>Ga0255757_10000493_pt1 | contig 38746 bp, 33 predicted proteins | sample 071ome_27_FD_179957 | JGI IMG/M metagenome (GOLD analysis project Ga0255757, IMG submission 179957) | Coastal salt marsh microbial communities from the Groves Creek Marsh, Skidaway Island, Georgia - 071409AT metaG (version 2) | ecosystem: Environmental > Aquatic > Marine > Intertidal zone >...
AAATCGAAGCCGCATTGGAATTGTATGCCTATCGTCCAAACATGTATGCAATGAACCAGAATAGGCGATCGACTCGAAATATTGGCATTATTGTGCCATTTTTGGCAGACCCCTTCTTTGCTGAAATCGCGCGGAACATTGAAAATTTGGTGATCAATGAAGGTTATCGGCCAATTCTGCTAAGCTCTAATGGTGATCCAAGGCAGGAGGTGGAAAACCTTATTTCGTTGCGCGATATTAAGCCGGCTGGGGTGCTTCTTGCTCCGTTAGGTAGGGCATCGAATATAGCCGAAGTTGGAGAGTTGTGTTCCGAATTTCCCACTGTTCTGTTCGACTGTAATATTGAGTCTTTGAATCACGCGTTTGTTGGGCACAATAATACTCAAGCTACTGATATTATGGTGGATTACTTGGTTCGCACAGGTGAGCCTCCGGTCTATTTTGAAATGAAGAAGCCCCCTAATCCAAACGCGAATAAACGTCGTTTATCCTATATTAATTCGATGGAACGGCATGGATTAGAGTCAAGTATCTTTAGCGTGGATGGCGAAAGTTGGAACTTTGAGGAGATCGGATACAGTCGAGGTAAAGAGCTTATTTCCAGTAAGGATATTACGAACGGAACCGTCCTTTTTACAAATGATCGCTTGGCGATTGGTTTTCTTGCGGCTGCATACGAAATGGGTTTGCGAGTTGGACGCGGCAACGGGTGTGCACTGCGCGTCGCTGGGCACGATAATCATCCCTATTCACGCTTTACTTGTCCTGCGTTGACCACAGTCTCGCACGATTACGACGCAATTTCGCGTACAAGTGTAACGCGTCTTTTCGATCTTTTGGAGAATCGCGAAGGCGGCGATTCCACAGATGAACAGTTATTCCCAGGGAAACTTATTATGCGGGACTCCGCTTAGTAGCTGTTTTTGCGCGATTTAAAAATTTTACGCGCGTAATAAAAATTGTTGACTTAAGATAAATAACTACAGTAGCGTCTGCCTCAGTCATTCTACAGAACCTGGGAGGATAAGAATGTTACTTAAGAATACTCTAAAGGCGGCGACGGCAATTTCATTGCTTGCTGCAACTGGCGCTTATGCCGACACACTCACAATCGCGACAGTGAACAATGGCGACATGATCCGCATGCAGGGTCTGACAGACGATTTCACTGCCAAGACTGGTCACAATGTTGAGTGGGTCACACTAGAAGAAAACGTACTTCGTCAGCGTGTAACAACAGACATCACTACCAAAGGCGGTGCGTTCGATATCATGACAATTGGTATGTACGAAACACCGATCTGGGGTGCAAACGGTTGGTTGGTGCCACTTGATGATCTATCTGCTGACTATAATGTCGGTGATATTTTGCCCGCGATGGCAGGCGGTTTGAGCCATGAAGGCATGCTATACGCGGCGCCGTTTTATGGCGAAAGTTCAATGATCATGTATCGCACGGATCTTATGGAAAAAGCTGGGCTTGAAATGCCAGATGCCCCAAGCTGGTCTTTCATTGCCAAAGCAGCACGCGAGATGACAGATCGTGATAACGACATCAACGGCATTTGTTTGCGTGGTAAAGCTGGTTGGGGTGAAGGCGGTGCGTTCATCACTGCGATGTCCAACTCATTTGGTGCACGCTGGTTTGATGAAGAATGGAACGCACAGTTTGACACACGCGAATGGTCAGATACGCTCAACTTCTTTGTAAACATGATGTCAGATGCGGGTCCTGCAGGTTATGCGACTAACGGATTTAACGAAAACTTGTCATTGTTCCAACAGGGCAAATGCGGAATGTGGATCGACGCAACTGTGGCGGCTTCTTTCGTGACGAACCCGAATGACTCAACAGTTGCTGACAAAGTTGGTTTCGCTCTTGCGCCTGACAACGGCATGGGTGTGCGCTCAAACTGGTTGTGGGCATGGGCTCTTGCAATCCCAGCGGGAACTCAGAAAGAGGCTGCTGCGAAACAGTTCATCGAATGGGCAACATCAAACTCATACATTGAACTTGTTGCGGCTAACGAAGGTTGGGCAAACGTTCCTCCTGGTGCACGTACATCTTTGTATGAAAACCCAAATTATAAAGATGTGCCTTTCGCGCAGATGACATTGGACTCAATCCTGTCAGCGGATCCAAACAACTCAACTGTTGATCCATCTCCATATGTAGGTATTCAGTTCGCTGCAATTCCTGAGTTCGCTGGTATCGCGACCGAAGTCAGCCAAGAATTCTCGGCAGCCTATGCAGGACAGCAGACTGTTGCAGAAGCTCTGGCCAAAGCGCAAGCGATCACGAATGACGCGATGGAAGCGGCAGGCTATCGTTAATTCTCCCGAGTATTACCACAAGTAAGCTCGTAGGGGCGGAGCTTTTCCGCCCCTGAACTTTCCGTTAGATGTCTTGCACCTCTAACACTCTTTTCAACTCTCGAAAGTTACGAAACAATGGCTACGCAGCACTCTCGTTCTTTGGCTCGGATCATGATGGCACCTGCAGTCACATTGTTGCTGGCTTGGATGCTGATCCCACTGTCAATGACGCTGTTCTTTTCATTCAAGAAATACTTGCCCCTGCGTGGTGGTGATCTTGGATGGGTGGGTTTTGACAACTATGTCCGTTTCGTCAGTTCGAGTGCATTTTGGCCCAGCGTCGCCGCAACATTGACGATTATCGGTTCAGTGTTGGTTGTCACAATCGTTCTGGGTGTGGCGCTTGCCTTGTTGCTGGATCAACCGATGTGGGGCCAAGGTATTGTCCGAATTCTAGTCATCGCACCATTTTTTGTCATGCCGACTGTGTCTGCTCTTGTTTGGAAAAACATGTTTATGGATCCAATCAACGGCATTCTTGCGCATATCTGGAAGTTTTTTGGAGCCGCGCCAGTTGAATGGCTAACGCAAGCCAGCATGCAGTCAATCGTGCTTATTGTATCTTGGCAGTGGCTTCCATTTGCAACTCTGATCTTACTAACTTCGGTTCAATCACTGGACCGTGAACAGCTTGAGGCGGCCGAGATGGACGGTGCCCCTTGGACAAGCCGTTTTTGGTATCTGATTTTACCGCACTTGGGGCGGGCGATCACCATCGTACTGCTGATCCAAACCATATTTTTACTGTCAATTTTTGCTGAAATATTTGTCACCACTGGCGGCGCATTTGGCACCAAAACCCTGACCTATTTGATTTTCCAGCGTGTGTTAGAAAGTCAAAATGTCGGCTTGGGGTCTGCAGGTGGGGTGTATGCGATTATACTAGCCAATATCGTTGCGATCTTTTTGATGCGCGCCGTTGGTAAGAACCTAGACTGAGTAGGTAGAAAACTATGGCACGTGCAATTTCTAATCAGCGAAAAACTCTGAATACCTTGATCGCTTGGTCAATCGGGTTCGTCATCTTTTTCCCAATCTTATGGACGATCCTAACCAGCTTTAAGACAGAGGCGCAGGCGATCAACGATCCACCCCTGTTTTTGTTCTTTGATTGGACACTTGAAAACTATGCAATTGTTCAGGAACGCTCTAACTACATGCGGTTTTTGTGGAATTCCATATTCCTTGCTTGTGGTTCCACGATTTTGGGTATCATCATTGCGGTGCCAGCCGCGTGGTCAATGGCATTTGTCCCATCGCGGCGTACGAAAGATATTTTGATGTGGATGTTGTCCACCAAAATGCTGCCCGCCGTGGGTGTTCTTTACCCAATATACATTGGGTTTGTGAAGCTGGGGCTTTTGGATAATCGGTTTGGTTTGATGATTGTGCTTATGTTGATCAATTTGCCGATTATCATCTGGATGTTGTACACCTATTTCAAAGAAATTCCCGGTGAAATTCTTGAAGCCGCGCGCATGGACGGGGCCTCTTTGAGGAACGAAATTCTCTATGTTCTGACCCCAATGGCAATTCCTGGCATCGCGTCTACGGTATTATTGAACATCATCCTAGCTTGGAATGAAGCCTTCTGGACTTTGAACTTAACGGCAGCCAAAGCTGCTCCACTCACGGCGTTCATTGCCAGCTATTCAAGTCCCGAAGGGCTATTTTTTGCAAAACTGTCGGCAGCGTCGACAATGGCAATCGCTCCTATACTGATCTTGGGGTGGTTTAGTCAGAAACAACTGGTGCGCGGTCTTACCTTTGGCGCAGTGAAATAGGACAAAATAATGGGACGTATCGTACTAGAAAAAGTCACCAAATCGTTTGGTAACACAGAGGTTATTCCTCCTCTTGATCTGACGATTGAAGAGGGCGAATTCGTTGTATTTGTGGGGCCCTCTGGTTGTGGTAAATCAACATTGCTGCGCCTGATTGCGGGACTTGAGGATGTGACATCAGGTGCGATCACCATTGATGATGTAGATTCTACGAACTTGGCACCTGCAAAGCGCGGCTTGGCGATGGTGTTCCAATCCTATGCGCTCTATCCGCATATGTCTGTGCGCAAGAATATCGCGTTTCCGTTGAAAATGGCGGGATTAAGCAAGTCTGAGCAAGAGGAGCGCGTATCAAAAGCGGCTGAGGTTCTGAACCTATCAGATTATCTTGATCGTCGTCCCGGTCAGCTTTCTGGTGGTCAACGGCAACGTGTTGCGATTGGTCGCGCGATCGTGCGCGAACCTTCTGCGTTTTTGTTTGATGAACCGCTTTCTAACCTTGATGCCGCTTTGCGCGTCGGCATGCGTTTGGAAATTAGCGAGCTGCACAAACGGTTGGAAACAACAATGATTTACGTCACTCATGATCAGGTCGAAGCCATGACAATGGCGGATAAGATTGTGGTTTTGCGGGCGGGTAACATTGAACAAGTTGGATCGCCACTTGATCTGTATAAATCTCCCAAAAATACATTTGTCGCGGGCTTTATCGGCTCTCCGAAAATGAATTTTGTGACGGGCGCAATAGCAGAAGCGTATGGGGCATCAACCATCGGTATTCGCCCAGAACATATTGATGTCTCAGCCCAAGGCGGTACATGGCGTGGCATTGTCGGCGTTTCCGAGCATCTTGGCTCAGACAGTTTCTTCCACATCCATGGCACGGGTGTTGCCGACATGATCACAGTTCGCGCCGATGGAGAGGTTGGCTTCAAACATGGTGACGAAGTCTTTTTAACACCCCGAGAGGATGCGATACACAGATTCGATGCACAGGGTCTAAGACTGGAATGAGTGGTCGTTTGGAAAATAAAACGGCGCTGATCACGGGCGCTGCGCGGGGCATCGGCCTTGAGTTCGCAAAATCCTACGTGCTCGAAGGCGCACGTGTCTGTATAGCAGATATTGATATTGACCGCGCGCGCGACCAAGCCGAAAAATTAGGCGAATGCGCCTATGCCGTACACCTTGATGTGCGTGATCAACGCAGCATCGACACGGCCGTGGATAACGCGATCAGTCGATTTGGACAAATCGATATCCTTGTCAACAATGCCGCGTTGTTTTCCGCCGCGCCGATTGTCGAAATTGAACGGTCTGATTTCCAAACCCTTATTGACGTGAATGTCTCTGGACCATTGTTCATGATGCAGGCCGTAGCCAAGCACATGATTGAACAGAATGTGAAAGGCAAAATCATTAATATGGCAAGTCAGGCAGGACGTCGCGGTGAACCGCTTGTTGCGGTTTACTGCGCGACAAAAGCTGCGGTTATCAGCTTGACGCAGTCTGCAGGCCTAAATCTGATCAAACACGGCATAAACGTAAACGCAATCGCACCAGGCGTCGTGGATGGCGAACATTGGGATGGGGTTGATGCATATTTCGCCAAATTAGAAAATAAGGAACCGGGTCAGAAGAAAAAAGAAGTTGGTGAAAACGTACCCTTTGGGCGCATGGGGACTGCCAAAGATCTGACCGGCATGGCCATTTTCTTAGCGAGTGAAGAAGCAAATTACATTGTTGCACAATGTTACAACGTGGATGGCGGACAGTGGATGAGCTAATGACAGACGTAAAAGCGCACGAAAAACTGATCAAGATATCCAATGCTAATTTGGACGATTTGCCAGCTTTCGTGAAGCGACCAAATTACGATAGATCAAAGTTAAAAGCTGGGATTGTGCACATTGGATTGGGCAATTTCCACCGCGCCCATCAGGCGTGGTATCTTCATCGCCTGATGCAGCGTGGAGAAGCGCTTGATTGGGCAATCGTCGGTGCCGGCATTATGGAGTTTGATAAAGAGCAGCGGCAGAAATTATTGTCACAAGATTGCCTAACGACCCTTGTTGAATTGGACCCAGATGGTCAATCCGTAGAAGTTATTGGTTCGATGATCGACTATGTCGAAATATCAGATGGGAATTCAGCACTGATCAAAAGAATGAGTGATGCTGACATAAAAATCATATCTCTTACCGTGACCGAGGGTGGATATTTCCAAGATCCGAATTCTGGTGATTTGGATTACGCACATCCCGACATTAAATTTGACGCGGCACATGCGCAGACGCCAAAGACTGTGTTTGGAGCGATTGTTGAGGCCTTGCGGCTGAGATATATTCAGGGAAATGGCCCCGTCACTTTGCAAAGTTGTGATAATTTGCAGGGAAATGGGACGATCCTGCGTAAAACTGTGGTTTCTTTGGCTAAGATGTCCGATCCGAAATTAGCCGTCTGGATCGATGAAAACTGTTCATTTCCCAACTCAATGGTTGATTGCATCGTGCCTGCGACGGGTCAGATGGAAATTGATCTTGTTACATCGCTTGGGATCAAGGACGCCGTGCCCGTCACCCATGAAAATTTCCGACAATGGGTAATCGAGGATGATTTTTGCGCAGGCCGCCCTGCCTGGGAAAAGGTGGGTGTGACACTGTCTGATGATGTTCACGCCTTTGAAACGATGAAAATTTGCCTGCTGAACGCAGGGCATCAAATATTGGCCAATGCGGGTGAAATTCTGGGTTTGTATACGATCGATGAATGCATGGCCCATGATGCGATTTTTTCATTATTTAACACCGTGCAACGAGAAGAAATCGCGCCTCATGTTGATGAAGTTCCAGGAATGACGCCTGAGCAGTATGTTCAACTGATCTCAAAACGGTTTGCAAACCCCAAGATCAAAGACACCGTCAGAAGGGTAGCGTTTGATGGTGGCGCGCGTCACAGTGGATTTTTGCATCCAACCATACGAAAAGCAATTGCAAACGGATGTAAGATAGAAGGCCTTGCTTTGGTTGAGGCGTTATGGGCAAGAATGTGTGAAGGCACCAGAGAGGATAGGTCTGTGATTGAGCCGAATGACCCATCTTGGACATTCTATCAACAGATCGCTAAGCGTGCCAAAAAAGCGCCAACTTTATGGTTGGATGAAACCCATGCCTATGGGGATATCGCCAAGGATGAAGCGTTCAGGGAAATGTTTACCCAGCAACTAGAGCATATTTGGCGCGACGGGGTTGAGTCCGCGATAGTAAATTATTGCTCGAACAGTAATCCGTGGCATTCTGCATCGTCAAAGGTTGCGAAAGGGTAGCGCGCGATCTTGGTGGCCGATCAAAGGCCCAAAACATCATGCGTCGCGTTTATAAGTGTTGATATATCGTCTGGCTTTAGGCGCGATACGTTTACGCGTCCGCCCTGAACCACGTGAATACCGTGATCACGTGTCAATGCATGTTCCTGCTCGGACGTTGTGGGTAATAGGAAAAACATGCCGGATTGCGTGCCGATATATCCCAAGGTGTCTGTATCGTGATTGCTGCGTTCGCTTTGAACGTATAGACGGCGCGTAAAATTTCACGGAACCGACACAAAGCGCGTCGTTAATTTGGTAGTTTCCTGCGCCACCATGTCCCACGTTCGGTCAACTGACCTGTGATGGAGTGGCCCATGGCACGCAAATTATGGAACCATACACCAGCCCTACCGTTGAAAACGGCACCCTATTGGAATTGGCCATTAGCGCCCATTCGCACGGTTGGTCATCTGATGAAAAGTTGGAAACCCTATGGCACACGGTTTTTATTTCTTGCGATTGCATGCGCCCTGTATCTTTGTTTCTCGCCTGATTTGGAGACAGCAAGAACGCTATCGGTGGGTTGGGTTTCGGAAATTTTAATCCGAAATATCGCGTTGATCACGATCGTCGCAGGCGGGCTGCATGTCGTATTGTGGGCGAAAAAGCTGCAAGGCGACGAGTATAAATATTTCCTGCGTCCTATGGCCATAAATGTGCGGGCGTTTTTCTTTCGTGATCAGGTGCTGGACAATATCCTTTGGTCCCTTGTTGCGGTGGCCTTTATGACATTTTGGGAATGTCTGATGTGGTATGCCTATGCAAATGGGATTGCGCCACTGATCACATTTGAAATAGCCCCAATTTGGTTCTTGATCTTGATCGTATTGATCCCGATTGAGGCAGGATTTCACTTCTACTTCTTCCACAGGCTTTTGCACGTGGGCAAGCTTTATACTTGGGTGCATTCGTGGCATCACAAAAATATCCAAACAGGGCCCTGGTCGGGTTTGGCAATGCATCCAGCAGAAAGTTTTTTTCTGCGTGCAGACATTTTATGGTTCTTCTTAATACCAGCGCATCCAATCCATGTGCTGTTCTTAATCATGCACAGCACGATTGGTGCACCCACCTCTCACACAGGGTTTGAACGTGTCAAACTTGGCAAGTCCAAGGGGCTTGAGGTGGGTGATTTTTTCCATCAGCTGCACCACCGATTTTTTGATTGCAACTATGGGACGGATGAAACCCCTTGGGACGAATGGTTTGGGACCTTTCACGATGGGACCGATGAGGGGAATGAGTTGATCAAGGAACGTCGTAGCAAAATCTGGCTGAACCCATCCTGATTTCGCTTGCGATGATCTGTGATAACAAACAACAAGAGTACACTGCATTTTGATCTGCCAAAGGATGGGACTCAAATGACAACGCCAAATATTTTGATTTTGATGGTGGACCAATTAAACGGAACATTGTTTCCCGATGGACCTGCCGAATGGCTGCATGCCCCGAATTTGAAAAAATTGGCGGCACGTTCAGTTCGGTTTCAAAACTGCTATACGGCTTCCCCCCTGTGTGCTCCGGGGCGCGCCTCGTTTATGTCGGGTCAATTGCCCTCAGTAACGGGGGTCTATGATAACGCGGCAGAATTTCCGTCAAGCCTGCCCACCTATGCCCACCATCTGCGCCGTGCGGGCTATCAAACCGCGCTTTCGGGCAAGATGCATTTTGTCGGACCAGATCAACTTCACGGGTTTGAAGAACGTTTGACCACAGACATCTATCCGCCCGATTTTGGATGGACACCTGATTACCGAAAACCCGGTGAGCGGATTGATTGGTGGTATCACAATATGGGGTCTGTGACGGGGGCAGGGGTTGCCGAGATCACGAACCAAATGGAATACGATGATGAAGTTGCCTATGAAGCGGTGCGCAAACTCTATGATTTGTCGCGCGGTCATGATCCGCGTCCATGGTGCCTAACCGTTAGTTTCACGCACCCCCACGACCCCTATGTCGCCCGCAAAAAATATTGGGACCTATACGAAGACTGTGACCACCTTTTACCTGATGTCCCTGCAATGGACTATGATGCGCATGATCCACACTCCAAGCGGATATTTGATGCAAACGATTGGCGCAATTTTGACATCACAGAGGATGATATCAAACGATCACGCCGCGCGTATTTTGCCAATATCTCTTACCTAGATGACAAGATTGGCGAGATTCTAGAAACCCTTGAAAGCACGCGACAAGAGGCCGTGATCCTGTTCGTGTCCGACCATGGTGATATGCTGGGTGAGCGTGGGCTGTGGTTTAAGATGAGCTTTTATGAAGGATCATCTCGCGTACCATTGATGATGTCTGCATCAGGCGTTGAACCACGGCTTGTGACCGATCCCGTAAGCAACATTGATGTTTGTCCAACGCTTTGTGATATTGCCGGAATTTCAATGGAGGATATCGCCCCGTGGACGCAGGGGGAAACGCTTTTGCCTTTGGCAAATGGTAGGGTGCGCTCAACGCCCGTCGCGATCGAATACGCTGCCGAAGCCAGTTATGCGCCCATGGTGTCGTTGCGCAGTGGGCCGTATAAATTCAATCGCTGTTCGCTGGACCCCGATCAATTGTTCGATCTGGAAAACGATCCCCATGAATTGGTCAACTTGATCGATAATCCCGAATTCGATGACATCCGCGCTGAATTTAGTGCGCTGGCTGATGCAAAATGGGATTTGGCGCGTTTTGATGACGAGGTGCGCAGATCACAGGCGCGGCGTTGGATTGTCTATGAAGCCCTGCGCAATGGTGAATATTACCCGTGGGATTATCAGCCGCTGAAAAAAGCATCAGAGCGCTTTATGCGCAATCACATGGATTTGAACGTGCTAGAAGAAAGTCAGCGTTTTCCGCGCGGTGAGTAACCTGAATTCGGCAAAGTTTTTAATAGCCTGAAAATGTCTGGTTGCAGGGTTTGTTTTGTGCCCTAGTTCCTTGGCCAAAGGACAAGTCATGCACAACACTCAAACCCCATTGCGCAGCGCGCGCGTTCCTGCATCCCAAGTTGAACGGTCCTTGCGGTCTGCTGGGTTGTTCATGCGTTTGGGGGCAAGTGCGGGCACACAGATCGCAAAAGATTTTTTTCGTGCGCGTGACGTGGATATGAAATCTGCTGTCCTCTCGCCTCAGAATATTCAAACCGCAGTGAATTCGTTGAAACACTTGCGCGGTGCGGCGATGAAATTTGGGCAATTGGTATCATTGGATGAAAGTGTTGTTTTGACACCCGAAACTGCCGCGATTTTTGCGGAACTGCGCAATACTGGATATGCCATGCCACCGAAACAGCTGCGTCAGGTGCTGGACAAAAACTGGGGCCTTGGTTGGCAAAAGCAGTTCAAATCATTTGACGTCCGTCCCATTGCCGCCGCATCCATCGGGCAGGTGCATCGTGCCAAACTAAAAACGGGCCAGGATGTCGCGATCAAAGTGCAATTTCCCAACATGCGTCGCACAGTTGATGGGGATGTCAGCACATTGATTACAATGGTCAAAACATTTGGTGTGGCCCCCGAGAATTTAGATATTGATCATTATGCATCGCTTGCGCGCGATCAGTTGATTGCAGAAACAGATTATCTGCAAGAGGCCGATAATCTGCGTCAGTTCGCGCAATATTTTGCAGGGGATGCGCGATACCGCGTGCCAAAAGTTTATGATGATCTGTCCACAACTGACGTTCTGGTGATGTCGCTGGAAAACGGTGTCCCACTTGAAACCACGCGCGATTGGTCCGCGGATCAGCAAAAGCGCATTGGGCAAGATTTGGTCGATCTGTTCCTAAGGGAAGTATTTGAATTCAAACACGTGCAAACCGATCCGAACCTTGCGAATTACTTGATCGATCCAGATACACATCAATTGATTTTATTGGACTTCGGTGCTTGTGTGCGGATTTCTGAGACGAGTTTGAACGTTTATCAAACCCTTTTGAATGCAGGGATCACATTGGAACCAGAGCGCATGAAGCGGATTTTTGTGGATCATAATTTGCTGCCCCCTGAACTGAATGCGGCAGAGGATGCATTTGTCGATCAGGTATTAAATACCGTCATGGCCGAATTGGCGGCGACGGACATGTTTTCATTCGCGCAGTCACGGGTGTTCGATTTGCTCGATCTGAATGACGTGAAACTGTATACCGCGCTGTTGCCACACGAAAATTTGCCTGTTGATCTGATTTTCACACAACGAAAAATCATTGGACTTATTCTGTTTTTGCGCTCTTTGGGTGCTAGCCTACCTGTCACACAAATGTTGAAGGTTTACGAAAATCGCGGCTAATACAGAATGTTAAATTCCGCCCGAATTGCACGTTCTTGTTCGTCCCTCAGATAGGCGGGTTTGTGTTCTGCGAGAATGTTCTTGGCCTTCAAATTGGCCCGCTCCCACGCGCTGGTTGCTCCTGTTTCTGCCCAGGTGCGCGGTTCATTACGATCTGCAATATCTGGATAAAAATAATCGCGTTCCATCGCGGCGTAGGTGTCACTCTTTCCTAAGAAATGTCCTTCGCCCAAAACAGCTTCACAGATCGTTTCAAACCCCAGGGTTGCGTCATTCACTTCGATCCCGCGCAGGGCTCGATAGGAATTTGAATGCATTTCATCGTCCAAAACAAACCCCTCAAAACTTGCGCCCAAGAGGGATGCTGTCATGCCAGAGCTTTCATAGATTAGGTTCCCGCCTGACAGGGCCGCAGCAATAGATGTCATCCCCTTTTCCATCCCATATTGCGCGTCAATCGCCTTGGCATCTGTCATCGAACTTGCCACACCTGATGGAAGGCCCAGCCAGTTTGACACCTGCGCTGAGGCCGCGTTCAAAACGGCGGTTTCACCGCTGCCACCTGCAAATGCGCCCGTGCGTAGATCGATTACAAACGGCCAGTTAGAAAACACCATGGGAAAACCAGGACTGATGGTTTGAACCATGACCAAACTGGCAAGGGTTTCTGCCAGTGATTGTGTCAAAATCCCTGCCAAAGTAGCTGGCGCTGTTGCGCCCGCTTGGGCGGCGGTGATGCAGGACATTGGGATGTTGTGTTTGATGCACTCATAAACAACATCAACGGCGTCTTCTGCATACCTCAATGGTGAAATCACAGGGCTGATATGCGCCTTTAGAAATGGGCGTTTTGCAAATTCGCCTTCACCACCCGCAGCAATGTCCAACATCCGCACAATCGGGGCAACGTGCGGGGCGATGGTGAAACTAGTTGCGACGGGTTTTGTTGTATTTTTCAGCAATGCGAAAACTGTATTCACATCCAGATCAAAATTATCGGGTACATCTGTTGCGACACAACACCGTGTAAACCAACTGACATTGCGCAATGCATCCTGAAGTCTGGTAAAGTGATGCAAGTCTTCCAATGTGGACGGCCGATATTGGGCCGTATCAATATCCAATGTCTGAACCGCTGCGCCGCCTGTTCCAAAATGAACACGAGCGCCACCAATGTGTATGGACCGGTTCGGATCGCGGCCATGCAATGTAAATTGTTTGGGGGCTGTTTTGATGGCGCGTTCAATCATCTTTTTCGGGAATAAGATGCGTTCCCCAGAAATCGTGGCGCCATTGTTCAACAGATCCTGTGTCAGGCGCTCTGGAACTTCGCCCATACCCAATTCGGACAGCAATCGCACGGCTGTGTCGTAAACCTGTTGAACCTCTGTTTCGCTTAGGGGTTTGTACTGACCACCAATGGCGCCAGGCGGGCAAGGGTCAAATTTTGTGGGCGCTGCGCGTTGCGCGACTTTTTTACGTCGTCCTGATCGCATTTGAATGTCTTTTCCCTGTTAGCTTGACATCGTTTTCGCGACTAAACACATTCATTGCGACTTGGTGCAATGGTTTCTTTTGTGTTGACAAAAAATTCTGTTGTTTTCCAAAGACGCCTTTGTGAGAACTAACAAAAATATAACCAAAGACAGGGGGACTTTATGAAAAATCGGACCAAGGTTGTTGTGATCGGTGGCGGCATTGCGGGCTGCTCAACACTTTATCATCTGACGAAAGAGGGATGGTCCGACGTTGTATTGGTGGAGCGGGATGAGTTGACCAGTGGGACCACATGGCATTCCGCAGCGCAGGTCACGAATTTTGGGATGAACCAAACCATGGTGGGCCTTAAATCGCATTCCATCGCCCTTTACAAAAAACTGCGGGATGATCCGGAATATCCTGTGGGGTATCATCATGGCGATGGCGGGATACGTTTGGCCAACACCGAAGAACAGATGCAGGGGTATCGCCACTTCGCGTCCATGGCACGCGGCATGGGTGTTGAGTTTGAGGTGATTGACGCCGAAGAATGCGCGCGCCGCCATCCCTTGATTTCAACGGAGAACCTACTTGGCGGTCTTTGGGATGGTGAAGACGGGGATATTGACCCTGCGCAACTGTGTCAGGCCTTGGCCTATCACGCACGAAAAGCGGGCGCAGAGGTTTACAGAAATACTGCCGTGACGGGGCTGCGCCAGCATAAGGATGATACATGGACGGTCGAAACCACAAATGGAAACATCGATTGTGATATCGTCGTAAACGCCTGCGGATATCGAGTGAACGAAGTTGGCGCAATGATGGGTGTGCATCATCCCGTCGCCTCAATGGAACATCAGTATTTCGTGACCGAGGACATTGACGGGATCGTTCAGGCAGGGCACCGCATGCCTTTGTTACGCTGCCCAATTTCCGACTATTACAGCCGACAGGAAAAAAATGGCTTGCTGGTTGGGTTTTATGAACAAGATTGCAAACCATGGGGCATGGATGGGATCAGCTCCAGTTTTTCAAATGATTTGTGTCCTGACGATCTAGAACGTGTGATGGATGTCCTTGAAGGGGCCTTTGCGCGGATGCCCGTTTTGGCGGATGTGGGGATCAAACGCGTGGTCAACGGTCCGATTACCTATACAATCGATGGCGCGCCCTTGGTCGGGCCGATCCCGGGAAAACGGAATGCATTTTGTATTATTGGCTTACGCGCGGGACTGGGGGAAGGCGGTGGCCATGGTTGGTTACTTGCGCAACAAATCGTTCATGGTGAGGCGTGTTATGACACTTGGTGTTTGGACCCGCGGCGTTTCACAGGGCACGCAAATGTTGAGTTGACGTCATTAAAAGCGATTGAGGATTATCAGAACGAATTTCGGTTTCATTTCCCGCATGAACACCGCCCGGCAGGGCGACCTGCAAAAACCACACCACTGACCCCAATTCTAGCGGCCAAAGGGGCCGAGTTCACAGTGGTAAATGGGTGGGAACGCGTAGATTATTTCAAACCATCCCCCGATTTTCATCCCCGTCACACGTTCGATTTTGACGAAAGCTTTGATGTGATCGCGAAAGAGGTTGAATTGGTGCAGACCAAGGTTGGCCTGACCGAAGTAAATGGATTTAATCGTATCGAAATCACGGGCGCGGATCGGCATTCTTTTTTGGATCGCATGATGTGCGGTCGTGTTCAAAAACGCGATGGCCGTGTGGGTTTGGGATATTTGTTAAACCACCACGGCATGATCAAGGCAGAGGCGACTGTTGCAAATATCCCAGCCAGTGATCGCGGCCCAGATCGCGTTTGGTATGGGTCGGCTGCCGCCAGCGAATATCATGACATGGATTGGTTAACATCGCATGTTCAAGATGATGAGGATGTTCAATTCAAATCCCTGACAAATGATCAAACTATTCTGGTTTTGGCGGGCCCGCGGGCACGTGATGTTTTGTCAAAAGCTGCGCGTGGGGATTGGAGTAAAGCCGCCTTTCCATGGTTAAGCGTGCGGGAATGTTTCATTGGGTTTGCACCCGCTACGGTCATGGCAGTTAGCTTTTCTGGTGAATTGGCTTATGAAATTCATGTGCCCAATTCCGCACTTTATGCGGCTTATCTGGCGCTAACGGATGCAGCTGTTGAACATGAATTGGGCTTGTTTGGCGCGCGTGCCGTGGAATCTATGCGGATGGAAAAAGGGTTCTTGCACTGGAAATCGGATCTGATCACGGAATTCGATCCCTTCGAAACGGGGCTAGATCGATTTGTCAAAATGGATAAACCCGATTTCATCGGCAAAGCCGCGTTGGAAAACCGCATTCGCAAGGGCGTTCAGAAACGCTTGGTGTCGCTGGAACTCGACTGCGATCATGCGCCTGCCTATGGCGGTGCATCGCTTATGCAGGGGGGCGATGTCGTTGGCACCATCACGTCGGGGGCATGGGGGTATCGCGTTGGAAAAAACTTGGCCTACGCTTTTATTGACCCCAAACTTTCCGAAATTGGTACATGCGTGAAACTTAATCTGTTGGGGCAGTTGGTGGCTGCAACTGTCTGCGCACCATCACTCTATGATCCCAATTTCGAATTGCTGCGCTAATTAGGAAAACAGACTTTCGCTAATACGTCTGGCCGCGGCCTGAAGCATGTCCTTTTTGGCGACTGCGTCGTCAATATTGATCCGTTGTGTGGGGCCGTGAAATGCCAGCGCCGCAATATATCGGTTTTGCGGATCTTTTACTGGAACTGCAATGGCGACCATATCGTCCATGAATTCTTCACGATCCAGCGCATATCCGTTTTTGCGTACGTCTTTAATTTCCGCGTGTAGTGACTCTCTGGTGACATGTGTATTGGATGTCATGTTCCGCAGATCAATCGCCTCTAAAAACCCTTTTAATTTGCGATCTGGCAAGCTGGCCAAAAATGTCTTGCCGCTGGCTGTGCAGTGGAAGGGTACGCGTGACCCGATGGGCAGCTGAATACGAAATGCCCAATCGGTTTCTACACGATCAAGGTAATCCATACCCGTTTCACGTGGGACGGCATAGTTTACGGTTTCGCCCACTTCTTGGGCAACATCCGTCAAAATTTGCCGTCGCGTGATATGATCGCGAGAATTATAAAGAAGCCCTGCACCGATTTCGCGTAGGCGACGACCCACCTGATATTTACGGCTGTTATCGGGACGCGTGATGAAACCGTGTTCTTCAAGCGTGACGCAGAGACGATGCACGGTTTGTTTCGGTAACCCCAATTCCGCGTTGATCTCTGTCGCTGTCATTGGGCGGTCGCTTTTGCCCAGCACCTCAAGGATCAAAAGCGTTCGCAGATTGGTGGGGGTTTCCATTACGTCGTGCGCCATCGTTTTGTTCAGTTTCCGAAAAGAAAAATATTTACTTGTTCCTCGAATCGTAGTTAGCATCATTTTCAACAAAAAACGAGAATAAAAGTCTCATTATTTGATATTTGGAGAAAAATGGAATTCGATTTCGTCGTTGTAGGGGCTGGATCAGCTGGTTGCGCGCTTGCAAGCCGTCTTTCAGAAGATGGGCGCTATACCGTTGCGCTGATCGAAGCGGGCCCCAAGGACACGAACCCATGGATCCACATTCCTGTTGGATATTTCCGCACGATGGGGAATCCAAAATCGGATTGGTGTTACAAAACAGAACAAGATGACGGGATCGCCGGGCGTGCAATTCCGTGGCCTCGCGGTCGCGTATTAGGTGGATCAAGTTCGATCAATGGTCTCCTTTACGTACGCGGCCAAGCCCAGGATTACGATGGTTGGGCGCAAATGGGCTGCACTGGCTGGAGTTGGAGCGACGTCCTCCCGTTGTTCCAACGTTCAGAAAATTGGGAAGGCGAAGATGACACTGGCCTGCGTGGCAAATCGGGGCCTCTTTCTGTGCAAAACTCACGCCTAACCCGCGATGTTGTTGACAAATGGGTCGATGCCGCTGTGAACGCGGGATATAAACGTAATCCTGATTATAACGGCGCGGATCAAGAGGGCGTTGGGTATTTCCAACTGACGATGAAAGGTGGTCGGCGGTGTTCGTCGGCCAAGGCGTATTTGTCGGATGCGCGGGGGCGGTCCAATCTGGAAATCATTACAGATGCCCAAACCGAAAAAGTGATCATCAATGATGGCCGCGCCATGGGCGTACGCATCCGCCGCCACGGACAGATGCAAACAATCACGGCCCGCGCCGAAGTTATCCTGAGCGCAGGCGCAATTGGATCACCGCAAATCCTAATGCTTTCAGGGCTTGGTGCAGGGGATGAATTGTCCCAACACGGAATTAATGTCGTCTCGGATCTTCAGGGTGTTGGCAAAAATTTGCAGGACCATTTGCAAGCCCGCCCCGTTTTCAAAACGACGCTCAGCACGATTAATACGGAAACGAACAATATCTTCAAACAAGGTTTGATCGCGGCGCAGTATGCGTTGACGCAGCGCGGCCCGATGACCATGGCGGCAAGTCTGGGAACAGGGTTTTTAAGAACCGAAGATCATTTGGAAACCCCTGACATCCAATTCCACATTCAACCTTGGAGCGCGGATAAGCCTGCCGATGGGCCACATAAATTTTCGGGCTTTACGGCCTCTGTTTTGCAGCTGCGCCCAGAAAGCGCAGGGCATTTGTCGCTTCGTTCGGCAAACATGGACGATCATCCAGAGATCCACCCAAACTATTTGGCAACGGATACGGACTGCCGCACGATCGTGAAGGGCATTCAAATTGCGCGCCGCATTGCCCAAGCCGAACCACTAAAATCGTATATCACCGAGGAACATGCACCAGGTGCTGGTGTTGCAATGGATGATGATGTTGCAACCCTGGATTGGGCGCGCTGTACCTCAGTCACGATTTATCATCCAACAGGAACATGCAAAATGGGGATTGATCCGATGGCCGTGGTCGATCCCGCATTACGCGTCAAAGGCGTGCGCGGTCTGCGCGTTGCCGACGCTTCGATTATGCCGCGCATTGTCAGCGGCAACACAAATGCACCCGCAATCATGATTGGCGAAAAGGCCAGTCAGTTGGTGTTGGAGGATGCGCGATGAGCGCTACGTCCTCATTTCATGAAGTGGTTATCCAATTCGAGCGTGGGAATAGTCCACTTTTAAAATACTGCCAAGACATCCCCCCTCAATCCTGGCAGCAACGATAACTCGCACGAGGGATACAGCATCAAGGGAGGTAATTTGATGTTTAAGTTAAAAACTCTAACGGCAGGGGCGGCGGCCCTTACCATGATGGCGTCGGCGACATTCGCTGAAACTGTCATTCGTGTACAATCTGTACTCGGAAACTCAACTGATGAGGTCAGAATGGTTGAGAGCTTTGCTCAAGACGTATTTGACCTAACAAATGGGTCTGTGAAAATTGAAATCTTGCCAGCGGGAGCCGTTGTTGGCCCACGTGACATCATCGACGCGGTTGACGCGGGTCTTGTCGAAGCGGGCTTCGCATGGACGCACTACTGGGGTGGTAAACACCCAGCGGCAAACTTATTTGGCGCACCAATCGCAGGTGCTGGCGTAGGTCTAGATAACCAGGCATTCTTATCATGGTTCCAGTATGGCGGCGGTAAAGAGCTATATGACCGCTTGTGGGACGAGATGGGCGTAAACGTAAAAGGCTTTATGTTGCAGCCAGTTGGTCCGGAAGCATTGGGTTGGTTCCCAGAGCCAATCGCATCTATGGATGACTTCCGTAAACTACGCTTCCGCGCGCCTCCCGGTATGGTTGGTGCAGCCTATAATGAAATTGGCGTTGCAGCCGTTGCAATGGGCGGTGGTGACATTCTACCGGCACTTGAAAAAGGCGCGATCGATGCGGCTGAATGGTGCTGCCCGAAGCCTGACTCAGTCTTTGGTTTCCAAAAAGTGTTGAAGCATTACTACCTACAGGGTTTGCACCAAGTAACTGTTAATGCGGATATGTACTTGAACCGCGACGTTTATAATAGCTTGTCGGCCTCAGAGCAGAAAGCACTTGAAGTTGCGGCGAATGCATCATTGTCAAAGTCTCTATCCTACCGAATCTATGAAAACGGTAAAGCTCTGAAAGATTTGACTGAAAACCATGGTGTGCAATTGCACGATACGCCTGCTGAGTATTTCTCAGAATATATGGCGGCTGCGAAAAAACTTCTGGAAGAAGCTGCAGCTGATAATGCCTTCTTTGCAGAAGTATGGCAGTCTCAAAAAGACTTTGCCGACATTGCGGTACCTTTCTGGGCGGGTGCACAGGCATCAAACGCAGGTTTGGGTAAAGCGCATGCGGACACACTAAAGTAATCAGTTGATTACATTTGCGGAGCCTTCGGGCTCCGCGGTTCTTTTATTTTGGCAAACGCGTAGGACCGCTTTTTCCTAAATAAAAAATACTCACGAAAACGCGAGCGATAGAGAGGGAGATCAAACTATGGCAGAAGAGGTGATACCCGACGATCTAGAGATCGCGGACGAACTGATTGCTGAACGCCGCCAAGAAAAGCCTGGGGAAACCCCCGAGGATATGACGCCATGGCAACGCCCGATTACAGGTGCCATTGACGTTCTTAACGATTGGGCCGGTAAACTACTATGTTTGTTGATGATCCCTTTAATCGGCGTCGTGGTAATTGAGGTATTTTCCCGCAATGCCTTTGGCATTATGGCAGACTATGGATGGGATGACACGGCGCGCGCATTGGGGCTAGGCCCTACACAGTTCGCCTATGACATCAGCCGCATGATCGCAGGCGTCCTATTCATGGGCGCCGCGGGTTATGGTTTGATGCGGGGTGTGCACATCCGCGCGGATTTCCTTTATCGTAATTGGAGTGACAAGACGCAGGCCACTGTGGACGCCGTTCTTTACATGGCGTTTTTCATTCCATCGATGATCTTCTTTACAATTATCGCTGCCCAATACTGGGAACTGGCCTATCGCACAGGCGAAACTGCATTTGATAGCCCGTGGGAACCAGTATTGTGGCCTGCGCGTTTGGCGATGCCAATTGGTGGTCTTCTTCTAACCCTTCAAGGGATCCCTGAACTGTTCCGAGCATTCCATAAAATGGGTAAAGCGCGTGAACGCTATTTCGTCATGGTGCTTCCTGTTTACTTGATTGCCTTAGTGTGGTTGATTATGGCCGTGTTTATGCCCGATATTACGCCGGGCGGTGAATGGTTTACGGAGCTAATGAAAGCCCGTCCTGGACTTTCTAAACCGATAATTGGCTCAATTATGCTGGCTGTGATGATCTTTGTGATCTTTATCGGGTTCCCCATTTCGTTTACCTTGATCTTCTTGGCGTTTATCTTTGGTATTTGGGGATCAAACTTTAAATTGACCACATTGTTGATGACCTTGAACACAAACTCAACAATGCTGAATGACCAGTTGATGGCAGTTCCATTGTTTATCCTGATGGGGATTGTGATGGAGGCTGCAGGACTGATGGAGCGGTTGTTCGCATCGATCCAAATGATCATGGCCCGCGTGCGCGGATCGCTTTACATCGCGGTGCTGATTGTTTCGACAATCTTTGCCGCCGCAACAGGTATTGTTGGAGCTTCTGTAACCCTATTGGGTATCATGGCGGGGGCAACGATGAGCCGGTCTGGTTATAACGTGAAACTGGCTGCTGGTACGATTACGGCAGGCGGTACACTGGGTATTTTGATTCCACCTTCCATCATGTTGATCGTATTGGGTCCTGTGCTTGAGGTCTCGACATTGGATTTGTTCCGTGGTGCATTCATTCCCGGTGCGTTGTTGGCATCCCTTTATCTGTTGTACACCTTGGGCCGTTGCTGGCTGGACCCAGAGCTGGGTCCAGTGTTGTCAGACGAAGATCAGCCCAAAACGTCTGATTTCTACGGTGCAGAAGTCGCCTTGATTTCGATGGGTGTTCTTACGATCTGCCGCGTCTTTGGCTTGGGGATAGGTGGTGCGTTCGGCGGGATCATCCCGTTTGGTGGCCTGATCGTTTTGGCAGCGGTCATCGCCTTGGCGCTGCGTGCGTATCGCAACCTTGCTGTCCTGCGCATTGCGATGCCGTTGGCGGTTCTATTCCATGGCTACATGATGGTGGCAAACATGGGTGCGGGTATTCCATGGATGTCTGTTGGGATGTTCGGATTGATGATCATCTTGACCGCGCTTTCGATGCCGATTTATCGCGCAGACGCTGCTGATCGCTTCTCATTCTCTGATCTTTGGGATGAATTTTTCGCAGGCCTCATGCCACCAACCATTTTGATCTCCTTTGCTTTGGGTTCAATCCTTCTTGGACTTGCCACGCCTGCTGAGGCGGCTGCAATGGGGGCATTTGGCGCAATTCTATTGTCCCTGATGTATCGCAAATTCACCTTCTCTGGGTTCTTTGACAATTTGATCAAGTCGCTAGAAATCACGGTTCTGATCATGTTCTTGGTTGCGGCGTCAAACTTCTTCGGTGCGGAATTCTCATCCCTTGGAACGCCCAAGATGATGACCGAACTACTGCTTGGTCTAGACATGTCACCCTACTTGATACTGATCTTGGTCATGGCCCTGATATTTGTTCTAGGTTGGCCACTGGAATGGGTCCCGATTGTGTTGATTGTGGTCCCAATCCTATTGCCGACGGTTGAAAAATTGGAACTGCATGGTTTGGACCGCTATGATCTGATGGTGTGGTTCGGCATCCTTGTTGCCGTGAACTTGCAAACGGCTTGGTTGTCTCCGCCCGTGGCGCTGTCTGCTTACTTCCTAAAGGGCGTGGTACCGAACTGGGATTTGAAAGACATCTATCTGGGCATGATGCAATTTATGCTGATCCAACTTGTGGGTTTAATCCTGATCCTTATCTTCCCGCAGATTGTTCTGTGGCTCCCTAACCAGGTGTTCGGAGGGTAAGAGCGCAAGATGGCAAGATCCACTTTATCCTACCAAAAATGGCCCCTGATCGTCACCGTTGTTGGTCTTGGGCTATCTGGATGGCTAGGTTGGGCGACCACGGGGACATATGGGGGCATGATCAGCTTCCTCTTCGTGGGCGCGATCTTGGCGGCATTGGAAATTGCGTTGTCGTTTGACAATGCAATCGTGAATGCAAACAAGCTTGAGGAAATGACGCCCGTTTGGCAGCGTCGATTTTTGACATGGGGCATATTGATCGCCGTTTTCGGCATGCGCATTGTCTTTCCCTTGGCGATTGTTGCTATTTTCGCATGGATCAACCCCTTTGCTGCGATGCACTTGGCGCTGTCTGATCCAGACGAATATTCCCGTATCATCGGTGAAGCCCACGGTCCGATTTCCGCCTTTGGTGGGACTTTCCTGATGATGGTCGCGCTAAAGTTTTTCATTGATGAAGACAAATCAGTGGACTGGATTGTTGGATTGGAAACACACCTGCGTCGGGTTTCTTCAATTCGTGGCTTTGAAATTGCATTCGTATTGATCATCATCATCGCGATTTGCCAGTTCTTGCCTGAATACAAACATACCGCTTTTTTGATGTCGGCCATCATGGGGCTGTTAGTGTTCATGTTGGTGGACGGGTTAGGCGCGTATTTGGACAACATCGCCAGCAACACCGCCGCCATGGGTGCGCGCGGCGGGTTGGGCGCGTTTTTGTATCTTGAGGTGCTTGATGCAAGCTTCTCATTTGATGGGGTGATTGGCGCATTTGCGTTGACCACCAACATTCTTTTGATCGCGATCGGTCTTGGGATCGGGGCGATGTACGTGCGTTCAATGACAATCATGCTGGTTGAACGGGGAACACTGGCAGAGTTTTTGTATCTGGAACATGGAGCGTTTTATTCGATCTTTGCGCTGTCGATTATCATGTTTCTACAATCACTCTTTCACGTTCCTGAAATTTTAACTGGTGGGATCGGTATCGTTCTAATCGGTTTGGCCTTCTACAAATCTATTCAACACAACAAAGCAAATGCCGCATCCTAATGCGGCGGCAGGAACATAGTAATGACCGTAGAGTATCTTAAAAAGGCACCGCTGCATTCGCGCAGCGACGCAACAGAAACACGTGAAATCGTGCGCAATATCCTTGATGATATCGAGGCCGGTGGCGATGCAAAAGCGTTGGAATATGCTTCAAAATTCGACAACTATGATGGCGAAATTATCCTAACGGATGAGGCCATCGCCGTAGCATCAGAATTGGTGCCAGAAAAAATGAAGCGCGATATTGAATTCGCACATGCCAACGTCAAAAAATTTGCTGAGGCACAAAAGTCCACAGTTTCAGATTTTGAAACCGAGGTGGTGCCGGGCCTTATAGCGGGTCAAAAGGCCATCCCTGTAAACGCGGCGGGATGTTATATTCCAGGTGGTCGTTATAGCCATATCGCTAGCGCGATCATGACGGTGACAACCGCCAAGGTTGCGGGATGTAACAATATTGTTGCCTGCTCTCCACCCCGTCCGGGTGTAGGTATTGCACCCGCGATTGTTTATGCGGCGCATGTTTGTGGCGCAGATAAGATTTTGGCTATGGGCGGTGTCCAAGGCGTGGCCGCAATGACATTCGGCCTTTTCGGATTGCCCAAGGCCAATATCTTGGTCGGTCCCGGTAACCAATTCGTTGCAGAGGCAAAACGCATGTTGTTTGGCCGTGTTGGCATCGACATGATCGCAGGCCCAACCGACAGTTTGATTTTGGCGGATGGTACGGCAGATGCCGACATCGTTGCAGCTGATTTGGTTGGTCAGGCGGAACATGGTTATAACTCACCTGTTTGGCTGGTAACCGATGATCGTGCATTGGCAGAAAAGGTAATGGATTTGGTTCCAGGCCTGATTGAGGATCTGCCAGAGGTAAACCGCGATAACGCGCGCGCCGCATGGCGTGATTACGCAGAAGTTATGGTCTGCGACACGCGTGAGGAAATGGCTGCGACATCAGATGCCTATGCACCTGAACATTTGACCGTGCAGGCCCAAGATTTGGATTGGTGGTTGGATCGCCTAAGCTGCTATGGTTCGCTGTTCCTAGGTGAAGAAACAACGGTGGCCTTTGGCGACAAAGCTTCTGGCACGAACCACGTTTTGCCAACTTCAGGTGCGGCAAGCTACACAGGCGGGCTAAGTGTTCATAAGTATATGAAAATCGTCACCTGGCAGCGTGCAACACGCGAAGGATCAAAACCTGTTGCCGAAGCAACTGCACGTATTTCTCGTTTGGAAGGCATGGAAGGACATGCGCGAACCGCCGACATTCGTCTACGCAAGTATTTTCCAAACGAAAACTTTGATCTGACTGCAGCGGAAGATATCTAGCATGGATCATCCTGCATCCCTTTTTGATCTGACTGGGCGCGTTGCTTGTGTGACTGGAGCTTCCTCTGGTTTGGGGAGGCGCGCCGCACTTACGCTGGCACGCGCGGGCGCCAAGGTTGTTGGCGTTGCCCGTCGTCGGGATGCATTGGATGGACTGTGTGTGGAAATTGGCGATGCATGCATTGGCGTTGACGCTGATGTGGCTGATCGTGACACATTGGACGCAACAGTCGCGCGGATTTCTGATGCCTTTGGCGCACCCGACATTTTGATCAACGCTGCTGGATTGAACACCCGTGAGGCGGCAGATGATGTCACGGATCAAGGGTGGGATGCAACACTGGCAATTAATTTGTCAGCGCCTTTCTTCCTTGCTCAGAAACTTGTCCCTGCGATGCAGGAACGTGCGTGGGGGCGGATTTTGAATTTTGCGTCCCTTCAATCGTTTCGCGCCTTTCCGGGGGGGATCGCCTATGGCGCAACCAAAGGTGCCGTGACACAGATGACACGCGCCATGGCCGAAGCATGGTCAGGGCAGGGTATTACGGCGAATGCAATCGGCCCGGGGTTTTTCCCGACTGAATTGACTGCAGCTGTATTCAACGATGATGCCCGCGCGGCCCGCAATGCGGCCCAAACATGTATTGGGCGCAATGGATGCCCAGAGGATATGGATGGCCCCATTCTTTTCCTATGTTCAGAGGCCTCAGGCTACGTCACGGGACAAACATTGATGGTAGACGGAGGGTTTACTGCAAAATGAAGGCATTGGTTTACATAGGCATCGAAACATTGGAAATGCGCGATGTTGCTGATCCAAACCCTGGTTCAGGAGAATGCGTCGTTCGCGTCGAAAGCGTCGGGATTTGTGGATCAGATATGCACGCATATTTGGGGCACGATGATCGCCGCCCTGCGCCCATCATCTTAGGCCATGAAGTTGCAGGCGTTGTCGAAGGGGGCGCACATGATGGTGCACGCGTTACGGTCAACCCCTTGGTGACGTGCGGAACATGTCGATACTGCACATCGGGACAGGATAACCTATGCCCCAACCGCCAAATCATTTCGATGCAACCCAGAGAGGGCGGGTTCGCCCAAAAAATCGCCATTCCAGAGCGCAATTTGGTGATCATTGACGACAGCCTGACCTTTGATCAGGCGGCATTGGCCGAACCGATTGCCTGTGGTTGGCATGCAGCACGCGTTGTCAAGGCACACCCCGCGGGATTTGATGCCACTCGCGCATTGGTATTCGGCGGTGGTGCGATTGGAATGGGGGCCGCGCTGTCGCTGCGCGCCCAAGGAATTGAAAATGTCAGTTTGGTTGAACCAAACGAAGTGCGCCGTGACTATATCACGTCGCGCTACGATATGCATGTGATTGACCCCACTCAGGTGTCATCAGGAGATGATTATGATATGGTGATTGACGGCGTTGGTTATGTCGCAACGCGTGAACAAGCATCCGAGGCTGTGCGCCCCGGTGGTATCATTGTTCACATTGGTTTAGGTCAGGATTTGGGTGGATTAAATATCCGCCGCATGACGCTGCAGGAAATCACATTCACAGGGACTTATACCTATACATCACAAGACTTTCGCGATACTGCCCAGGCCATGATGCATGGCAAACTTGGTGATCTAAGTTGGACAGAAACGCGCCCGCTATCCCATGGTGCTCAGGCCTTTCAGGATATCCGTTTAGGAACCAGCCAAGCACCCAAGATAATTTTGAAACCAACCCATTGAGGAGACTTAAATGTCTGAAATTCCCCATCTTCTCGTTCATGAACACGATGACAACGTTGGTGTTGTTGTTGTTGAGGGGTTAACAGCAGGGACGGATATGCTGTGCTGTGTAACTCATGATAATTCAACGTTTCGCCTGAAGTCTGGCGCGGATGTGCCGATTGGCCACAAGATCGCGCTTAAGGATCTGAAAGCGGGCGACACAGCCATGAAATATGGCGAGGACATTGGCAAAATCATCGCCGATATCCCCAAAGGTGAACACGTTCACACACACAACTGTAAAACCAAGCGCTGGTAAGGAGAAGAATTCATGGCTTCTAAGTATTCAAATATGACCGTTAAGGCCTTCCGTCGCGAAAATGGACGTGTTGGCGTACGTAACCACGTGGTGATCCTGCCTGTTGACGATATCTCAAACGCGGCCTGTGAAGCGGTTGCGAACAATGTAAAAGGCACAATGGCGATCCCACATGCCTATGGTCGTTTGCAGTTTGGTGAAGATCTGGAATTGCATTTCCGTACAATGATCGGCACAGGTGCAAACCCAAATGTGGCTGCCGTTGTTGTGATTGGAATTGAACCAGGTTGGACCAAGCGTATCGCCGATGGCATCCGCGCAACAGGTAAGCCCGTGGCAGAGTTTTCAATCGAACAAAACGGCGATTTTGAAACAATCCGCACCGCCAGCTGGGCTGCAAAAGAGTTTGTTCATATGACGTCAGAGTATCAGCGTGAAGAATGCTCAATCTCTGAACTTTGGGTGTCAACAAAATGCGGTGAAAGTGACACAACAACGGGTCTGGGATCCTGCCCAACTGTTGGCAACATGTATGACAAACTATTGCCAGAAGGAATTACAGGGTTCTTTGGTGAAACATCTGAAATCACAGGTGCCGAACACATTTGTCAAAAACGTGCAATCAACGAAGAGGTTGGTGAGCGTTGGTACAAAATGTGGAAAGCGTATCAAGACGACGTTATCTTTGCACACCAAACTGATGACCTATCTGACAGTCAGCCAACTAAAGGTAACATCGAAGGTGGCCTAACAACGATTGAAGAAAAGGCGCTTGGTAACCTAGAGAAAATCGGTCGTACATCACAGTACATTGATATCCTAGAGCCAGCAGAAGCACCACAATCAGGCAACGGTTTGTACTTTATGGACAGTTCGTCTGCGGCTGCGGAATGTGTGACTTTGATGGCAGCAGGTGGTGCGGTCATCCACACCTTCCCAACAGGTCAGGGTAACGTTGTGGGTAACCCAATCGTTCCGGTGATCAAAATCACAGCAAACCCACGCACAGTGCGCACCATGAGCGAACACGTGGATGTGGATGTGTCTGGGATCCTACGCCGTGAAATGACAATCGACGAAGCGGGCGACGAGTTGATTGACATGATCTGCCGCACAGCAAACGGACGCAATACAGCAGCCGAAGCATTGGGACACCGCGAATTCTCAATGACGAAACTGTATCGTTCTGCATAAATCACAAAGGGCGGCTGATTGGCCGCCCTTTTCCTTAGGATGCTGTAGAAAGCGTCTTTATCCCAACCGCCTCGTTCAAAAATAGATAAGGCGCACAGGTTTCCGATAATTCAATCTTGGCCTTCACGTTTTGGGATTCTAGGTTTGCCTCGGTCTCAATCAGGGAAAAGACACCTTCACAAATTTGTCCGTTTGTGCGCACCACTTGCACTGGATTACCTGCTACAACTCCGACACTGTCTGCATCCACCAACTGATTGACGTATACGAATGTCTCTACACTTTTTTCTGTTGGGTCATAGATTTCTGCAGCTTGACTTCCTTGTGCAACGCAATCCCCAATATTGGCGTTAAAGTTCAATAAGACCCCGTCAAAGGGTGCGCGTAATGTCAGCGCCTCTAGGTCCAATTCGCGTGCTTGTAATTCCAGCTCACCAATCTCTAATGCAATTTCGGCGCGTCCTTTGGCATCCTTGGCGCGTTCCAGCGCTTCTTCGGCGCGCTGCACAACAAAGGTTGCGTCCAATTTGCGCCGCTCTGCCGCGTCTAGTGTGGTTTCATTCACCAGACCCCGTTGGAACAACACGCGTGTGCGGTCGTATTCACGATTTACGAAATCTTGTTCTTCGCTAACACGTGCTACATCTGCATTCGCAACTGTGATCGCGAACGCGCGTTCACTGACGGCGGCTGTCAAATCACTTAGGCGCACTTGTGCCGTTTTATGTGCCAAATTTGCGGCGCGATCATCCAGCTGAACTAATATTTGCCCTGCCGTGGCGGTGCCTGATTTGATCGCATCGCTTGACAGTGATGTGATGCACCCGCGCGCCTCATATGACAGGCCTGTTTTGTTGTTGGCAACAACAGTACCTGCGAGGTTGATAGAATTGAATTCCCCCTCTGCCAGAACGGGAGAGGCGAGGAGCGAAAGTGCAAATGCAAAGTGTTTGTACATGTGTCGATCTACCTGTTGTTCTGCCCTAGAACGTTGATGCAGATCGCCACATAGTCAAGAATTTAGTGAGTCCAAGGGTCAAACATACGCCCCGCGTAGGGCCTGATATATAACCGCCGTGGCAACATTCGACAGGTTTAGCGATTTCACCCGATCATTGCGCATTGGAACGTGGAACATCCGGTCCTGTATCTGTGCGCGCAAGTCCATGGGCAGGCCCGAGGATTCTTTGCCAAATATCAAATAGGCGTCGTCTGGATATGTTGGCTCGTAAAAGCTTCGCTCAGCATCCTCTTCAAACAAAAATAACGCATCGTGATCAGGCCTTCGTGTTTCAATAAAATCATCCCAGCTGTCATATTCGCTAAGCTTTACGAACTGCCAATATCGCGTGCCTGACCGCGCTACAGTTTTGTCGTCCAATGAAAAGCCATAGGGTTTGATTAGGATCAATTCTAAATCAAGCGCGACGCACGTGCGACCGATAGATCCCGTATTGAACGGGATTTCAGGTTCAAAAAGGACAACTTTCATCATGCGCTAGAATTAGTTTCCCTGCAGGGCAGTCAATAAAGTGTCTAGGTTATGTTCAAACATTGCCAAATAACTGGTCGCCGGTCCGCCGCGTTCGGATAGGGCATCAGAGAACAACCTTCCCCCAATGGTTAGGCCCGTTTCATCCGCGATTTGTTTCACCAATGCGGGACTTGTAATGTTTTCAACGAATAGGGCGGCGGCACCATCTACCTTAAGTTGGTCAATCAAAATAGCCAGCTCTTGCGCGCTTGATTCGGCTTCTGTGTCGATCCCGACAGGAGCCAAGAATGTGATGTCATAGGCATCTGCCAAATATCCAAAGGCATCATGCGCCGTCACAACCGTTCTTTTGTTTGCAGGGAGTTTTGCAAGCGTGGCCTTGGTCGCGATGTCCAGCGCCAGCAATTGATCCACATAGGCTGCGCGATTGGCCTCGATCATATCCGATTTTGTGGGCATTTTTTCAGATAGCGTCGCTGCGATATTGTTCACATAGATGACACCATTCAGCAGGGAATTCCATGCGTGTGGATCTGTTTCACCATCAACGGTTACAATCGTAACACCTGCGGTGGCCACGTGGACTGATGCATTGGTTCTTGATTCAGAAATCAAGGTGTCAGACCATGTTTCAAATCCTAGTCCATTGACGAAAATGATGTCTGCGTCTGCAACGGCGCGGGCATCTGCGACCGAAGGTTGGTACACATGTGCATCTGCATCTGGTCCAACAATTGTTGTAACATCCGCATGTTCACCCACAACTTGTTCCACCATATCGCCCAAGATTGAAAAGCTTGCGACAATCTTTAAGCGATCTTCGGCGAATGACGCGCTCGCTATTGATGCGAATATCATAACCGCGAATAGATTTCTAAATTTTTGTGAGAGAGTCATTCGTTGCCCACCTATGATTTGGTTGTCGCGCTAAATTGCCCGCGCAGTCCTAGTGGCCCAAACAGAGCGGATAAGACAAAAATTGCGCCGGCCACCAGGACGATGGCTGGGCCCGAAGGTGTTTCGGGCAAGATGTATGATAGCGTTAATCCCAACCAGCAGCTGAGCAACGAGAAAATGAATCCAAGGCCCAGTTGCGCGGTTATTGTTCCGGACCAATATCGTGCGGCCGTAGCGGGCAAAATCATCAGTCCCACCGCCATCAGTGTTCCCAATGTTTTGAACGCTGCCAATAGGTTCAGCACCAAAAGGAACATAAAACCCTGATCCACAATCCAAGGACGTTTAACCTGCGATTCAAAGAACACTGGGTCACAAGTGCTCATTATCAAAGGACGCAAAATAAGTGCGAATGTCACAAGGGTCACTGTCGCAACACCGCTCACCAAAATCATCGATGCATCATCAACCCCAAGGATTGATCCAAAGAGAAAACTTTTGAGTGGGACAGCGGACCCCGCTGCCGAGAGGATAAAGATACCGATCGCCAAGGCGATTAGGTACAGCGAAGCAAGGCTTGCGTCACTTCGCAAAATTGTGTTGCGCGCCAAATATGCCGTTAGAACCGCAACCCCAAGACCCGCGATCAGGCCGCCAAATAATAGGGACATCACGGATAAACCTGCGGTTACAAAACCGATGACAACACCAGGTGTAATGGCGTGCGCCATTGCTTCACCTGCAAGCGATAGGCGGCGCAAAACCAAAAATGCACCAACAGGCGCGACAGAGGCTGATAGGATCGTGGTTACCACAAACGCGCGGCGCATGAATGCATAGTTGAACATTTCGGAGATCAGATCAAACATCAGCACGCCCCTCCGTTTGGTTGTCCGCGAAACATCCATGATGCCTGACTAGAGGACATGTAACCTTGGGCAACCAATCGGTCTGGGGTCAGAATATCATTGACAGTCCCAAAACTGGCCCGTCCATTGCCCAACAAAAGTGCATGTGTGCAATGGTCCAACACTGCCGATAGATCATGTAAAACCATGATCACGGCGCGCCCTTCGCTTTGCCAAGTTTCGATGACGCTGAGCAAATGTTGTTCGGTATATTGATCGACTGCTGAAAATGGTTCATCCAACAAAATCAGCGGCGCATCCTGCATAATAACACGTGAAAACAAGGCGCGTTGTAGTTGTCCACCAGAGAGCGTGTGGAGGGGGTGATCGGCCAACTCAAGAATGCCCGCCATTTCAAGGGCTGCATCAACGCGATTTCGTGTCGTTTTGTTTAATCCTGCGAAAGGATTAAAGCCCTGCCATGCACCCATCGCCGCAAGATCGCGCACACGAATGGGAAAGCGGCGGTCAAATTCTGTAAGCTGCGCCAAATATCCAATTTCGGCGGGTTTCCCTATTGGCCATTCAATTCTTCCGTTCATCGGAGATTTTAGGCCCAGCAGCGTTTTTACAAATGTACTTTTCCCCGATCCATTTGCACCAACGACAGCCATTATGGAACCCTGTGTGACATTACAGTTGAGGCCATCAAACAGAGTCGCACCTCCAAACCCAAGCGACAGATTTTCTATGGAAACGATTGGCGGCACTAGATCACACTAAGGGTCATGGCCCAGCAAAGACCTGAAACACCAAGTGCGCAGAGTACGAGCGTGATTTGACTGAACTCTGTCAAGCAAATCTGCGAGATCTTTTTTGGCTGTGCGATGTCATGGATCGCAGCATTATCAACCAACACTTGTTCAACAGCGCTTCTGCTCATCGCATGCTCCTAATGGGGGAGGGTCGTTGCATGAATCGCATGGCGATTTAACAAGTCTGACCAACTAGGACACCCCGCCCAGATGAATTTTAGTCCCAATGGCAGGTCTCCTGACTTGCGCCTATTAGTGGTCTGCACCTTCCCAGATTTCCATCCAGTGGCACACGCAGAACACCCAAGCGCCTACAGTTGCGGGGGCAGTCATGGAGTTGCAATGGATGCGCACCATGTTCCCTTTTAAATCCTCGGCTGACTCGCCTCAGATACCAGTTGGTGAGGGCAGCATTAGAGCAATTTGCACGTCATTCAAGCAAAAAGGTACCGTGTGAATAAAAAAGATAAGTCGCTGAAAAGCGAAGCTCGAATACAGGAGAATAAATCCGACTAAAACTATCGGAAATATAATCTTGACAATATTTGTCGGAAAATGGATAAAGATGGTAATTAAGGAGAGCAAAAATGAAATTATCATCCACGGTTGCTGCGTTTGTTATGTGTGTTGCATCTGTCGCTGAGGCAGCAGATGTAAACGTTTATTCGTATCGTCAGCCTGAATTGATCAAGCCATTGACGGATGCGTTCACCGCGCAAACAGGGATCAACGTGAATGTCGCCTACCTGCAGAAAGGGATGGTCCAGCGGATGAAGGCCGAAGGCCGCCGCAGCCCCGCGGACGTTGTTTTGACAGTGGATATTTCGCGTTTGTCGGCTGTGGTAAATGAGGGCCTTACGCAACCTGTGGAAAGCGCAAACTTATCCCAAAATGTTCCAGTGCTTTATCGTGATCCAAATGGACATTGGTACGGTCTGACAACACGGGCGCGGATTGTTTATGCCAGTAAAGACCGCGTTGCCGACGGCGAAGTCACAACTTACGAAGATTTGGCCGATCCAAAATGGCAGGGGCGCATTTGCACGCGTTCGGGCACAAATGCCTATAACGTGGCGCTGACGTCTGCGGTTATTCATCACCATGGGGAAGAGGGCGCCAAAGCATGGTTGCAAGCCATCAAAGATAATTTGGCACGTAAACCCCAAGGCAATGATCGTGCACAGGTCAAGGCGATTTGGGCGGGTGAGTGTGATATTTCAATTGGGAATACATACTACATGGGCGCCATGCTGTCAGATGCAGAGCAAAAGGAGTGGGCCGACAGTGTTCAAATTCTGTTCCCAACTTTTGAAAACGGTGGCACGCATATCAATATTTCGGGTGTCGCAATGGCAAAACACGCCCCGAACCCTGAAAATGCACTTGCCTTTATGGAATTTCTGACCTCTGCCAAAGCCCAAGAAATCTATGCCGAGGCCAATCACGAATATCCTGTTGCCCCAGGCAGCCAAGCAAGTGCCTTGGTTCAAACATGGGGCGATTTTGACCCAGATCAGGTAAATTTGATGGAGCTGGCCAAGTTGCGTGGCCTCGCCCTGCGCTTAACCGAAACAGTCGATTTCGACGGTTAACAAAAGCTCTTTTCCATGACGCGGAAATAGGCGCCTCATCGGCGCCTTTTCTTTATGCTGTGTAAACTGCCACGGGCCGTCCCAAGGCTGCCTCATCTGGATGGACGCCCAGTCCTGGACTTTCGGGCAAATGCAGGTGGCCATCGATGTTCCGAGGACCACGGCCGTCCGCGATATCAATGGTTAACATGTCCTGACAGGCCCAGACCGCGCGGATGTTTGCATCAGGAATGGTAGCGGACAGATGCAATGCCTCGGTATCGGCAAGCACAGAACCACCTGTTGCCATGACAAAAATATCGATGCCATGTGCCAAGGCGATATCGCGTAGGCGGGCGGCCTTGGTCAGGCCTCCGACACGGTTCAACTTGATACCGAACACTTCGGCCAACCCATCGCGTGCAATCCTTGCACCGTCCTGCAAGGTGACCAGTGTTTCATCTACGCTGACCGCGGCACTATGCAGAGGGCGGATAGCGGCAATATCATCCAGTGTTTCGCAAGGCTGTTCAAACGTGACGCAAAGATCCGTTGTTGCCTGCATGACTTGTAGTGCCTGCCAACGTGTCCAGCCGCGATTGCAATCGTATAGGATGATTTCGTTCTCTGAACGATGTTCTTCGACATCCCTAATGCGTGCAATATCACGCTGAACATCCCCGCCAATTTTCACGGAATGGGCAATGTATCCACGTGCGCGGTAGCGATCCATAACCTCGCGCGTCTCTTCGACGGTTTTCGCCCCGACCGAGGATGCGATTGGTTTTGGTGTGCGTGATCCGCCCCCCATCAGATCGGCGATCGGCACGCCCACACTTTGCCCCGCGATGTCCCAGCAGGCCATATCAATTGGTGATTTTGCGTAAAGGTGCCCTGGCAAGGCAAGATCCATAGCACGTTCCAAGTCCAACACACGACGCGGGTCCAATCCCATGATGAATGGGGCCATGGTTTCGATCCCCGCGCGAATACCTGGGCCATGTGCAGGAACATAGGTATGCCCCCATGGTGTCCCTTCACCCCAGCCGACATGTCCCTCGTCTGTTTCAACTTTGACCAAAGTAGCATCGAGGCATTCAAACTTGAGCCGTCCGCCAGACAGCCAATAAGGGTACTCAAGCGGAAGATCGAATTTATAGACAGAAATGCGTGAAATTTTCATGTGAACCTACGATAATTCAGGGCTTAGGGTTTAACCACGATATTGCCAGAGTGCTCTTTGGCAATGAAGGCCGTTTGTGCAGCCACCAAGTCAGAAAGTGGATAGGTCGCGGCAAGGGCGGGTTTGATTTCACCACTTTCGATCAGTTTTACCAAATTCCCCATGACCTTTGGGTCGATGACTGTTGATCCCAAGAATGTCAGATCGCGCAGGTAAAAGGTGCGCAGGTCGAAATCAACAATTGGCCCCGCAATCGCTCCCGAACAGACATATCGCCCGCCGCGCTCTAGCTGATCAATCAGGGTGCCCCAATGTGCCCCGCCGACCACATCTGAGACAACTGTGATTTTCTCATCTGCTAAAACTGCGTTTAGGTTTTCTGGCATGCGGGGCAATATCATGTCCGCACCGAGTTCTCGTACTGCGTCATGTTTGCTTTCTGATGCCATCGCAATCACGCGCGCACCGCGACATTTGGACAATTGCACCAATGCACCACCCACGCCGCCCGATGCACCAGGCACCAAAACGGTGTCACCCTCTTTCACATCGGCGCGGGTCAACATGCCCTCTGCCGTGGAGTACGAACAACTAAACGTTGCTAGTTCTGCATCACTGAAATTGGAATTTACGGCCCATGCATTTGCCGAGGGTATTTTTGCGTATTGTGCAAAACCGCCATCGCATTCAGACCCGAAATAATACGTTTTATCCATATTTAGGGGATCGTCTGGATCGCGCAGCCAGTTGTCTGTAATCACACGTTCGCCAATACGGGCGGGATCAACATTTGCGCCCACGGCAACAATCTGACCGCAAATATCGGCACCCTGAATGCGCGGAAATGTGATTGGACGACCGCCCCATGTTGGATCCTCGTCTGATACAGTATCGTATGACCCCCCAGTTGTCGCCTCGCTCACACCTTTGGAGTACCAGCCAGAGCGTGTGTTCACGTCGGTATTATTTAACCCACAGGCTGCAACCCGTATTAAGACGTCATCCGCGTCGGGTGTGGGCGTTGGCCAATCTGTGCGCCATTCATACATGTCCATGCCGCCATTTCCGTTCAGTACCATTGCCGACATGGTTTTTGGGACGGTGTTATAAGGATGCGACATCGAATTCTCCTCAAGGTGATCAGTATTGGGTTCAACCAACGATGTTTGCATATGATTGGCACGTCAGTTTGCGACTATTTACTGCAAGTAGATTTATGAAAAACGACCTGATGTTCGATTTCATTGTTTCCTAACCCTTGGTATAGTATTTGTTCTGCGACTACGTCTGACCCAACTTCCTATCCCGATGGGGTGATTGATCCCCTAGGCCAGCATGTGGGACAGCATACACAGCGTGCTTCGACGATCTGTGGAATAAATCGATGGGTGTATCATGTGGAATAGATTAACAGCGATCTTTGCGGTTGTCCTAGTGATGGGGCAGGGCGCATTTGCGCAAAATATCTTTGGACAACTCTTGGGGTTGGATCAAGGTGTGTCTCGCGAAGCTGCCGAACAGGCAGAGTTATTTCCAGAAGTAGGTGAACCCGCACCAGAACCATCGCTTGCCGAACTGATAAATGGCGAAAAGTCGGATTACCCTGAATTGGTGTCATCGTCTGAATACGCAACGCGGTTCGAATGCGTTCAGGCAATTTTAGGAATTTATGATGCCTCATTGGTTGAGGGGATTTACGCCATTCCGCGCATGGATTTCTGGTTGGACCGTTATATCGGAGCGGGGCGTGAAATCTATATCTGTGATGGTTCGGTGTTAAACGCTTATTTCGATCACAACAACTCTATCCCAGTCCGATGGCGTATGGTGCGCACTTCGATAGATATCATTTTAGCGCAATTGGAAACGGACGACTAAGGTATAGTTGCGCAAATCACAGGGCTGCACGAAGCTTTTGTGTATCCACGTCAAGGCCTGAAAAATGACGCCAAGCATGCACGCCCTGAAAGAAGAACAGGTCGTACCCCGAAATGATCTGCGCGCCTGCGGCCTTGGCGTTTTGTAAAAACATGGTCTCAATAGGTGTGTACACGGCGTCAAATACCCACGCCGCTTGGTCAGCCGCTTTTGGTTCAAAGGCCGATCCTGGATAGCCAACCATCCCCACGGGTGTTCCATTCAACAGCCCATCACAATTGGCAGTTGCCACATCCAAATCATCGACGGCAGTCACGACGGCTTGGGGGTCAAGAGCGTTTAAATCACATGCTAATTGCTGCGCTTTAGTGCTGTCACGATCAAACAGGCGAATTTCATTGGCGCCTAGCTTTACCAGCCCAAAGGCCAATGCGCGTCCAACGCCCCCTGTGCCAACCAAACAACAGATACCCGGAGCTGCGCCTGCGCGCACCTGTTCATAGGCTGCTATAAATCCAGTGTAGTCGGTATTGTAGCCTTTGGATGATGTCCCTTCAAAAACGACGGTGTTGACCGCCGCGATTGCGCGCACCATTGGATCGTCTATTTCGGCCTTTGGGGTTACGTATTCTTTGTAGGGGTAAGTGATATTAAGCGCCTGATACCCGTTATCAGGGCAGCTTTCGAAAATCTGATCGAATGTTTGGTTCAACTCTTTCGGAATCAGGCGGTCGTATTGGACGTCCATATTATTAAGTCGACCCGCAATCCGATGCAAATCTGGTGCGCGCGATGCGGCGATATTGTCGCCGATTAGACCCAATTTCAAAGTCGGTGCGCCACCCATGTTATAATGCCATCAAAGATTACTTTAGTGGACCATAACGGCACTTGCCGAGATCAGCAATTTCAAAAGATATTTCGATGATTTTCGAAATTGTCACATCCTCGTTACATTTGCGTTGTAGTGTACGGAGGACATAGTCTTACCCCAAGGAGCCGAAGGATGACAGTTTACGCAGTGAATGGATTGGGCCGGATTGGAAAATTGATCCTGCGCCCGCTGCTGGAATCTGGAGCAGAAATCGCATTTCTGAATGATGCCGTGGGGACTCCTGAAATGCATGCGCATCTGCTTGAATTCGACACAGTTCATGGGCGCTGGGATGCAGAATTTTCGCATGATGCCTCATCGGTTACCGTTAATGGGACGCAGCTGCCAATGTTTTGCGAAAAATCCCTAGATGCGCTGCCTTTGGCGGGTGTCGATGTTGTGATCGATTGCACGGGGTATTTTAAAACAGCGGGACGTATTCAGGGTTATTTTGATGCAGGCGTCAAAAAGGTTGTGGTTTCTGCACCTGTCAAGGACGGGAATGCAGCCAATATTGTTTATGGCGTTAATCATAACATTTATGACGTCGACGAACATGATATCGTAACGGCGGCCAGTTGCACAACCAACTGCCTTGCCCCCGTGGTCAAGGTGATCCACGAAAACCTTGGAATTCGCCATGGTTCAATTACCACCATTCATGATGTGACCAATACCCAAACGATCGTCGATCGCCCGGCCAAGGATTTACGGCGGGCGCGTTCTGCGCTCAATTCCCTGATCCCGACAACAACAGGATCTGCAACAGCGATTACATTGATTTACCCTGAACTGACGGGAAAACTAAACGGCCATGCCGTGCGTGTTCCTTTATTGAATGCGTCACTCACAGACTGCGTGTTTGAGGTCGCGCGGGAAACAACCGCTGAAGAGGTAAACGCGTTTTTCAAAGTGGCGGCTGAAGAGGAATTAAATGGGATACTGGGGTATGAAACACGCCCACTTGTATCTGCTGATTACACCAATGACATCCGTTCTTCGATCATCGACGCGCCCAGCACCATGGTGGTGAACGGGACGCAGGTCAAAGTTTATGCTTGGTACGACAATGAAATGGGATATGCGTATCGCTTGGCGGACGTGGCCCTGATGGTTGGAAAGTCATTGTCAAAATGAACAAACCCACGGGCATGGCGGCGTATATCGCAGTAACAGCTGCATATTGGGCGTTTATGTTGTCTGATGGTGCGTTGCGCATGCTTGTGTTGTTGCACTTTCACACTTTGGGTTTTTCGCCCGTGCAATTGGCCTATTTGTTCTTGCTGTATGAAATTGCGGGCATCATCACAAACCTCAGCGCTGGGTGGA
>Ga0255757_10000500_pt1 | contig 38421 bp, 35 predicted proteins | sample 071ome_27_FD_179957 | JGI IMG/M metagenome (GOLD analysis project Ga0255757, IMG submission 179957) | Coastal salt marsh microbial communities from the Groves Creek Marsh, Skidaway Island, Georgia - 071409AT metaG (version 2) | ecosystem: Environmental > Aquatic > Marine > Intertidal zone >...
GGCGTTTGCTTCGCAGGGAAGCAAAGAAAGTCTGCAGGCACAGATCCAATTTAAAAAATGGAGAGTATTGCTGGAGAAACCCACGTCCGGATTTAGCATCAAGAAGGACACGGCTAATTCCGAGTTGCAGCCACTTCAAGTCCGGTAATTCAGGACAATCCCTTTTGTGGCGACACGTATGAAAAACCTCAATTAAAGGTTTGAAGAATTTGCAGAAAACGTTAGTATTTAATAGATTACTGTTGACCATACAAATTTTACTGGTCACCAACGGGTTACAGCAAGCTAAAAATGAAACAAAAAACATATTTTCTCGCAGTTTTACCAGAAAAATCAGTTTTAAAGCCCTTGCAAATCGAGCCTCTCACATCCGCCCTCAGGCCTCGGATTTGCGATTTGAACCCCTCTTTTTGAAATTAAAGTTTCACACCGATCTCCGCCTCATCAAGCAATTCCCGAGGTCGATTGGAAAGTTCATTACTACGTTCCAACCACCAGAGCAACGCATGAGAGTCGATGACCATGATTCGGGATTGTCAGACTATTCCAAGCACCAATCTTTAATGGGTAATGGCTCCATCAATAGATCCGGTGCGGGCAACTTGGATGGAACTCCGGCGGCGTACGCTGCAAGCACTTCTGAAGTCGCTCGGTGTTTTTTCAAGGGTCGAACCTCCCACGCCTCGCGGCCAAGATCAGTAATAATCAGCGGCTCACCCGTGGACTGGATTTCCTGGAAATACTCGAGCACATGCTCTTTGAGTTCGTTTTTAGAAACGGTTCTCACTCGGCCAATATGTCACCAATCGGGATGAAGGTCAATTTCATTTCAAAGCCCCGTGCATCAAAGGGTTTCCATTACAAGGCATATTTGAATATGAATACCACAAGGTAAGGACCGGGACCCCGACTCGTTGGGAATCTACCTACAGCTCATCCCTACCTATCTTGCTGTTGTTTCTTGGTCCGTAAAAGTAGCAAACTGATTCCCACACAAACACACATCAGTATTGTCAATCCCAGGTAAAACTGAAATCCATTCACCAATCCAAACTGTTCCGAGATGGCGGACATGGCAAAGGGAAACAAAAACACCCCCATCCCTCCACTGGTCGATACCATGCCAATCGCTGCGCTTTGTCTTTTGGGAAAACTCATACCGATCAGGGACATGACGCAGGGATATACGATCGAATACCCCACCCCTGTCGCGAAAAACAAGACAGCAGACAACCAGGCTGAACGAATCCATATCGCCAGCAGCAGGGCGACCAGGGAAGAAAATGAACTGATCAACAAATGCATCCCCTGACGTTGACCATGATCCCAAAGCCCGTGCGCCATGCGCCCCAGAAAGACACCAAACCAGAACAAGGCCACCATCATGGCTCCGATCGAAGCAGATGACTGGTGAATGTTGACGAAGTATTCGGCGATCCAGTTTGAGATGCCAATCTCCGCTCCCACATAAAAAAAGATGGTGGCCGCCAGGAAGATCAATAACGGATCACGCAGTTTCGAATGTTCGTTGGAACTTCCGGGTGAGTCGGAAACATGATCGGATTCACGAAGATCCATCCATGAACCGGCTCGACAGGTCCATGTCAACATGCCAACACCGACCACCGCCATCATGACATAAACCCAACGCCAGGGAGCATGAATCCAGGCAAGCAAACCGGCCATGAAAGGCGCCGCCATCGCTCCAATGGTGAATGCTGAATGCACCAGGTTCATCAACCGGTTCTGACCAGGAGCTTCGATCCGCACCACTCCCACATTGGTGGAAACTTCGACCGCCCCCTGCCCCAGCCCCAGAACCACGAACAAAGCCATATTGACGGGCAAGGAAGCCCAAAAACCAAACCCGCCGATCCCAACCGTCTGAAGCAATAAACCAACCACCATCAAGCGACGAATCCCCCAATACGGCAGCACCATTCCGGTCACAAAAGTGGAAAGGAAATACCCCACGGCGCTTGCGGCAAAAATCCAACCCGCTGCCAAATAACTCCATTCAAAGTGACGGATCACCATGGGCAAGGTAGCGCCGGCAGTTGTGCCGATACCACCGAAGACCAGAAAACTGGCGTAGTAGTAAATCGCCGCTGTACGCGTTGAAGATGTCGGGTCCGATGACATTGGGGCGAAGTAGATCAGATTGATGTCAACTGATCCACTTGATTCTCACGCATGCATCAAAAAATTGAGTAACGATCTTGAATTATGAAGCCATTTGACTTTACTCGATCCACTCATGAGTTCCGGCACTACACAAAAGACATCCCGCTTGAAAAGATGGACTGCGATTATCTTGTGCCTGGGGCTGCTGACATGCTTTGCCTGTCTGACGAGTGTGGACCATACTCCTTATCTGGAAAGCGATTATTTCAAGCAAACGCTGGCCGCCATCGAAAATCAGACTTCGGCCGGCATGCCCCCCGATCCATCCACACTGTATGTCGGAACAGGAAAGACTTCCATCATTCCTCAAATCACCGGAGCAGCGAAGCAAGTGGAACAAGGCACATTCCCAGGTCTGCCGCTGGGCGGCTATGGCGCGCGCAAAGGCGCCGCTGCAACCGGCACATTGGATCCGCTCCATGTGAAAGCTCTCTGGCTGAAAAGCGGTGAAATGGAAGGAGCCATTGTGGCGATGGATATGTTGACCCCACCCTTTGAAATGATCGATCGATTCCGGGAGGAAGTTTCAAAGAGACTGGGATTACCGCCAGGCCGTTTTTTCTTTGGTGCGACTCACAGCCACAGCGCTCCTGGAGGATGGGCTCAGGGACTCGTCGGGGAAGCTTTTGCCGGCCCCTATGAACCCGGGTTCAATGACTGGTTAATGGAACGTGTTTTTGAGAGTCTGGAATCAGCCCGTCAATCGCTTCAACCAGCGGCCATCGCGTTTGCAGAAGACGCCATGCCGGACTGGACACACAACCGCCTCGTTCATGAACAGGGCATTGAACACCCCTGGCTGCAATCCATCTTCATCCAACCCGAATCCGGTCCGCTCATCACAATCGGATCCTACGCGGCACATGCCACCGTCATGGGATCCGGTTCCATGCAATTTTGCGGGGATTACCCCGGACATTGGGCTCAAGCGGTCGAATCTGAAACGGGGGGCTTTGCCATGTTTCTGGCCGGAGGCGTTGGCAGCCACAGCCCAACGGTCAAAACAAAAGGACACGCTGCGGCGGAAGAAATGGGACAGGCTTTGGCCAGCCAAACCATACAACAATGGAAAGCCACCACCTTCGAAAAGAAAGTGCCCTTTTCATGGGTTGAATGGGATATTTTCCTGCCGGAACCTCATGTACGCCTGGGCGGAAATATTCGCCTGAGACCCTGGTTGTCCGGAAAACTTCTCCCCATCGAATCCTCGGTGCCATTGCCCGGATTGAGATTGGGAAATTTGCTGCTCATTGGAACTCCCTGCGATTTCAGCGGAGAAATAGCTTCAGGCTTGCGTGAGCATTTTCTAGTGAATGGTTTTCATTCGATGATCACCAGCTTCAACGGAGATTACGTCGGATACGTGGTGCCACAAAAGTATTACTACCTGAATGAATACGAATCCAAAATCATGTCCTTCTACGGTCCCTCCACCGCACCGTATCTCACGGACATGATCAGGAGACTCGGCCATCAGTTGATGGGTTCGATTGAGTAAATGTTGAACGCGTCCAGAGATGGCACTCCACCGTTGCGCAAGATGATGTCATCCCGGTTTCAAGAACGCTGGGCACCCAGCTGTCGGCCAAGCAAGTAACCGGATGTCATCGCCCAGCCGATGTGCAATCCGTGTCCCCACAGAATTTGTCCTCCCAATCCGTTTTGACCAACCGCATACAAACCGGGGATGACCTGATCATGTGTATCCAGCACCTGGAAACGTTCATTGATGGCGGCCCCTCCTTCGGTGGTGGTGAACCAGGCTTTGGCCGGCCCCAGTAATACCCAACGTTTTCCTGACAACGGAGGCTTGGTGGACGTTCCATCCTTTTTTCGTTCATGATTGAGTCGATGGACCGTGGTGGATAATGCCTCTACGGGTATGTCACGAGAACTGGCCAATGCTGCCAAATCGGGGGCCTCAACCGCCACATCCGGCCGAAGCCGCAGGTAATCCTCCACGTAAGCGTAGGCAATCTCAGGCGCGGTGGAAATGAAATGCGGCCATTGGCTGAATCGCTGAATCAATGTTTCATCGAGCAGCATGAAAGCGTGTTTTTGAGGCTGCCGGGCGATGGCGATTTCGCGTTCGGGTGATTGACATTCGTCGGTAAATTGTTCGCCGTTTTGATTCACCAGAATGGCACCCGCCTCGAACAACGCGTCCTCCGGATGCTGCCAGGTCACGACCAGTCGTTTCACAAACGGTTCCATCCAGCGTTTGGGAAGCCGATTGGAAAACCACCCCATGCACCGGGCCATCCATCCCGTTGTCGGCAGAAGGTCCTGAAACGTGCCTTCCGCTGGCGGTACGAATCGAATCTCGGGGCCATACGTCACATCCATGTTCAACAACCGGGCGCCGGCTTTCTCCGCCAGCACATGACCCTCTCCTGATGCATTTGGATTGATCCCCTCGATATGTTGAAAAGCGTCTCCTTTGAACCGTGCAATGAGATCGGAAGCATTGGCATAGTCCCCTGCCGCCAACACCACGCCAAGGCCAGCTTCCTCCTCATGCGATGCGCCATCCTCCCCCACCCATCGAACTCCTTTCACCCGTCCGTCCACCATCCATAGATCCCGGACAGAAGCACCGCAAATCAATCGACCTCCCAAGGTCTGCAAACGCCCCACCAGTGTATCAATATACGCTTTGGCACCGGGAACCGCGTTGTGCATGCGCGGACAACGGTTGGGAGGTTCGGGATTGGGTCCCTGAAATCGAATGCCCATGTCCGCCAACCAATGAAGCGCTTCGGCTGAATGCTTCAGAAAGAAATGGCGAAGTGACGCGTTGTTCTGCTGCTCGATATCCGGAGGCGCAAATTGACCGGCATCCTCTACGTGAGCTGCCAGCGTGTCTTCCATACCGGCATCATTTTGAAAACGAGTCCGATTGGAAGTGAAAGATCCCACAGCGATCCTGGTGGTGCCGCCGGGTGCCGTATGTTTTTCCAGCACACAAACGCGCAACCCTTGTTCGGCAGCGCTCACAGCGGTCGCCAAACCACTGCCACCGCCCCCCACAATCAATACATCATAGCGACTCATCGGACTGGGAAATGGCTCCGGTTCGAATCGCCCAATGCTTCCAGGACAAGGCCATGGCGCGCACGCGTTCCGGATATTGTTCCGCCAGGTTGGTCATTTCCGTTCGGTCGTGCAGGAGGTGATAGAGTTCCCAATCCTTGACCTTCTTGTCCCAAACCAACTTCCAGTCACCTTCCCGAACAGCCCGGTTGCCGGTGAATTCCCACCATAGCGTTTCATGTCCTTCCCGCCTCTTCCCCTGAAAGATGGGCAGGAGACTTTTGCCTTCCACCGGACTGATGGGATGCCCGTTGAACTCGGTCGGGTAGGTTCCTCCGGCAGCCTCCAGAAACGTGGGCATGAAATCGATGATATGTCCCACCTGACGTGTCAATGTGTTGGGCTGTACCACCGAAGGCCAACGAACAATCATCGGGGTGGAAATCCCCCCTTCATGCATCCAGGTTTTGAAACGCCGAAAAGGTGTGTTCTGAGCGAAAGCCCATCCCGGACCGCATGTGGTGAAGTTCTCCTTCTCTCCCGGAACATAGTCGGGAGAATCATGACCGTATTTCTCGCTGCAACCGCCGTTGTCGGAGAGAAAAAGGACCATGGTGTTATCGCGCACACCGGCTTCATCGATGGCGGCCAGAATCCTTCCGATCCCCTGATCCATCCGATCGATCATGGCGGCATATACGGCCATCCTGGAATCCTGCCAATCCTTATCGACTTGATCCTCCCAAGAGCCTGACTCCGGATCGGCGGGCGGCAGTTTCCAACCGGGATCCACCAAGCCCATGCGAACCTGACGGGCATGACGTTCCTTCCGCAATTGATCCCATCCCGACCGGTATTGCCCCACATATTTTTCAACGTCTTCACGTGGCGCATGCAATGGATAATGAGGCGCCGTGTAGCAAACGTGCAAAAAGAAAGGTTCCTCTTGCCTGGACATGCGGTGAATGTTTTTGACGGCATGATCGGAGAAAGCGTCCGTAGTGTAAAAATCCTCCGGAAACTGGGTGATACGTTCTTCATTATGTCCGAATACACGCACCCGCCCCCCTTTGAACTTGGGATCGGGAATGGATGGATCGAAGAAGTTGCAGCAACCATCCATCAAACCGTAATATTCCTGAAACCCGCGATCCACGGGGCGACGAGGCGCATTGGCTCCCAGATGCCATTTGCCGGTCAGGGTGGTTTGGTATCCCGCCCGGCCCAAAGCCTCACCCAGAGTCACCATGGATTCCTTGAGTAAGGGACCCGATTTCTGCCGCGGATACTGTCCCGTGAGGAGTGCGGCACGCGTGGTCGTGCATTTGGCGCAGTTATAGAATTGAGTAAACCGCAAACCTTCACTGGCAAGCCGGTCCAGATTCGGTGTACGAACATCTCCTCCGTAACATCCGATATCGGACCACCCCATATCGTCGCACATGATCAACACGATGTTGGGACGTTCCTGAGCCCATACCGCAGGGCTCATCAAGATGACGGCCCACCACCCCCACGGAATCCATCGAGACATGAATCTGATTAAAAAGCTTAAAAATCGGGTGATGTACATCCGACCATTGAAGAGGGCGATGTGCAAAAAACAACCAAAATATCACCTAGTTTTTGACATGGAATAAAAGATGCTTGATTATATTTGGGAATAATCAGCGGATATTGATATCGAATGGGTGGAAGCATTTGAGAACCAGCATGACAAACAGACAAAACAATCCAACACCGCAAGGCGTCCAAAAACAGCCTGAGACAAGGTTTTTGAATGCTTTCACGTTGATTGAGTTGCTGGTCGTCATCGCCATTATCGCCATCCTGGCGGGCATGCTTCTGCCTGCACTGTCCAAGGCAAAGGGGGCTGCTCACAAGGCGGCCTGTATGGGGAATCAAAGACAACTGAACCTGGCATGGTTGGTGTATGCCGAGGACTACGGAAAGCTCGTTCCCAATGGTTATGTCGAATCGGATAATTTGGGCATCCAACGCCCCTGGGTTTCAGCCGGATCACACCTGGATCGGTTCATGCATACCAATTCACAATTACTCTCAGATCCCAATTATTCAGCATTTGCCAGAGGCGGCTATATCACCACCGCAAAAATCTATAAATGCCCGGCAGACCGTAAAACCACATTTTTCATGGGGGCCAACCACCGCGGGGTACGCTCCTATTCGCTGAACGGCTTTATGGGTTGGATTTACCCAAGCTCGGGCACCTTTTCCTCAGGATATTCCGGATACGGCAAGGCAAGTCAATTGGCTGGAATGCGGGCAAGTGAAGTGTTTACTTTCCTGGATGTGAATACCGACAGCATTTGTTTCTCGGGATTCGTCACGCGCATGGGCAGCAGTGACAGTTTTTTTCACATCCCGGGGGCTTATCATAATGGATCCGGCGTGGTCAGTTTTGCCGATGGACACACGGAGGTACATTCCTGGAAAGATCAACGAACCATCACCAACAAGACCATCCTGCACGTTGAAAAATCAGTCGGCAACAAGGACCTCGCCTGGTTGCAGAATCACGCCGCCGAACGCGATCTGAGCAAGCCTGCCCGCGAGGAATAAGGACGCGTGAATCTGGTCTCCAAATCTCAACCGAGGGACCGAAGCTGTTTGGAAGTCCACAAACCCTTGAGCATGCCCCGGCATTCCTTGCCAAATACACCACATTCAAGATGAATGATGGCCCCCTTCTTCATTTGGATCCGTGTGTGCAGATTGCCAGCGATCAACAGGCTTGCCAATTGACTCAATATCGGTTCATGCCCCACCACCATCAGACTTTCGGATGATTCCAGGTGTTCGGTAAGTTGCGTTTGATAGTACGAAAGAACGTTTTGGTCAGCCCCCAGCGCATCCACAAATTGAATGGACTGATCGATCTTCAATCCTTCATGAACAATCCGGGCGGTTTCAGCTGCTCTGGGATAAGGACTTGATACGATTAATTCAGGAACAAAACCCAATTCCCGCATGGCTGGGATCATCGCCTGAATGCGTTGCACCCCCACCTCGGTTAATTGTCGAGCCCTGTCGGACCATCCGGTCGCTGCGGAAGGATCTTCCGCCTGACCGTGGCGCATGATGAAAAGTTCACTCATGAAGCGTGATCAAGGGATCCAGCTCGTCGCTGTTTTCTGTCGGCTCGCCTTCAAACCGAACATCCACAAACTGGATATCCTGGCTTAACTCGGGTCGCAAATCCAACAACCAATGCCGGACAAACCGGGCAAGCGACTTCCGGGCCTGATCCCGAACCAGCACCATCAAAGCCTCGTCCTCAGCATACTGGACCAAAGTCGGGGTGAGCTGTTGTTCGAGATTTTCCAGTTGTTCATCCACATTGAACCGGGCCCAACCGCTCTCAGAGCGTTTCTCCATGCGATGGGTGTGAATCGCCGGAGGCAACATCGTTCGTAGACGCGGAGCCTGCACGCGGCAAACAGCTCCCTGGGTTTCAATCTCCCAGGGATCATCCAGTTTCACGTAGTAGCGGTAGGTTGCAGGAACACGGATTTCGGCAGTCGAAGTCCCCAGAGAAATGGTATCCCACAAAAGTGAAAAGGTATCCTCCGATTTCAAGGTTTCGACACGATCCACCTTGGCCAGCTCCAAGCGCCCGGTCCCGGCATTGGCAATCACCGGGATCTCGGCCAGAAATGATTGTTTCAAAGTAACCTGAGCATGGCCGGAAAGCGTATGCTGGATACGATCAAGCACATGATTGGATGCTTCCAGGCTACCGGAAACCCCCTTACCGATCGCCCACCCTCCAAACAGAACCACCACCAAGACCGAAACCAGCACCATGGCCACCACCCCCAACAGGGTAATGGGCCATCGGTAGGCATGGAGCAGTCTGCGTGTTGTCGGGTTCATGATTTGTTCGGGGTGAAATCAACCTGAATAAGCTACATGCATCCCCGCACAAATCAAGTGCCCTTATGTGGGTTCCTGGTCGAAGAGATCAGGGTCGCCTTCGGCGTCAGCCTTGGGCTCGCGTTTTTCAGGGGCGGCGGAAGGCTCCTCCGCGCCATCGGTCTGATCGGTCTGATCGGTCTGATCGGTCTGATCGGTCTGATCGGTCTGATCGGTCGGAGCAGTCGGAGCAGTCGGAGCACTCTCCGGTTCCTTCGCTGCAGCCGCTGCCCGGACCTCTTCCGGCAAGTCATCGTGCTCGAGCAACTTCACCAAAGGTGGTCGCACCAGACGCCCCTGGAATGTGAACCCTGGAGCCAGGGTTTCTGCCACGGCGGGTTGTGAGAGTTGTTTGTGATCTTCCCCCATCACCTGGTGTTGTTCCGTGTTGTAGGCCGCTCCTAATTCCGCTTCATGAGGAACCAACCCCATCCGGCGCATGACATCGACCACAGCATGTTGAAAGTTGGAAATCTGATTGATCAATTTGGGTTGCCCGGATTGAAGGGCCGCCTTGTGCAAAGCGAACACATGATCCAACACTCGCACCGCCGATTGCAACCAGTCACGTTCACTGCGACGCAGTTTTTCAGCTTCCACCCTCAGATGTTCCTTTTCGGACACATCCATGCTCTGCATGACTTCGACAAACCGGGTGGATTCCTGAGCCATGGATGCGGCAATCTTATCAGCATCCTGAACCGCCGAGACACAATGATCCTGAATGGATTGCCACTGACCGGTGGCCTGCCGGATGTGCTCCTCCAGTTGGGTCAATGCCTGCAGTTGCTCTGCGAGGTTCTGAAACTCATTGATCTCACCACGTTTCAGATCGGCCCGGTAGTCCAGAAGCAATGGAAGCGCGCTGAAAAACATGCCCACCACCAGGCAGCCGACCACGATGCCAAGCTGGAAACCGGATGGCAATCCCCCCACATCCCAGATGATCCATCCCGCCATGGCGAGCAACAACAGATCACCGATCAGGAAGGGGGTTTTGGCGATGCGATAAGGTTGATTGGATAAAGACATGTCAGATCAAGGGATGACCGGGGTTTTGCCGATCATTTTGGACGGAACCACCCATTCATCGAATTCGGCGTCGGTTAACAATTTCAAGTCAATGGCCGCCTGCCGCAGCGTGGAATTTTCTGCATGGGCTTTCTTGGCTATTTTGGCGGCGTTTTCGTATCCGATTTTCGGATTCAACGCGGTCACCAACATGAGGGAGTTCTCAAGGTTGTTTTGAATTTCCACCTTGTTGGGTTCCAGCCCAATGGCACAGTGATCGTTGAAGGACTCACAAGCTTCACCCAGATTGCGGGCCGCCATCAGGAAGTTGAAAATCATCACCGGTTTGAAAACGTTCAATTCAAAATGACCGTTCATCCCGCCGACTGCAATCGCCGCGTCATTACCGATGACTTGGGCACAGACCATGGTCAAGGCTTCACATTGGGTTGGATTGACTTTGCCGGGCATGATGGAGGATCCTGGTTCGTTGGCGGGAATGATCACCTCACCGATACCACAGCGCGGACCGGAAGCCAGCATGCGAATGTCATTACCAATCTTCATCAGGCTCACCGCCAGCGTCTTCAAAGCGCCACTGGCTTCAACGATCGCATCGTGCGCCGCCAAGGCTTCGAATTTGTTGTCTGCCGTGCGAAAAGGAAGTCCCGTCAATGAAGCAATCTTCTCGGCAACCTTGACGTCGAATTCAGGCGGCGTGTTCAAACCCGTCCCAACCGCGGTACCACCCAGCGCCAATTCGGACAAATGATCCAAACTTCGTTCCAGCGATTTTAATCCGTGATCCAACTGGCTGACATAACCCGAAAGCTCCTGTCCCAGAGTCAGGGGCGTGGCGTCCATGAAATGCGTGCGTCCAATCTTGACCACATCCATGAAAGCGCGGGCTTTTTCCGCCAGTGTTTCCCGCAGGATTTTCACCTTGGGCAAGGTGGTTTTCACCAGCATGGTGTAGGCCGCAATGTGCATGGCGGTGGGGAAGGTGTCATTGGAGGACTGGGACTTGTTGACGTCGTCATTCGGATGCAGCGCTTTGGTCGCATCCGTCAAATTGCCTCCCTGAATGACATGTGCGCGGTTGGCCACCACTTCGTTGACGTTCATGTTGCTCTGGGTGCCGCTGCCGGTCTGCCAGACCACGAGAGGAAATTGATCGTCCAAAGTGCCGTCCAAAATTTCATCGCAAGCTTGGGCAATCAATTCAGCTTTTTCAGCAGGCAACACACCACAATCCTGATTCGTCAAAGCGGCGGCCTTTTTCAAGTAAGCAAATCCGCGAATGATTTCGCGGGGCATCTTTTGTTCCCCGATCTTGAAGTTTTGAACTGATCGTTGGGTTTGTGCCCCCCAGTAGGCGGCTTCGGGGACTTGAACCTCCCCCATGGTATCTTTTTCGATTCGATAACGATGTTCTGTCATATTTTTTAAAAATTTAAGGCAAACCCTTCATTTGAGTCCTCTTTGATGGGACTTGTTGAGGAGTCTACTAGTCAGACGATTTCTTTAACCGCTTTTTAACCTCGGCCGAGGTGGAACGCAGTTCAGGGATATCAGTGGACCGCCACTTGATGAGGCCGAGCAACTGATACTGATTAAACCGGGCACTTCCATCACCTTCCTGGGAATCCATGAGTTGCAAACCGTCTTTGGTTTCATAAACCGCAAGCACAAAACTGGCGATCGAGTCGGCCATTTGAGCTTTAAACAAAGCCAGTTCGGGAGATTCCACACGACCGGCAAGCGGGATGGGGATATCCATGGCAGGAATACCAACCAGAGAGGTGCGGGTATCCAAACCCAAACCACGATTTCGCGGTTCAACTATATACCTGGCTTCATCCGCCGATGCCACCAAAACGGCTCCGTCCTCAGCCAATTTTTCCCGAATGGCACCCATGACATAACTGGCATCCACACTGTCAAAATAACCCTTATCGACAAACACCTTCTGATCCGCCAATAACGGAAATTCCATCTCCTCCAAAGCATGATCGGCAGAATGACTCAGCAACAACAACTCCGAAGCAGTTCGCTTGGGCTCCGTCAAAGAAGAAGTATGACACCCACTCACCACAAGAACCACCACCGCCAAAAGGATTGCCGTACAAAAAGCACCATTCAAAGGGGCCACGTTCTGGCGAACACGGCTACAGTCAAATTCAACCATGTTCTGGCGAACACGGCACCATTCACCATTCACCATTCTCAATTCATTATTCAAAACTCTCTCCTTTTCCACCATTGACCAAAAACAAAACAGCCATTCGGACAGCCAAACCATTGGTCACCTGCTCCAGCACCACGCTGCGTTCGCTGTCCGCAATTTCACTTTCAATTTCAACACCACGATTGATCGGGCCCGGGTGCATGATCAGGGCGTCGGGTTTTGTCCAGGCAAGTCGTTCACGGTTCAATCCAAACAGCTTGGAGTATTCGCCCAGACTCGGAAACATGCTGTGCTGCTGACGTTCGTGTTGAATGCGCAATAAGTTGATGATATCCGCATTGGAAATCGCCTCCCTGACGTCATATGTCACCTTGCATCCCATGGATTCCAAGGATTTGGGGACGAGTGTCGGCGGACCGCAGAGCGTCACTTTGGCCCCGAGCTTTTGTAGCCCCCAGATATTACTGCGGGCAACACGGCTGAACAGGATATCCCCGAGGATGGTCACTTCCTTGCCTTCCAGATCTCCCTTTTTGTCACGCATGGTGTAGAGGTCCAGAAGAGCCTGGGTTGGATGGGAATGGGCGCCGTCTCCGGCATTGACGATGGAAGATTCCACCACACGTGAAAGAAAATGAGCCGCCCCGGCGGAACTGTGGCGGATGATGACGATGTCCGCAGTCAGAGCTTCCAGGTTGCGGATGGTATCTTTGAGTGTCTCCCCTTTCTTGAAAGAAGAGGCCTCTGCCGTGAAATTGATGATATCTGCGTTCAAGCGCTGAGCTGCCAGCTCAAAACTCACCCGAGTGCGGGTCGATGGCTCAACGAAAAGGTTAACGACCGTTTTGCCGCGAAGGGCGGGGACTTTCTTGATGGAGCGACGTCCAACTTGTTTGAACCCCCTGGCCGTGTCCAGCACGGTGAGGATTTCCTCTTTCGAAAGGCTATAGATATCAAGGAGATGCTTCCGGTTCCAACTCATTTGAGAGCCAAATATACCTGAAGCCCTCCATCTTCTTCCAGAGATTTCACAACAATTAATTGATCATCCTCAATATCCAGCTTCTGCCCCACATAATCAGGCTGTATCGGCAGACGCCGCTGCCCACGATCAAACAAAACCGCCAACTGCACGGAACGAGGCCTCCCAAAATCCCTCAATGCGTCCAGCGCGGCCCGTGTGGTGCGCCCACTCTGCAACACATCATCCACCAGAATAACATCCATATCGTCCAAATGATCAGGTATGCTTGTCGGTTGAATGTGTGGAACCGGGTTGGCCCCCAAATCATCGCGGAACATGCCAATATCCAGCTCGCCTGTGGATATCTCTTCAGAAGGCCAAGCCTGCTTGAGCAAACGAAGGATCGATTCCTTCACCAGCACCCCTTTTTGTTGAATCCCTATGATGACCAATGAATCTGGCGAAGCATGATAGGTTTTGATGGCATCCGCCATGGAAACCACCATGGAATGCACCTTTTCAACATCAAATAACAATTGATCTTCAGCAACCTTTTCAGCGTTCATAGATATGGGAAAAGAAAATTTTGTTCCGACAATGGCATTGTCATCTTAAAACAATATGGAATGGAAATGATTGGGAAATAAGGGAATCAGGGAGGTCAATCGACAATGTGACGCGATTTTCTCCACGAAGGGCGGTAATTGACGATCCAATCGACCAGCGCCTGATCAAATCCGATATCGCAACCGGCTTTTTCCGATTCAATCCACTTATGCTTGAGGACCTCCTCGCGCTCAGCCTGGAATTCCTTGTAAAGGGATAAATTCCTGACAAGCTCCACTTTTCTCGAATCTTGCTGAGTTATTTGAGCCATAGCAACCGGGTGATTCAGTTCAGAGGAGAGAACCTATCACCGAGGATTTGGCGGTTCAACCAGAATCATGAAAAAATCACGGCGAGCCCCAGCCACCCTGGCGGCGGTTCCAGCCCTGGAAACGACCGTTTTTTGCGGGCAATCCACATCCTTGACATCCATTAGGCACTTGCTATGATTCCGCGCTCGATTTTTGGCGAGATTTGCCATTTTTCGATTGAACCTGAATGAGTTACATTCAGACAAGATCACTTTGACTCAGGAAAATTAGTATGAAAAGAACGTATCAACCATCCAAAATTCGTAGAAAACGTCAGCACGGCTTTCTGAGCCGCATGCGCACCAAAAGCGGTCGCGGCATCCTGAATGCACGCCGCCGATCAGGTCGCAAACGCCTGACCCCGGCATAAGGATATGCATGAACGGCACTGGACCAGGCGTTCCAAATCCCGCTGAAAAGAAACGGTTTAGGAAACACCAACGAATCCGGTACAGTTCCGAATTCCAGCGTGTCAGGGAACAAGGACGCAGGTGGGTGCATGGATGCTTGATTGCGAATTGGCAAAGCACACAGGATAGGACGTTTTCCCGGCTGGGGGTCATCACCAGCAAGAAAATAGGAAGAGCGCATGTTCGCAACCGGGCAAGACGCTTGATGAGGGAATCCTACCGTCAGATGCAACATCAGCTGAAAGGTCCCATCGACCTGATCCTGGTCGCCCGGAAAACGATTGCAACCATGAAACAGCAACAGGTGGAAAAAGATCTTCACAAAATACTGAAGCGTCACCGCCTGTTGGAGGATTGATCAATGAAATGGTTGCGATCCATCGCCTGTTTTCCCATACGTATCTACCAGTGGATCCTTTCACCCTTGAAGCGAGCTTTGCTCGGCCCCGGCTCGGGATGCCGATATCAACCGACTTGCTCCAATTACGCCATTGAAGCCATTCAACGCCACGGGATATGGAAAGGTCTATGGCTGGGAACCAGGCGCATCTTGCGTTGCCACCCATGGGGTGGCCATGGATGGGATCCGGTCCCACCAGGCAAAGACCAGAAACATCCAGAACCAGACCATCAAGCAAGTATGGATCCATCATGTAATGAGGACAGCGAACGACTATCCCGCCGGGGATGGACGCACGCAGTGAACTCATGACTGGAACATCCAACTGAAACAATCACCCCACATCTGATCGAATCGAAAATTTCTCATGGATCGTAAATCCATATTTATCCTAATCTTTTCCATTGCCGGACTCCTTCTCTGGTTCCCTTTGGTCAACAAGCTTTATCCACCTCAAGAAGCACAACCGGAACAAGTGATCGGCACCCCTGATCAAGCGGATGCTGAAAATAAAGATGCAGCACAGGCCGCCAATCCGACTGAAGCAGGCATTCAGTCCTCCGGCGATGCGCCAGCCCCCGCAATATCGGCTCCCAATCCCGGAGCGGAAGTGACCACCCCCACTCCTGCAACGACGGAAGAGACCTTGTTGACGCTGGCAAATGAAGACATCGAATACGTTTTCACCTCACAAGGCGGAGGGATCAAGGCAATCACACTGAAACAGTTTGATGAATCCACCAAACGGAACGACCAGGAAGAAGATACTGAGTCCGAGAAGGTCAAACTGAATGACGAGGTTCCAACCCCTGCTCTGAATGTTTATTTCGACCGATTGGACAATGGATTCCTACCTTTCACCCTCAGCGAAACGGATAACAGCGTTCAGGCTGAATACGTCGGAACCGATGGTATTCGTATTCTAAAGACCTTTGAGCCGAGCACAAACTACGTCATCCAGGCAACAATCCGTATAGAAAATACCAGCGAGGAACCTCGAAATCTTCCCGAACGATTCGTCGTCACCGGCACCGCGACACCCGCAGCAGTCGAAGACACGGGCATGTATATGGGCCTGCGTTACCATAACGGAGACGACGCAGAGGAAATCAAGGAAGGCTGGTTCGCCAACCGCACGCTCGGATGTTTCCCCGGCACACCTCGAACTATTTACCCGTCGGAACCCGGCGCAGTCCATTGGGCTTCCGTTGAGAATCAGTTTTTCGCAATGATCGCGATCCCGGGCGAACCGGCTCCCGGATTGGTGACGGAACAACTCTTGTTGCCGGTGCCCGGACCGGAAATTCTCGAGGAACATCCCAAGGCAAACAAAACTCCCAAAGCCTATCAAAACGCCCTCACCTACCCGGCTGAAACCTTGCAACCAGGACAGTTCATCGAACAGACCTACCAACTCTTCACCGGTCCCAAGGAATACAACACCCTGGCCAAATTCAGCAAACAAACCGGGCATGAAATCGATTCTGTCATGGGCTTCGACGGTTTCTTCGGCTTCTTTGCCAAGATCCTGCTCCTGTCCATGAACGGATTGCATGGCTTTGGACTGAGCTACGGATGGGCCATTGTGGTCATCACTGTCATTGTCAAACTCCTCTTCTGGCCATTGACCCAGGCCAGCACGCGATCCATGAAACGGATGTCCGCCCTGCAGCCTCAGATGAAGGCTCTACAGGAAAAATACAAGGACGACCCGCAGAAAATGAACCGCAAACTCATGGAGTTCATGCGGGAGAACAAAGTCAGTCCACTCGGAGGCTGCCTGCCAATTCTGCTCCAGTTGCCCGTCTTTTTCGGATTTTACGCCATGTTGCAAAGCGCCATTGAACTGCGGGGAGCAAGTTTCCTCTGGACGGCCGACCTGTCCAAACCGGATACCTTGTTCATTATTCCGGCGCTGGGTATTCCGTTTAACCTGTGGCCGATTCTGATGGGATCCGCCCAGTTGTGGCAGACCAGCATGACACCTCCCTCACCGGGGATGGATCCGGCACAGCAGAAGATCATGAGATACATGCCACTCATGTTCGTCTTCATCCTTTATAACTTTTCCGCAGGACTCGCACTCTATTGGACAGTCCAAAACCTGCTGTCCATCGTCCAAATGAAACTGATCAAAAACGAGCCGACGGGAACAACCCCCGGGGCGGGAGCAAAACCCACTCCCCCTGCCCCACGGACGGGATCTGGTCCGGACTGGGGCCAATCCTACCGAAAATCAAAAAAGAAAAAACAACCTTAAACCGTTCTTTAAACATTTCAAAAAAACATGAACGCCAAACCAAAAGAAACACTGGAAGGCTTGCTGGATTCCCTGGGATTCCCATCCACCGTCGTCGAAACCCACATGGATGACGCCATCTTTCTGGAAATCCAAACCGAAGATCCCGGCCGCCTGATCGGACGCCAAGGCCAGACCCTCAGCCAGTTGCAATACGTCGTCAACCGCATGCTATTCAAACAGGATCGCAATGTCCCCAAAGTAACGCTCGACGTTGGAAACTATCGCCTGAAGTCACGCGACACCCTGGTCGAAAAAACCAAAGCTGCCGCCGACAAAGTACGCCGCTGGGGTGACGTGGTCGAACTGGAACCCATGAACGCCTACGAACGCCGCATCGTCCACCACACACTCAAAGACGATCCGTCCATCGAAACCCACAGCGTCGAAGTGGAGGGCACTCGTAAAAAAGCCATTCTCCTGAGACCCAAACATTAACCGGACAACAAAACACTTTAGCAAAAAGCCCGTTCTTCTCGGAACGGGCTTTTTTAATGGTGAATTTTATGATCAAGAAGTCGTTAGGGGATTCCAAATTTCATCAAAACCAAGACCCTGAAAGTCCTTCAGGTTACAAGTGGCAAACCGAGTCACTCCGTGATCAAGCAATGTCAAGGCAGTCCGAACATCATACAATCGACGAAAAGCAAAATCTTTCTTACCCGCCAACTTCCATAACCGATCATGCGATTGTCGGCTATCATCAGGATAACCTACCAATTGCCATCTGGGATGCTCACGGTAACACCTTATAACCTTCAATGCTTCAGGTCCGGTAAGTGGCTTTCCCGTTGTCACAGCCGGATTCCTGATGAGTCGGTAAAACTCAGCCAAAACCAACTCAGAAATAGCGACATGTTTCGACTGACCGATATCGCTTAACCACCCAATTGCCCGCTTATGGAAGGGAGACCGAACAGCCCAACCGTGAAATAGTATGTTTGTATCAATTGAGATCATTCCTCAATCAGCTTCTCCACCAGAAAACATTCGCTCAACGGTGGTCTGTTGGGCAATCCGTTTCAATTGATCATCATCGAATCCTGCCCATTCAATATCTCGCCCTTCAGATGTGGGGGGAGTCCAAACTGCCCGTTCATCGCCTGTAGAAGCAGGATAGATCCGCAACATATGCTCAATCCCACGACGTGCCATCTCGGCAAACGACATCCCACGACGAGCGCAAGATTTCTTGGCTTCCTCAAACAATTCGTCTGGCAATTGAATCTGTGTTCGCGTCATGCCAACATAATCACACCAATTTATAATGTTGTCAATTTGACATCATTCAGAATCATCGCTTGATGGAGGATTGAATCGTAATCTGAAGAATCCGGTTTGATTTTGGATCCGGGCATCGACCTGGATCCATGCGCGATCTCCCTGGATGACAAGTGAGGCTGGCCAGGTCTGCCAGGAAAGGGCATCGATCGAATCTGTGTGTTGAATCTCCCACGAGCCGGGCTCCAGCTCTGCTGATACCGGAAACAACACCTCAATGGATCCATTAGTTATCTGAAAAAGAGGTAGCGGTGCAGCGTCTCGTGTGAAGGGATCGGTTTGTTGGGCGAACTCTTCAAAATGATTCCTTCCGTCCAGATCAGGATCCAAGGCGTAGACATCCTCACCGACAGCCAGCCCCCACCGCTGAGCCCACTTTTCAAAGGCGGTCGGTTCTCCTGTTATCGACGTAGCACCGGGACTTGGGTTTGCGGCAATCCATTGACTGACGTCGTTACCATAAACGGTTACGTCCCGTTTGGTCAGTGAAAAGCCACCACCATCGGCGCTGCCTGGCCACAGTCCGCCATCCTCATAAACCACTCGATCGATTCGAATGTATTGGCGAACTCCCTCTTCATCCACATCGCCAGGCCTGGACAATTCCAGTTTCTCACCCCCATTGCTTAAAGCGCCGCCGCTCCATGGCAAAACACGCGTTTCTGCGGGCACCTGATAAACGGCTGAGAACACCTGAGGATCGAGCGCCAGCACCAAACGTTCACCCGGGGCCATGGTCAGGTGATCTTCTTGAGGAAAGATCATGTCGATCCCATCCGTAAAACGCCAGGGCTCACCCGCATCCTCTTCCCACAGCACAACAGGTTCAGAAGATATGTTGACCAATTCCAGATATTCCGCTCTGGGTTGATCCGGAGGGTGATACATGATTTCTGAAATCACAATCGGCCCGACGAGTGGGGCGCTGTTGATCTCCCCGGGAGTCGGATAAGCCATGGGAATGAAGTTCACCGTCCCACTGGCGACCTTTTCATACCGACCCCGGGATACACCCGAAGCAGAGGGCCCGAAGGTTTCTTTCTCCAGGTAGTCCAGATAAAGCCCGTCGCCCGGAGCAAACAATGAAACCGTCTCGCCGTTTTCACTCAATGCGAAAGCTACCCGTTTGCCTGAATGCACTGCGGTGTCTCCAAAATGCACATCTTCGTAAAATACCGCAAAAGCCCCTCCTTCGAGGATCGTCCCATCAGGAATCTGAAACTTACGCGGTGTTTTCTCATCGTCACTGAGATACCATCCACCGATATCCACCGGCTGTGAACCTTGATTGAACAGCTCGATCCAATCGGGTTCTTCATTGTGAGAGTGAGACATGATCTCATTGATCACAACCAAATGTGGCGGTATGAACGGATAATCACCTTCCTGATACACGTAATGCGCCCCCGCATCCGGCAATGTTCCATCGAGCTCCATTCCCAACAAAGGATTACCACGATCTATCGTTGATGAGTCGGCTCTCAATTGAAAATTGTAATTGGCAGGATCAACGAACCCTGGATTGGCTGAAAAATTCCCAATCCCATCCACATTCACCGGATCAAACAAAGTATAGATGGTCTCCGCCTCCGAAAATCCATCCGCAGTCACCGGCGAAAGCCCTGAACCCGAGATGATACAGCTATCCACCCAAGCACTGCCTCCTCCGCGTAAAAGGTTTTTCTCGTAGACAGCCACAGCCGTCCCATTGTCAACGAAGGTGTTCTGCACCATGCGTGCCTCGGAACCTGTATCTTTGATGCCAACGCCCAGAACACAACCGACAATCAGGTTTTCACGCACAATCACTTTCGAGCCTTGCCCAACGGATATGCCTTTGTCGGAGTTGTTATAAATCAAGTTGCCTTCAATCAACAAATCGACGCACTGCTCCCCGACATCGATCCCATCGCTGTTCGGCCCCCGAAAGGCATAAATCCGATTCCCCCGGATCACGCCACCTTCCACACCATCAAAATCGATGGCATCGGTGTCCGCAGCCGTGTTCCCCATGAACACACAACGTTCAACATGCCCCAAACCGCGTTTGATATTGATGCCGTCACCGGTGTGGGGTGAATAAATGCGGCTGTCGGTCAAAGTGGTCGCTCCCCCCAGAGCAAAGATCGTGGTTGAGGATTCAAGGTCCAGATGGTCGATGATCAATTCGGAATCCATATTGGAAATCGCACCCCGATGTCGAACCGGATCCGGTCCCACACCACCATGACGAAGGGTCAAATGTGAAAGACGCTGCACTCCTTCTGCCTGCTCCAACACCAGACTTCCCCAGGGACTTCGATCATCACGAGCATGAATCCGAACCGGGTGTTCGGCGTCGCCCAATATCTCCAACTGCCCATAAACCAAAAGGTCGGATTCCGGCGACATCCGGATTTCAACCCCCGGCCCGATCACCAGGTGCGCTCCCTTTTCCACTCTTGCGGAATGTTGTATCACATAAGGAGAGTGCTCGGCATCCAGGGTCACGGATCCCTCAATGCTCTCCGGAAGCATGGTTTCGTCGGATCGCTCAAAAAGAGCGGTCCAGTTTCGCGGCGAATCAACGGTACATTGCTGTTGCCTGTCGGTGGAACCTGTTTCTTCCCATCGAACGAAACGATAACCCGCCGCCGGTTCGGCTTCTACTTCCGCAGGTACATTGCGGAAAAGCTCGAATGTCATACCGTATTCAGGCAAGGCCGGGACGCCGCATACGATCACCCTTCCCGCTTCGGCAGGTTGCACTTCGATCTGAACCAGCTCCGTGTCGCCCACCTCCAAATGATCGCGCATACCACGACGAGCATGCGGGGCTCGATCACGGGCGAACTGACGGATCTCCTCCAACTCCGTGGCGCGTTCCTGCATGGATTCCATCCCGCCATCCGATCGCCAACGAACGATGTGCCCTTCAATATCGGCCGCCAAGGGTGCATCAAGCATGTCGACAATGTCCCGGATGCGGTCTGGATGAAACGTGCTCCCGAGATGAGCGGCATAGCGTTGAGCCAGACGCCCACGAAAGGCGGCGTTCTCCAACAAGGCACTGACCAACGGATAATCGCCATCGATGTTGTCGATCAGAGATCTATCAACATGCTCCTTTCGGAATCCGCGATCGAGATCAGGAATCACCCAATGCCATCTGGCCCCTTCCCGGCGTTCCCGCCAGAATTCCCGATTGTGTCTCCAACTGGAGTTGTAAACAAAATCTTCAATGGCGATATAATCACATAGACTGTCCAAATCGATGGATGCAGCCACCCTGTCGAATTGTTCCGGATCGGTCAGGTCGCCGGACACCGCCAGTTGTTCCAACTCAAGATAAGCATCCGTATCCCCCTCCTTGCGTAAAAGCGCCACCCTGTTTCCAATAATGTGGCCGTATTCCAGATAATCGTAAGTGCCCTCATTCAAATGATGATGCGTCCGAAACCAGACCGAATCCAATCGTTCCCGCATGTTGTAAATCCCCCAGTATTCCCCGTTGAGATACATCACGCAGGGACGGTAGTTTTGCACATCATTTTGACTCTGACCGGCGAAAATGAAGGGTGTCATGGCATCACGCAACATGGCATTCGGCCAATTGTCACCCCCATTGCGAAATACAAACTGGCCGAATTGAGCCAAACGTTCGTCTTCGAACAATGGGTATGCAATCTGATCATCCCCATACTTGCCGCGCATGGAAATCGTCAGTGGCTTCTGGGCAAAACGCCAGATGTTTTCACCTGCAATCTTGGCCCCGGCATTCACACTGAAAGCAAGCTGACGATCGATGTCAAAAAAATCCAAATGAACAGGCGCTTCCCTGCCTTTGATGATATTCCTGTAAATACCAATCGAACCGTCAAAGAACAAATCCGGATCCACCACCAGTGAAGCGACCGGCAAGTCATGCCCCGACATTCCGAATAAATAACTGTAAGTCTGCACCGGCCCCGACAACTTTCCCGCTTCCATGGCCCGCACCCGAAGAACGGTTGTTTTGTTCACCGATATCGAATCCACATAAACCGGTGAATCATTCCCCGGAAAAGAGCCATCCAGGGTATAATGAATCTCATCGGCCTCCTCTGAGGTCAGAGTCACCTGGAAAGGTTCATCATATTGACCACTGGGATGAGATGCGAAGACAGCGACGGCCTGCTCCAGAGCGTCCACATGTGTCTGGCCATTCATTTCACCCGGACTCGGTTCCGCGAAATAGCCCCATTGCTCGGGTTGCATCGAATTTCTACCATAAGACACATCCGGATACTGTTGATCGAATACGACTTCATCCAACAACTCAGGTTCACCCAAAGCAAGCGTCCCCTTCATTTCCAACTGCCACCGGATGTCACTGCTGGTCCCACTAACCTGGTGAACCTCTGCCGCCAACACATTGTTTCCAACACGTATCCATTCGGGATTGATCTCAAAAGTGTGGTAGGTGTCCTCATCCCCAAGATCACTCGCGCGTGTATCAAATTCCACCCCACCAGACGGCATATTCACTCGAAAGACCTCGATCCCATTTAGATAAACGATGGCCCCGTCATCCACAATCAATCGACACGAAAGAACGCGCAAACCTTCCTTCGAATCCACATTGAACGTGTGCCGAAAATAGTAGCTTGGTATCTTGTTTCTGGAAGAGGCCCCAAAATCAACAACGGTGGCCTCATCATCATTCCCATATCCCAAGGGAGCCGGCCCGCTCGCCCAATCACCATCACCCCAGTTCTCTGCTGTCCATTCAGTCCCGAGATCCTGCCCTAAATCGTGATAGCGCCAAATCGCATTTAAAGGGATCAGAGTGGAATCCGAGATCCCTCCGGTCAAACGATAGAGCCCCAACGATTCGCCATCTGCATTCAATTTGAAATTGGCATGCAAATGCTTCACCGTAAACGTATCCCAGGGCGAAAACTCGCGGACTGCCCAGTCTCCGGGAAATGCGTCAAATCCATCAGCGCGAACAACCAAATAAGATCTCGCGGCAATGATGGAACCGGATGGAAATCCCCATTTGACGGGAGAAGCAGGATTATCCGATAGAAAGTAAGCATTCAAATCCACCGGAACATCACCGGGATTATACAACTCAATCCAGTCCGAATAATCATCAAAATCCTCATTATCGGGATACACACTGACATTCGAAGCCAAAAACTCATTGAGCCGGATCCCAACAGACTCTTGAGCACCACAGATCGAAACGAACGCCACCATGCTGGCCAAAATGAATCGAATGATGCCCATGCAAAGCTGAAGATACAATTGACCGGACAGCGCAAAGCAACACGCCTTATGCGTATCACTAAAAAACAATATTCTCCTCTGCCTACAAACCCAATCCGATTTCATTCATTCAACGCACATCCCGTGCAGAAAAACACAAGCAATCCCCATGCCACTCCATTCACCATTCTTCTCGCCTTCCTCATCATACAATAACATAATGGTAACCCTTGAAAACCAACGCAAGAACGTTCACTTTCACGGGCATGGAATCCATCAACGCGATCAAATGGCTGCGGCACACAGGAATCATCGAGGGTATATCAAGCCTGCTACTGTTCTTCGTGGCCATGCCCCTGAAATACATGGCGAACAAACCCGAGGCGGTGAGTATTGTGGGTATGGCGCATGGCGTTCTGTTTATTATTTATGTCATCGCATTGGCACGCGCGGCCATGGTGCTTCAACGCCCCGTGGGCTGGTCCGCCAAAATCTTTGTCGCAGCCATCATTCCGTTTGGCCCCTTCCTGATCGAATCGGGGTTACGACGGGAGCAGGAAGCCCTGAGTGGATCAACATCGAAATAACGGGTTGCTTCAGAGACTTTCAAGGTTACATTGCGATGGTTCATCCCCCATGATGAACATGAACCAACTGATCGCGGAACGTTAGTACCTTGATGAAAGAAAGACATTTTGAATGCACACTCTGGCTGCCGTTAAAGCCGGAGGAAATTTTCCCTTTTTTTGCCGATGCGGGCAATCTGGATGCCATCACACCCTCCTGGCTGGATTTTCACATCGTGACGCCAAAACCCATCGAAATTAAGACCGGCGCCTTGATCGACTACAAACTGAAAGTGCGAGGTCTCCCCCTGCGCTGGCGCACATTGATCCGGGACTGGGAGCCGCCCCATCGTTTTGTGGACGAACAACTGCGCGGCCCTTATCGCCAGTGGATTCACGAGCACACCTTCGAGCCACAAGACGGAGGCACTCTGGCCCGTGATGTGGTGCGCTACGCAGTGCCATTCGATTTCATCGCCCACCCCCTCTTTGTGCGTCGGGACATCGAAAAAATATTTGCCTTCCGACAACAAGCGCTGAAAGAAAAATTCGGGGGAAACACATGAGTACCGTGGCAGTTCAAAGCATACCCTGGCAACAACGTTGGATGGGCCTTTTGGTTTGGTTGATCGCAAGCTTCAGTGCCGCCGCCCTTGGCGCATTCTTCATGCCGGGCGCCTGGTATGATTCACTGAACAAACCTGCCTGGAATCCCCCCGGATGGGTTTTCGGCCCGGTGTGGAGCACCCTGTACACCCTGATGGCGGTGGCAGCATGGCTTGTGTGGAAACGTGGCGGATTTCGAGACCAACGCAAACCGCTCACCTGGTTCATCGCCCAGCTTGCACTAAACTCAGCATGGTCACCGTTGTTTTTCGGGCTGCATGAACCCGGCATCGCTTTCGGTGAGATACTGCTTCTCTGGGCGGCCATCGCCGGCACGATCCGGGCATTCTATCCGGTCAGTCGCCCCGCAGCCTGCCTGCTCATTCCCTACCTCGCATGGGTCAGTTTCGCCACGGCACTGAATTTCACCCTCTGGAGACTGAATCCATGAACCGTGATCACTCCCTGCTCAGACTGGGCCTGTGCTGCCAATTCTCGGCAGAACCCATCAAGTTCCGAACGACAACCGTTACCTCCATACTGAAACTTTCCAGGCAAAAACGGTTGGAAAAACTCTCGGCCTTGTGCATGGGAAACGCAAACGCACTGTTGGATTCACTGGAATACTGCGCAGACCATGGCATAGGAGCTTTCCGTATCAACAGTCAAATACTACCAGTAAAAACACATCCCGATGCAGGCTACGAAATCACGGAACTTCCCGACAGCAAGGCCATTGTCTCACGTTTTCAGGAGTGCGGTGTATTTGCTCAAGCCAATGATCTTCGACTCTCATTTCATCCGGACCAATTCGTGGTGCTCAACTCCCCCAACCCCAAAACCCTCGAACACTCAAAGGCTGAACTCAACTACCAGGCGGAAGTCGCAGAGTGGGTGGGTGCAGACACCATCAACATTCACGGAGGAGGCGCTTATGGGAATAAAAAGTCAGCGCTGCTTGCTTTACGCAACAACGTGGCAACCCTTCCTGCCCCGGTGCGTTCACGCCTGACTCTGGAAAACGACGACAAAGTTTATACCCCGTCAGACCTACTCCCCGTCTGTGAAGATTTGAACGTGCCCTTGGTTTATGACGTCCATCACCACAGGTGCCATCCCGACAACCTGTCGATCGAAGAGGCAACAGAAAAAGCGCGAAACACCTGGACGTCTGAACCCCTGTTTCACATTTCCAGCCCCCTGGAAGGTTGGAACGGGCCCAAGCCTCAAAGGCATCACGACTACATCACTCTGAAAGATTTCCCACCGTCATGGATCGGGTGGCCACTGACGGTGGAAGTGGAGGCCAAAGCAAAAGAACGGGCCGTTGAAAAACTGCTAAAAGAGCTGAAAAGTCCATAATCTCCCCTCCTTTTAAGGCTATTCAGCAATGACAAGCAGACCCGCCATCAGGTGCACGGTGCTCGGGAACTCCATTCAATCCTTGGCTTTCCCGAGCCTCAGCTTGTGTGTGGTATCCTTGTTCAATTCAAAAAGAGTCGCCTTGTAAGAGGGTGGTCCGAACAAACCTTTGGCTTGATTGGAAAAAGCAACCAGTTCCTTGGGAATCCCCAAAAAACCTTTGTCGAGTTTTCCATTCTCATTCTTATCATAGAAAGCACAGGCGGAATATTGACCTTTGGGTAATGTGAGCACAAACACCGCTTCACCCTTTTCATCCACAGAACGGTTCAGATCCTTGAGCGGCACTTTCAGGTAATCGGATCGACTCGCAAAAACAGCCAGATGTATGCGCCCCTCGGACGGCTCGGCACCGAAAACACGAATAGTCAACTCGGGATCGTCCGATCCCTCACCCACCATTCGGGTTCCAAACAAAAAGACCAAGCAAAGGCACCATGGAAACAGCTTCATCATCAAAACGCATATCGTAATTCCTTGAAGGAACAATACAAGGCGCTTTGGTGAAAATGTAGCCGCATTTGCAAAAATGCGGCTACCGTTCACGCATAAAATCTACCGCCGTTTTGGAGAATGACGTAATCGGTAATACTGATGTCCACCACGAGCATCCGGACTGAACCGCATGACACCTCCGGTCGACAGGTTCCTTTTTTCAATCGTGGTCCATGTCTCAAAATCCGATGATCCCTGCAGTTCATAGGTATTGCCACCGGAACCATACCACTCCAAATCAGGAAAACTCCCTTTATCAGAAATGCTCAATTGACTCGGCAAGAGAGCGAGATCAGGAATTTGAAAGATTGCCCCCAGATTGATGTTACCGTGACGGGCGGGATCCTGCAGGCTTCCTTAATCACTTCCCGGGTTCAGATTGGATGCGGTATCGTCAGGCGGGAACAAGATGAGTGTTTGCAGAAACTCCACAATCTGTCGTTGCCCGTCTTCTGTAAGAGCAGCAAAGGCGTCCGCCTGGGCCTGCGCTTCACCTCCATGCCGCAGGATCACTTCTTCAAGATTGATGCTTCGCCCATCATGACCATAGGGCGCCGTGGACCCCACTCCCCACAGAGGTTCGGTCATCAAGTGAGTCGTGACCGATCCGTCATAGTTCCGTTCATGAAAGGCATCGCCCAGATCGTGTCTCTTGAAATCGGTGAAGATGTTTTTCACTTCGAATGATTCTCCCTGAGGTAAGGTCAACGGATAAGCATCCCCATCCTCAAGCTGCATCCATCGCGTCTCGGCTGTCGCGAAGAGCCGGTTCATTTTTCCATTCGCAGGATCAAACACCGTTTCGACGTCCGCCAGTCGACGATCGTGATCAATCGTGAAGTTGTGGATATGGCAACTGGTGCAACCGATTGCCTTCATCAGTGCTAGCCCCGATTCAGTACGCGCAGTCTGCTTTCCAACAGCCGGCTTGAAATAGTTCAGCAAATAAAACTCCATGAAGTCCACCAGAGCGGGCACCACCTCATTAGCGACACCGTCAGCGTCTGGATCATGCAATGGTCCGCGAGCGGGCGGGGCCTTGAATGAATCCGCTTTACCATCAAGGATCATTCCCGAAGGAGTCGTCACCACACGACCCGCCGCAGCAGCTCTCAAATCGGGATCATGGGCCTGCAACCCCATTTCGTCTTTAAAAGCCCCCACGATGAAATCCCTCATGGCAAATGAACTGCCCTGGGCGAAAAACGGTTTCACCCGCAGATCAGCATCCAATCCCTCAAGTCGAGAGGTATCCAATCTCCCTCTGGAGTCAACGGACAGCATTCCAAATGACACCCCTTTCGCGATAAGGATACCGCTGGACGCTGTCCCCTTTTCTTTCGCCTGCTTGATCATCTCGTCTCTCTGTCGACGAAGCGATCGGGTCATCTCGTCCGCGATCATCTCCTGCAAGCCCAGACCAAACAAATGCGGGGCATCCCGGCTATCCGGTCGTGTGGCCACCACGCCTCCGAAACCGGCCGATCCTTTGGGTCGACCATGACATCCCGCACAACTATCTGAAATACCAGCACCGAGAGCGGGATTGGTGGAAATGTCACCCACCGAATGAGCCGAAACACGTGGTCCTAGCCCCTGAGCGGCGGTGAATTTCCGCTGGAACAATTGACGCCCACGACGCACCGCTCTTGCTGGGTCTCGCTTGATCAGGTAGACCGAAGAGAGAGGCATCTTCACATGCCCTCTCCCGGCGCCAATCTGCTCCGTAAGCGATTCGGAAATCGCTCCCAAAGGAACCGTCGCACCGATCTGGCTCTCGTCCACCAACTGAGCGTGAGCGCTGACAAAAATACCGCCCACCACACCGTACAAAATGATTTTTGCTTTGAATAACATCGTCGTCCTTTCGTTGATTCCTGATTGTCTGTCGTTTTTCTCAACAACGACAAATCAGCTCAACCAGTACCAGAATCACCCAAAGCATGTCGTAATCACTACGACATCGCACCTCCCCCAGTAGCCGTCCCGCTCTGCGGGATGGCAGTCCCAAACACCCGTAGCTGCGCTTGCCAAAGTGTGGCGGGGTCACTCGAACTTGGGTGAGGTAAAGGGGGAGAAGGTGCGTTGGTGCCACCTTCTGGCGAAGGCGGCTAACTGCCATTCTATTCAACAGTTTCTTTGAGTGCTTTCCCGTCCAGCACTTCATCAGAGTTAGGAGGCCTTTTTTCGCACGAAACGCCGCCGGCCCGGCGCCTTTTTCCTGCGTTTTGATTTGCATTCCGACGGTGCCATGACGAAATCTACCTGTTTCTTCAAGGTGTCGACTTTGGCAACCATCACTTTGATTTGATCGCCCAACCGAATGATGCGTTTGGTTCGACGACCGATCATGTGCGCCCGACCGGCATCCATCTCGTAAAAATCGTCCTTAAGCATCGACAGTGGCACCAGCCCACTCAAACCCAGGTCTGCCACATCCACAAAGAACCCGAAATTTCGAATGTCGATGACCATGGCCTCATAGGTATGGGGTTTGCCAGTCTTCAACTGCGAAGTCAGGTAAGCAAACAGCTTGACGTTCTTACTGTCACGTTCGGCATCGGCCGAATTCCGCTCAGTGATGGAAATGTGATCGGAAATTTCCTTCAGCCCGCCGACCGAGCAATGGGTCTTGTCGTATAAAGCACGATGAACCACCAGGTCCGCATAGCGTCGGATCGGAGATGTGAAATGGGCATACTGGTCTTTGGCCAATCCGTAATGACCCAACGACTCCACGGAATAACAGGCACGCATGAGCGATTTGAGGAAACCGATTTTAAGGGCGGGACCGATGGACTGGTTATGGAGTCGTTTCATCAACTTCTGAACTTCGCCGGGTTTCTCAAGGTTTCCACAGGTGACATCATGAGCAAGCACTTCTTCTCGAAACTCTCTCAAACGAACAGGATCGGGTTTTTCATGAATGCGATGAATGGCGGGACGTCGCAGCTTGTTCAATCGCATGGCAACGGCTTCATTGGCCAGCAACATGAATTCCTCGATCAACTGATGCGATGCATCGTTTATGGAACGCTCGATTCTTTTCACCCGTCCCTGGTCATCCAGTCTGATCTTTGTCTCCGGGAAGTCCAATTCCAAAGCCCCGGCCTTGAACCGATGTCGCCGGATCTTTTGTGCCAGCTTGCCGGCATCAACCACCATTCTCTCAATCACCCCTTTCGGACGATTGCCTTGCAACACGGACATGGCTTCCTCATAGCTGTAGCGTTTCCGGGAATGAATCACTGCGGCATAAAACTTCTTCCTTGCAACCTTCCCATCGGCTGTGATGTGAAACTCAACGCACTTTGTAAGACGATCCACCCCCGGTTTGAGGGAACACAACTCATTGCTCAGGGCTTCAGGCAGCATGGGAATGACCCGATCCACCAGGTAGGTCGAATTACCACGTTTACGTGCTTCCGTATCCAGAGCGGAACCTGGCTTCACGTAATGGGACACGTCCGCTATATGAACCCAGAGCCTCCATCCCGTGCCTGTTTTTTTCAAACAGAAGGCATCATCGAAGTCACGGGCATCCTGAGGGTCAATGGTGATGACGTTGTGGCTACGGCAATCCACCCGACCATCAGATTCTTCCAGTAAGACCTCCTTGCCAAAACTCCTTACTTCTTTCAGCACTTTTCGCGGAAACCTGAGTGGCAGGTCATACTGACGCAGCACGGCAAGCATGTCGACGCCTTCGGCGGTGGGTGGTCCCAGGACTTCGATCACACGGCCCTCCGGATTGGTGTGACGCGATTCCCATTCCAGAAACTCCACCACGACCTTGTCCCCTTGCCGGGCAGGACGCCCAACATCTTTGGGGGCGGGCACATAAATATCATGCGGCATGCGCGGATCATCGGGGATGACATACAACAGATGCTTTCCCTGTTGCAATGTACCGACAATCTGCTTACGACGACGCTCCAGCACCCTGACGACCGTCCCCGTATCCGGCTGTTCACCCAGCACCTTGCCACGCCTTATCCGCACATCACGACGCACCAGGACCCGATCTTCATGCATGGCCGTGCCGGTGGCATTGGCCGGTATGGAAATCTCAGCCAGTGCCGGGTCTTCGGGCTTAAGAAATCCCCTGCCCTGTCGTGTGATCTGGATCCGGCCCGGGATCAGGTCCGCCTCCATGGGCAGGATGTAGCGATTGCCCTTGATTCGGGCGATCTGACCTGAGCGCTCCAATGTGCGTAAAACCTTCTGGAGGTTCTGCTGTTGGTTTGCTTTGAGTTTCAATGCTCGAAGCAATTCCGGAACATTGGCAGGGACATAATCCCGGCGCTTCATCAATTTTAAAATCTGATCATTCACGATAAAACGAAAACTTTCCTTGATCAGCATTCATCCAGAACCACACCAGAGTCAACCCTCATTCATAGAAATCCGGATCAACCACCAGCAATCTATTTCAGTAATGTGTTGGTCCACGTTGTATGCTGGTTGTAACGAAGCTTTGGATGCTTATGGCGTTTTCGATGGTTGCTTGTTTTTATCGCAAAGTCGCCAAGGCGCGGAGGCGCAAAGTTTTTTTAAGAGAAATCACAGGGAGTTGGATGGTGCTGGCTTCCCGAAAGGGAGGATGCTGCTGGTCTGGTGTGCTGTGAGGGGGGCGTGACGGGACGTCCCGCCGCTACCAGGTGTCTCTCCTTAATCAAATTCTTTGCGTCCTTGGCGGTCTTTGCGCCTTGGCGAGATAAACCTGTTGAGGGATACGGATCCACCACCAGCAATCCATTTCAGTAATGTGGTGGGCCCGTTGTATGCAGGTTGTAACGAGGCTTTGGATGATGATGGCGTTTTCGATGGCTGCTTGTTTTTATCGCAAAGTCGCCAAGGCGCGGAGGCGCAAAGTTATTTTTAAGGGGAATCACAGGGAGTTGGGTGGTGCAGGCTTCCCGAAGTGGTGGCTGATGGTTGTCAGAGGCGCTGTGAGGAGAGGGGTGGCGGAACGTCCCGCCCGGCGGGATGGCCAAACCTCCCATACAACGACTTCTCATTGAAAATGCAAATACACCACGTCACAATGTCGTGGACATGGAACAATTCATCAAGAAGATCGAACAAGTGGGCATCGTGACCGGAGATGTCATCTGGCCTGCCATCATCATTTTCTTATGTTTGATTTTCCGAAAACAAATAATGAAAGGCATATCCTCCCTGACCGCTACCCATCGCCCTTCACAAACGAATGAGCCATTGGAAAATAACAAACACGAAACTCAGAACGCCCCAACTCAACCGAAAGCCCGAGGATTGGATCCTGAACTGATCAAACTAGCCGAATTCTATTCAAACCTTGATCTCCAAAACCAGGTGGAAAGCATCCGGACAAAAGACGCAATCGCCCGTGACATGTCGGATCTGGTCATCCGAAAAAATCTATCACGCGACTTGCTGGCGGAAGAACACAACGAAGCCATCATTCTCGCACTGGCCTCTACCGTTCGAACAAAACCAGAACCAGAAGATGCCGAACGCCTTTTACGAGTGGCCGCTCAAGCAAAAGAGCATCATGTAAAATATCGGGTAGCGCTTGCGTTCGGCATGTTGCTCGCCAAGAAACTGGTATCCCCTTCACTAGTCACTCAAATAAACGAAGTGATGACCGGTTACGAACAAAACGCCGACGGCCCACTTCAACACCGCCTTCAGCACACCCAAAAAATGCTCAGTTTGTACGGCCAACAGGGCGACGAATGATGGACGACGGACGGATCACAGCTACTTCGCAGGAGTGTCAGAGCAAGAATTATTTTGGAATGCGCGCGACTCGGCGCCGCTTTGGATACGGTCCACATACGGAATAAAGATGTTCGGTTTAAACTCTCTCCCCCATACCCCACCGCGTCATGTATTTCCCGTTGAAGGCTGAGAACGGGGATTACAAGTCAACATCCATGAGCGTATTGCTTCAGTCTCTGGGGTTCGGTTTTGGACTCCCTGTCACGAAAATAGTTTTCATGAAGTCGAGAACAAAAAGATTCAACGAGGGCCTTGATCCGCATCCATCAAGAACCTTTCACCCATTTCTTTCCATTGAGTCGCCATCATTTGAACTCTTTCCGGGTAGGTTTTCGCCAAATCATGTTGCTCGGCACGATCATTGATCAGATTGTATAGGGACCATTGAGCCGTGTCCAAGGTTTCGGAAGTTGCTTTATCCGATCCCCTCCAGGGAAAAGGTCGGGTCACATTTGAATCGATAATTTTCCAATCTCCCTGCCTCAAGGCACGATTCCCTTCATGGTAGAACCAGATTGAATCATGCAAAATTTTCCCGTGTTGGTTGAAAGCGGGTACCAGACTTGTCCCGCTCATCTCAGGATGTAATCCGTTATTCTGTTTCACTCCGGCGAGATCCAATACCGTGGGAGCAATATCAATCACATGAGCGATGGATGACCGAAATTCATTTTTCGCCTCAATGCCTTTGGGCCAGTGAACGATGAAAGGCGTCGAAATCCCCCCCTCATGCACCCAGGTTTTGTGGCGTCGAAAGGGTGTATTTGCGGCACTGGAGAATCCGGGTCCAAGACAAAGATAGGTCTCAGCCGAACCAGGTGAGGCCAGTGGATCATGACCGTCTCCCCTTACCATGATCTCAGCGCTGGCGCCATTGTCAGATAGAAAACAAATAAACGTGTTTTCCAATGCGTTCATGGAACGCAGCTGATCCAACACACGACCAATTTCCTGATCCATCCGATCAATCATCGCCGCATGAATGGCCATCTTGGTTGCCTGAAACCTTTTTTGAACATCGGTCGATTCATCCCAGGGCAAGGGGCGATTGATTTCTCCCGGTCCTAATATCTTGAGTTGATCCGGAAAGGCATAGGGTGGTCCTACATTTTTCTCAAGCGGGGAAAGCTTCGCCACGTTCAATCCAATTTTGCTCTGACGCTCACGTCTTTCTTTTCTCAAAACATCCCAACCTTGAAGGTATCGATCGCGATACCGGTCAATATCCTCCGGAAGTGCATGGAGAGGAAAGTGAGGTGCGTGGAAGGCAAGGTAATGAAAAAAAGGTTTGTCCGCATATTTGGAGGCGTGCTCTTTCAAACAATCAATCGCATGCTGGGCCGTGTGAGTCGTCTGATAATAATCGGGATCACGATCTTTCTTTTTGATCGTTTCGAAAAAACCGGGGCCACGACTGGTCGGATTCGAAAGATCAAATCCATGATCCGTTGGATTCCCATCGATATGCCATTTTCCTGAATGGTAAGTACGGTATCCGGCAGGTTTCAGGTACTCAGCGATTGTTTTGGCCCATTTGGGACGTTTTCCACCACCCCCAAAATCTCTCGGGGCTTCCGGCATGGAATCGCGTCGAATTTGCTGCGGATAAAACCCCGTCATCAATGCGGAACGCGTAGGCCAACACCGGGCTGTATTGTAGAATTGTGTGAATCGCAATCCCCCCTCGGCAAGTTGGTTCAGGTGAGGGGTTTCAATTTCGCCACCATAACATCCGGCATCTGAAAATCCCATGTCGTCCGCGATAATGACGAGAAAATTCGGTCGCTGAGCACCCAAAGTTGAAATGGAAATAAAGAGTCCAATCAACAGTAATGGCAAACCGGTCAAAGGCCGCAAACTTACAAAAGGGAAGATTTTTGATGTCATGGTCAATTTTTGAATCGGTTCTTGTTCAAGTCAGTCACTGGATTTCTCAATAAGGCTTATTCGCTCAAAAACTGGCTATCCACCAGCCATTCACGGAAACGCTTGGGCCAATCGCCCGCGGCGGATGTCGTGCCGGGACGATATCCAAAACCGTGTCCCGCATTTGAATACACATGCATTTCAGCGGGTACCCCTGCTTCTTTATACATCAGATAGACCTTGGCCATGCCGATCGAGATATCGGGGCGATCTTTATATCCATAAGCAATAAATACCGGGGGCATACCTGCTCTTACGGTGAAGGTATCCGATTTACCTGGGTAAATCAGTGCCTGAAAATCCGGACGACTTCCATGGCGTTCAATCGGGTCGGACGCTTGAGGGTTTCCCTGATCCGAATCCATCGCAGCATAAGCCGCCAATTCTCCACCGGCAGAGAATCCCAAAATACCAACCTTATCTGGATCAATCCCCCAATCTTTGGCGCGGTGGCGCACCGTGCGGATGGCACGACGCGTATCATCCATGGCATGTCCTTTGAGTGTATAAGAGGAACCTTCTTCCCGACACAGCCGATACCGCATCACAAAAGCGGCAATCCCATGATCAGCAAACCACTGCCCCAGGGCATCCCCTTCATGTCCCAGACATAACACTCGATGCCCACCACCCGGAGCAATGATCACGGCGGTTCCGGTGGCTTTACCTTTTCCAGGAAGGTATGGAGTGATTGAAGGGTTGTGTACGTTAAACACATTGCTACCCTCGGATTTTTCGGGTTCGTCCTTTCGTGCTTCAGATCCCGGCGCCCCATTGGGCCATAAGAAAATTTTAGCAGGCAATTCAGCCCGGCAAACAGAAAAGGTCATCCAACCAAGCATGACCGCCAACAGACAGCGTTGATATGTGAATTTAAGTTTCATGAGTATGGGAAACATGCAAAGCTTAGACCATTATCCGGGCATTGAGAAGTAAAGATAATGCGAAACACAGCATTCGAGTGCGATGAAATGTGCGGGGTGAATGGATTGTTAATCACAGCCATCCCATAGGATGACACAAAAAAGGGCTGGTAATCTTTCTTGAACCCTGCCACTCAGCAGGGATGAAATCCAAAAAACGAAAACCAACCCGTAGCAAGATCACTGCCCTCAGTCAGATTTGCAACCTCATTCCAGGCCATTTGGTCAAAAAACTTTCCAACGAAACTGGTGCTGAGAAAAAAGCACGCAGCTTTTCTTCGTGGAGTCATGTCGTTTCCATGCTCTATGCTCAAATGTCTCGGAGCATCGGATTGAATGACGTGTGCGACAGTTTGCAGATTCATTCAGGGCCTCTCTCGCAAATCCGAGGTGCCAGACCACCCAGTCGCAACGGGCTTTCCCATGCCAATAAAAACCGGACGGCCAAGCTGGCGGAAAGATTGTTTTGGGAAGTCACTGACCATTTGAAGACGACCTTTCCTCAACATGCCCAAGGAAGGCTTCCCAAAGGACTCTTCAGATTCAAGAGACAGATCCACATCATCGATTCCACAACGATTGAACTTGTGGCCAACTGCATGGATTGGGCAAAACACCGAAGGCGCAAGGCGGCGGCCAAAACACACATGCGGCTAGACATGGAAAGCATGCTTCCCCGTTTTGCCATCGTTGATACGGCCAAACACAACGACAATTTGCGTGCCCGCGAACTGTGTGCCGGGCTAAAAGCAGGCGAAATCGTCATATTTGACAGGGCTTACAACGACTTTGATCATCTCAAGGATCTTGAAGAGCGCAATGTCCAATGGGTGGGACGACAGAAAAAGCGCACCGCATACGAAGTGATCGACCGCATGGAAACCAGCGGGGACGTCACACACGATGAACTTATTGTTCTTAACAACGGATTGGTTGTCAGAAGGGTGAGCGCATGGGTTGAAGTAGAAGGCAAACAACGCAAGTTCACTTTCTTGACCAACAATCGGAAATGGAGCGCTCAAACCATTTGCGAGCTCTACAAGGCCCGGTGGCAGATCGAAGTGTTTTTCAAACAGATCAAGCAGACACTCAAGTTGAGCGACTTTCTCGGCCATTCAGCAAACGCAGTGCGTTGGCAAATTTGGACGGCTCTCCTTGTTTATGTACTGCTCCGGTTCCTCAGTCGGATGAGTTCGTGGTCCCATAGTTTTACTCGAGTTTTTGCAGTGGTGCGTGCTGCCCTATGGGAGCGCATTGATCTGCTCGGATTTTTGAGAATGCTCTGTGGGACAGCAGACGGTGATTTTAGAAACCTGGCCCGACCAGATCAGGCATATTTCCCAGGATTTTAAGGGGAATCAGGAAAGTTCCTGGGACAGCACAATCACCAGAAAGGAGCAAATACCCCAGCAAGGAGAAAGAGGTCCGAAAAAATCAAAATCTCGAAACTGAGCATTAGCCCAACGTCATACAAATTCCTTGGGAAAATGGAACATTTTGCCATCACCAGATGGCTTATGGGATGCTACTGATTTACTTATTACCAATTAGTTATAATATAAAAAAAGTTGGCGGAGAGGGTGCGAATTGAACACACCAGAGACGGGTTGACCGCCTCTCAACGGTTTTGAAGACCGCGGGGACCACCAGGCACCCTTCACTCTCCTTGAGGTTGGATGTGGCAAATCTAGTGCGGAATGTGGGGAATGACAAGGATGAGTGTTTTTAGACAGTCACCGCGGGAGCGGGATCTTCGAGATGAACAGGTTTTACAGGATTTTTTAGAAGGACACGAAGGCTTGTTTGATTCAAATGTTTTCTCTCTTCGTGTTTCTTCGTGAACTTCGTGGTTGGAAGAGCGGCCACGTTTTTGGAAACGCATTGATGGAGATGAAAGGTTTAGGAGGGTGGCCACGTTTTAGGAAACGCAGCTACGGATTGATTTGTCTCATTTTGGGGGCTTGACCGCTTCCAGTTTCTGGATAGTTTCCTGGATGAGTTTGGTTGAGGCGGCTTTGTCCTTGGTTTGTTGAAGTTTCCTGAGCGTCGGCATGATTTCCGCTGCTTGACCGGAGAATTTCCCAAGGGATCGGATGGCGTCATTCGCCAGCAATGCAGATCGGCTTTGGGCCGCTCCCAATAATGCAGGCACGACCAGCAAGGATGCCGGTTGCAGTTCTCCCATGATCTTGGCTACTCGATAGGCAATTTGATCGTCCGGTTGCCGCAATAAATCGATGGCAACAGAAACAACCCCTTTGAAAATGGCCTGCTGCTTGTCCAATTTCACAAAACTGATCAAAGCCACCATCCGCACACGTTGGTTTGGTTCCTTCAGTCCTTCTTCCAGGATGGGAATCACTTTCTCCTTTTCTTCAGGGAAGTAACGCAGAGCCAGCATCACGTTGTTTCGCAATGCGTTGTTGCTGCTGTTTGTGTCAGAGGTGATGTTGGGCGCATCTCATCTCATTCCAGAATGGTCGGATCAGGTAAATGCCATTTTGGAGTGCTCTGAGTCATCAGAGCTTTGGATACGGTACGAATACCCAAAGCACATCCTCATTCCCACCCGCCCCCCCCGCACTGTGCCTGTTTCGAAATTCGACCATTCACGGAACTCTCCACGCACATAGCGTCATCGAAAGGTATCCAGAGTGGCGATACCTCGCCGCATTCCAGAGACACATTTACGTTGGGTCACAGTTCGGTATCAAATGAGATGCGCCCGGTGATGTTTAGCAGCCCGTTAGAAAAGTGGCAATCTGCCACAAATGATTCGAGATTGATCTGATGATCATGTAAAGTAGCCTCCATGGCACTTGGAAAACGCAAAACGAAACAGCAAGAGCTGTTCATTGCCTC
>Ga0255757_10000513_pt1 | contig 37917 bp, 33 predicted proteins | sample 071ome_27_FD_179957 | JGI IMG/M metagenome (GOLD analysis project Ga0255757, IMG submission 179957) | Coastal salt marsh microbial communities from the Groves Creek Marsh, Skidaway Island, Georgia - 071409AT metaG (version 2) | ecosystem: Environmental > Aquatic > Marine > Intertidal zone >...
GTCTGATGCGGGTAAATGGCCCGAGCTGGCAGTGTTTACCGATGACGGCATCTTCAATCACGGTGTAAGGATGCAGTACTGTGCCCTCATCAATTTGGCAATTTTTCAGTATACAGCCGGCACCGATACGGACATTGGTCGCGATACTGACACGCCCCTCAAGGATGACGTTGACGTCTATTTCTACATCACTGGCAATATCGACTTCACCCCGAATATCTACCCGGGTCGGATCAATCAGGGTGATACCGTTTTCCATCAGGTGCTTGTGCATATCGTGTTGGTATTTCCTCTCCAGAGTGGCCAACTGCACCCGATCATTGATACCGGTGACCTCCTGCTGGTCTGTGCAGACACTGGTGGCGACACGGCAACCATCAGCCAGGGCCAGTTCCACCAGGTCGGTCAGGTAATATTCTTTCTGGGCGTTGTTTGCCCCTACCCGGGGTAGCCAAGTTTTTAGCCGCGCTACCGGGATGGCCATGAAACCGGTATTGATCTCATGCACGGCCTTTTGTTCGGGTGATGCGTCTTTTTCCTCCACAATCCGGGTTATTTGACCACTGCCATCACGAATAATTCGACCTAGGCCGGTTGGATTGTCGACAACGCAGGTCAGCACCGCCATGGTGTTAGCATCGGTTTCGCCCAGCAAGGCCTGCAGTGTTTCTGCCGTGATCAGTGGCACATCACCATAAAGCACCAGTACCACGGCGTCGTGATCAAGATTATCCAGTGCCTGGTGAACGGCGTGCGCTGTACCTAGTTGCTCTTTTTGCTGCACAAACTGCGTGTCTTGCCCGGCCAACTCGGCTTCAACGGCTTCCGCCCCATAGCCAATTACCACCTGGATGTTTTCACAGGACAGGGCACGCGCCGTATCCATGACGTGCACAAGCATGGGTTTGCCCGCCAGTTTATGCAACACCTTGGGTCGCACGGATTTCATACGGGTGCCCTTGCCGGCGGCGAGAATGACAACATTGAGTTTCAAAACGAGGGGGATCCGGAGTCTGGCTGACACAAGCCGCCAATTATAGACTGCCTTTGCCGTGGCAGACAGGGCTGGCAAACACTGAGGCGGATTCCTGCCGCAAAACAATAACAGGCACAAAAAAGCCGGCTATTGCCGGCTTTTCAGGGATGTACACGATATTAACCGCGGGTCTTCTTGCGCAGCTGCTGCAACGTCCTAATCTGGGCTGCCGCCTGGGCCAGCTGGGAAGCCGCGGCTGCATAGTCCATTTCACCGGTCTGCTTCAAAATGACATCAACGGCTTCCTGCTGGGCGCGCATAGCGGCGTCTTCATCGACGTCATGGGCGCGGGTGGCAGTATCCGCCAGAATGTTCACGGTACCAGGCTGTACTTCCAAAAAGCCGCCGGATACGTAGTAAACTTGCTCCTCACCATTCTGGGTGACCAGACGTACCGGGCCCGGAATGAGTTCGGTCAGCAGCGGCGCATGGCCCGGGTAGATACCCATATCGCCCAGTGTGCCTGTGGCGACGAGCATTTCCACGCGACCGGAGAAGAGCTTTTCTTCCGCGCTGGCGATATCGCAATGCATTGTCATGGCCATAATCAGTTACCTTGCCGAATGAGCGTTGATTTACAGTTTCTTCGCTTTTTCCACGGCTTCTTCGATGCCGCCGACCATGTAGAAGGCCTGCTCGGGCAGGTCATCGTACTCACCCGCCAGGATGGCCTTGAAGCCGGCAATGGTGTCTTTCAGGGACACGTATTTACCCGGTGAACCGGTGAAGACTTCCGCAACAGTGAACGGCTGGGAGAAGAAACGCTCGATCTTACGGGCGCGGTTTACGGCCAGTTTGTCTTCTTCAGACAGTTCGTCCATACCCAGAATCGCGATGATGTCCTTCAGTTCTTTGTAGCGCTGCAGAATGGACTGTACGCCACGGGCCACTTCGTAATGCTCGGCGCCAATGACCAGCGGGTCGAGCTGGCGGGACGTGGAGTCGAGCGGATCGATCGCCGGGTAAATACCCAGCTGGGCGATGTCACGGGACAGTACCACGGTCGCATCCAAATGCGCGAAGGTGGTGGCAGGCGACGGGTCAGTCAGGTCGTCCGCAGGCACGTATACGGCCTGAATGGAGGTAATGGAACCCGTCTTGGTGGAAGTAATACGTTCCTGCAGGGCGCCCATTTCCTCGGCCAGTGTCGGCTGGTAACCCACCGCAGACGGCATACGGCCGAGCAGTGCGGATACCTCGGTACCGGCCAGTGTGTAACGGTAGATGTTGTCGACGAACAGCAGTACATCACGGCCTTCATCACGGAATTTTTCCGCCATAGTCAGACCGGTCAGGGCCACACGCAGACGGTTACCGGGGGGCTCGTTCATCTGGCCGTATACCATCGCTACCTTAGAATCATCGAACTTCTTGACGTTAACAACGCCGGATTCCTGCATTTCGTGGTAGAAGTCGTTACCTTCACGAGTTCGCTCACCCACACCGGTGAATACAGACAGACCGCTGTGCTCGGTAGCGATGTTGTTGATCAGTTCCATCATGTTGACGGTCTTACCGACACCGGCACCACCGAACAGACCAACCTTACCGCCTTTGGCGAACGGACAGACCAGGTCGATAACCTTGATACCGGTTTCCAGCAGTTCTTCGGAACCGGCCTGTTCGTCGTAGGACGGGGCCTTGCGGTGAATCGGCATGCGTTCCTGTTCGCCGATCGGGCCACACTCGTCAATCGGGTTGCCGAGTACGTCCATGATGCGACCCAGGGTTTCCTTGCCCACCGGCACGGAAATCGGGGCGCCGGTATCGCTCACGTTCAGGCCGCGACGCAGACCTTCAGTGGAACCTAGGGCGATAGTGCGTACAACGCCGTCACCCAGCTGCTGCTGGACTTCCAGGGTAATGTCGCTGTTGTCGACAGCCAGGGCGTCATACACCTTGGGTACTGATTCCCGTGGAAACTCCACGTCGATGACAGCACCAATAATCTGAACGATACGACCGCTACTCATGTCCGGTTCCTCTTAATATTCTCAAATAATCCAATAACGTAAATGCTTGCGTTAAACAGCCGATGCACCGCCCACGATCTCGGAGAGCTCCTGGGTAATGGCGGCCTGACGCGCCTTGTTGTATACCAGCTGCAGTTCGTTGATGAGTTCACCAGCGTTGTCGGTGGCGTTCTTCATCGCGATCATGCGCGAAGCCTGTTCGCAGGCGTTGTTTTCAACGACAGCCTGGTACACCTGGGATTCGATATAACGGGCCAGCAGGGCATCCAGCAGTCCCTTGGCATCGGGCTCATAGATGTAATCCCAGTGGTGTTTCAATTCCTGATCTTCCGCCGGCAGCAATGGCAGCAGCTGTTCGATGGTCGGTTTCTGGGTCATGGTGTTGACGAATTCGTTGCTCACCAGGAACAGCTTGTCCAGATCACCATTGACATATTTGTCCAGCATGACCTTGACGGCACCGATGACATCTTCCACCGCCGGGCGTTCGCCAAGGCCGCGTACTGTGGCCACGACATTGCCGCCAGAGTTGCTGAAGAAACCGGCGGCCTTGCCGCCGACGGCGCAGATTTCGGATTCCACACCCTCTTCGTCATGCCAGGCTTTCATGGAGTTGACCAGCGCCTTGAACAGGTTGATGTTCAGGCCGCCACACAGGCCGCGGTCCGTGGAAATCACGATATAGCCAATTTTCTTGACCTTACGCTGCTCCATGTAAATGTGCTGGTATTCCGGGTTGGCATTGGAAATATGGCTGACCACGTTGCGGATGTTGGTCGCGTACGGCTTGCCCACTTCCATGGCATCCTGGGCCTTGCGCATCTTGCTCGCGGCCACCATTTCCATGGCGGAAGTGATCTTCTGAGTATTCTGGATACTCCCGATCTGGTTGCGAATTTCTTTTCCGGAAGCCATTGCTGATTACCAGGTCTGGGTAGAAACGAATTTTTCCATGGCTTCCTTCAAGGAGACCTCGATCTCGTCGCTGAAATCACCGGACTTGTTGATGCGCTCCATCAGGCTGGCATATTCGCTGTTGACGAATGACAACAGCGCGGCTTCAAAGTCGGCAATCTTGTTCAGTTCGACCTCCTTCAGGTAACCGGAGTTGGCGGCGTAAATGACGATGGCCATTTCTGCCACGGACAACGGTGAATACTGTTTCTGCTTCATCAGCTCGGTGACGCGCTGACCGTGTTCCAGCTGGGCACGGGTGGCTTCATCGAGGTCGGAAGCGAACTGGGCGAAGGCCGCAAGTTCACGGTACTGGGCCAGGGCCAAACGAATACCACCGCCGAGCTTCTTGATCGCCTTGGTCTGGGCAGCACCACCGACTCGGGATACGGACAAACCCGCGTTCATCGCAGGACGAATACCGGCGTTGAACAGGGAGGTTTCCAGAAAGATCTGACCGTCGGTAATGGAGATTACGTTGGTCGGGACGAACGCGGAAACGTCACCGGCCTGGGTTTCAATGATCGGCAGAGCCGTCAAGGAACCGGTCTGGCCTTTGACTTCACCGTTGGTGAATTTTTCAACGTAGTCAGCGTTTACTCGCGCTGCACGCTCCAGCAGACGGGAGTGCAAATAGAATACATCACCCGGGTATGCTTCACGACCCGGCGGACGACGCAGCAACAGAGAGATCTGGCGATATGCCCAGGCCTGCTTGGTCAGGTCGTCATATATGATCAGGGCGTCCTGACCGCGGTCGCGGTAGTACTCACCCATGGTACAGCCGGCATAGGGTGCCAGGAACTGCATGGACGCAGGGTCGGAGGCGCCGGCAGCGACAACGATGGTGTGGTCCATGGCACCATGTTCTTCGAGCTTACGCACAACGCTGGCGATTGAAGACTGTTTTTGGCCAACCGCAACGTAGATACATTTTACGCCGGTGCCTTTCTGGTTGATGATGGCGTCAACCGCGACGGCCGTTTTACCGACCTGGCGGTCACCGATGATCAGCTCACGCTGGCCACGACCAATTGGCACCATGGCGTCAACCGCTTTCAGACCGGTCTGTACCGGCTGGGATACACCTTGACGGGCGATTACACCCGGTGCCACTTTTTCCACCGCATCGGTGATCTTGGCATTGATCGGGCCTTTGCCATCAATCGGGTTACCCAGGGCATCCACCACGCGGCCTTCCAGTTCCGGGCCTACGGGCACTTCAAGAATACGCTGTGTGCAGCGACAAGTCTGACCTTCAGCCAGGCCCTGGTAATCACCCAGCACTACCGCACCGACGGAGTCGCGCTCCAGGTTCAGTGCCATACCATAGACACCGCCTTCGAACTCGATCATTTCACCGTACATGACATCAGCCAGGCCGTGAATACGGATAATACCGTCCGACACGCTGACGATCGTGCCTTCCGTGCTCGGCTGTGCCGACACGTCCAGGCTTTCAATGCGCTGTTTGATAATTTCGCTAATTTCTGATGGGTTCAGTTGCTGCATGCTTTATTCCTCAACTCTTTCCTTTGTCGTTTGCGGGTATCGCAACCTCAGGAATTCATTGCCTCGGCTAATTTGTTTAATCTTCCTCGCAGGGAGCCGTCGATGACCAGGTCGTCGGCCCGCAGGACGAGACCGCCCAGCAGGGACTGGTCAACACGGCTGCTCAGGGACACTTCCCGCTGCAGGCGTTTCTTCAATGCTTCTTTCAGTTTGTTTTCGGCAGCCTCATCGAGCGCATAAGCCGAGACGACTTCCACATCCACGCGTTTTTCCTGGATGGCTTTCAGGACATCAAACAACTCAACGATTTCCGGCATCAGGGACAGACGTTTGTTGTCTGCCAGGATGCCCAGAAATTTCACCATGCGGTCGTCGATTTCATCACCACACAGGCTGGCCACAGTCGCTGCCTGCTGTTCACCGCTAAGACTCGGTGAAGACAGGTACTGTGCAACCTTGGAAGTGGTCACGACGGCGGCCACCACGTGCAGCATATCGGCCCACCTGGTCAGGTCGCCTGACGTCTGGGCCACTTCAAAGGCGGCTTTGGCGTAAGGTCTGGCTATCGTTGTGTTCTGTGACATAAGCTATCTTTGTGTTCCGGAACAAGTTTGCTCGGTGTGTCATGGGCTTGCCGACACCTGTTGCCAGGTCAGCGGCAAGGACTCATTACAGGCTGGCGGCCAGTTTCTCCACGAGGCTCGCGTGAGCCTTTTCATCAACAGAGGCTTCCAGAATTTTCTCCGCACCGGAAATGGCAATGCCGGCGACCTGGGCACGAAGGTGCTCCTTGGCGCGCTCCACTTCCTGTTCGATTTCCGCCTGGGCAGCAGCGATCAAACGCTGGCCTTCGGTTCTGGCCTGCTCTTTGGCTTCATCCAGGATCTGGGAGGCACGCTTGTTGGCCTGTTCCAGAATCGCGGCGGAATCCACTTTCGCTTCTTTCAGCAGCTCAGCGGCTTTTTCCTGGGCAAGTTCCAGGTCTTTTTCCGCCCGACCGGCAGCTTCCAGACCGTCAGCAATCTTTTTCTGACGCTCATCCAGTGCTGCCACGATCGGCGGCCAGACATAGTTCTTGCAGAACCACGCAAACACGAAGAATGCGATGATTTGGCCGATGATGGTTGCATTCAGATTCATAATTTTCTCACCTAGGTTTGCAGTGCGACTCATGCGCACTGCTTGTTAACAACAGTGCGCTTACTCGATGCTGTCGTTTGCTAGACCTGGTTTATACCTGGAACGGTACGGCGAAGATGAACAGCATGGCCATACCAACACCGATAATGGAAATTACGTCCACGAAACCAGCAACCAGGAAGAACTGGGTCTGCAGGCGCGGGGCAAGTTCCGGCTGACGGGCTGAGCTTTCAATCAGCTTGCCGCCGAGGTTACCGAAGGCGATGGCTGTACCGGCACCACAGATACCGAAAATCAGGGCAGCGGAAATCAGGGTGTAGGCGTAGATTGTTTCCATTTTTTATCTCCAGGTTTTACGAGGTTTTAACTAATTCGCTTTATTGCGGTTACTAATGATGCAGTTATGGATAGTGCTATCTTATCTAAGTCTTGCTGAATATATTCTGGGTTATCAATGATCACTGTGGGCCTGGTTCAGATACACAATCGTCAGCATCATGAACAGGTAGGCCTGCAGTGTGATCACCAGAATATGGAATACGGCCCAGGCAAAATGTAAGGGCAACTGGTACCAGCCCAGCAGGGCGATGACCAGGAAGATCACCTCACCGGCGAACAGGTTGCCGAACAGTCGCAGTGCCAGTGATACCGGCTTGGCCAGGAACGCAGGCACTTCCATCACCAGGTTCAGCGGCATGGCCCACTTAGGGAACGGGTGAAACGCCAGTTCGCCCAGGAAGCCGCCAACACCTTTCACCTTGATGCTGTAATAAATGATCATGATGAAGACGCTGAGCGCCAGGCCGGCGGTGATGTTGACATCGGTGGACGGCACGGCCTTGAAATACAGGTGGGAATCACCGGCGATGGTCTGGGCTATCAGGGGGATGACATCGACGGGCACCAGGTCCATTAGGTTCATCAGAAAAACCCAGCAGAAGATGGTCAGGGAAATCGGGGCGATATAGTCGTTCTTAGCATGAAAGGTGGTCTTGACGTTGGTCTGCACCATTTCAATGATGAATTCGATGGCGTTTTGCAGGCCACCTGGGACACCTGAAGTGGCTTTTTTGCTGACCGTCTTGAACAGGGCGAGGAAAATCAGGCCTAGCACGATGGAGATGCCCATGGTGTCCACATTGATGGACCAGAAGCCCATATCCTTGGCTTCCTCTTCTGAGTGCGCAAAGCCCCAGTGGCCATCCTCCTTCTGACCAAAAACCAGAAAGCCCAGGTGATGCTGGATGTACTCGCCGCCGGTTTCGTATTGCGGAGCGTGTTCTTCGGCGCCCTGTGCGCCTGCACTGTGTTCTTCAGCAGCCATTGGTTGTCAAAGTTCCTGTTTTCACAAACAAAATCTGGCGTCCAGGCCATCCTGGTACACCCAAGTCTATGGTGTTTCCCCGGTGGGTTAACCGGTATGTCCAGGTCCCTGCCTGAACGCTGACTGTGCTTTTGCAATGGCATAAATGCCAAATCCGTGCGCGATCGCGAATCCGCAAAACAAAGCCAGGGGGTTGAAGGCGCTGACGAAGCGGAACGTCAGGGCAAAGCCTGCCCCGATCATGACCAACTTAACCGCTTCAGCGATATAGGCCCGCCTGATTGTTCTTTTCATCGTTCGCGAGCCGGTTTCCCGAAAAAACATGTACCCGAAATAGGCACCGGGAATGATCGCAATCAATGCTCCGATTGCGACGGATTTGGCCTCGACCCAGCCCAAAAACAGCCCAGTAGCCGCAGTCATTGCCGCAGCTAACCCCGTTTGCAGGGCCACTATCTTTACTACTGATAATTTACCAATCACAGTACCGAGACGTTCTAAGAGACCACCTGCAAGGGCCGCGAATTATAGGGAATATCCGCACTGCAAACAACATTTGCCGCCCGGATTGTGCCATTTTTAGTGCGTTTCAGGGATTGTTAATGCTGGAAAACAATTTTATTTGATGTGATCAAGAATGCCTTCGAGCTGCTCCAGCGTGTTGTAGTTCAGAATCAGCCTGCCCTTGCCCTTGGCAGAATGCTGAATCGTGACACTGGTTCCCAGTTTTTCTGACAAATTGTCCTGGAGATGACGGATATCCGGGTCAATCCTGTCCGCCGGCGATTTCGCCTTGGTCTGGGACATCAGGCGGCGTACCAGCGCCTCGGTCTGGCGCACCGACAGGCTTTTTTTGATAACGCTGCGGGCGGCTTCTGCCTGTTTTTCGTTCGGTAAGGCCAGCAGGGCTCGGGCATGGCCCATTTCCAGCTCACCGCGCTCCAGGGCCTGGCGCACATCTGTGTTCAGGGACATCAGGCGCAACAGGTTGGTTACCGTGGTGCGAGATTTGCCCACAGCCTCGGCGGCTTCCTGCTGGGTAAGATCAAATTCATCGATCAGGCGCTGCAGGGCCATGGCTTCTTCGATCGGATTGAGGTTTTCTCGCTGGATGTTCTCGATCAAGGCCATGGCCACGGCGGCTTCGTCCGGCACTTCCTTGATGATGACTGGAATCGTGTCCAGGCCGGCCAACTGGCAGGCACGCCAACGGCGCTCACCAGCGATGATCTCGTATTTGTTGCTGTTGACGGGGCGAACCACGATTGGCTGCATAACACCCTGGGACTTGATGGAATTGGCCAGGTCTTCCAAGGATTCTGTGCGCATGTCATGACGCGGCTGGTATTTACCCGGCTGAATAAATTCCACCGGCAGGTTTTTCAGCAGGTTGTTCTGGCTTAGGGCTTTTTCAGCAACAGGATCACTGGCCGGCTGGTTCACTGCTTCCGCTTGTGGTTCTGCCGGCGCTGACGCCGGGCGGGAGTTGCCGCCCAGCAGGGCGTCCAGTCCCCTGCCCAAGCCTCGTTTCTTGATTGTCATGTGTTTACAGCCAATTACTGATCAAATGTCGGTGAAGCCGGGGAATCGGACCCACCCTCTTCTGGTGTCTCTGCCGCCGGTGATATTTTCGTCGTATCCGCAATCCCGGTTTCTGGCTCGGCAGGATTGTTACCATCAGCATGGCGCCTCAGGATTTCACCTGCCAGCGCAATATAAGCCAGTGCACCACGCGAGGTTTTATCATACACGATAACCGGAACCCCGAAACTCGGGGCTTCGGCCAGCCGCACGTTACGGGGGATGATGGTGCGATAGACCTTGTCCCCGAAAAATTCGGTGAGCTGATCCGAGACCTCCTGGGTCAGCTTGTTGCGCGGATCATGCATGGTGCGAACGATGCCCTCGATTTTCAGGGCGGGATTGAGCGCGGACGCCACGGCTTCAACAGTCTGTGACAGGGCCGACAGCCCTTCCAGGGCATAGTATTCACACTGCATGGGAATGAGGACACCGTCCGCAGCAACCAGGGCATTGACGGTCAGCATGTTGAGTGACGGCGGACAGTCGATGAGGATGTAATCGTATTCGGTGCCGGTCTGACGCAACATGTCACGCAGCCGGTGATCACGCCCGTCCACATTGAGCAATTCCACTTCTGCCGCGGTGAGATCACCATTAGATGGCAGAATATGAAAACCGCTGCCCTCTGCGGTGACGACCACATCGGCTATGGGTGTCTGGCTTACCAGGACATCATACACACTGGCCTGCACCGCATTTTTTTCAACGCCGCTGCCCATGGTCGCATTGCCCTGCGGATCCAGATCCACCAGCAGGACTTTCTGGTGCATACGGGCCAGGGATGCCGCCAGGTTGACTGTGGTCGTGGTTTTTCCGACACCGCCCTTCTGGTTGGCCACTGCAAAAATATGACTCACGAATCTTCCTGTTAACGGCCTGTTTACGGCGGTTTCATTGACGGCTGCCCTGTTGCCTAAAGGGCTACGAATGAGTACGTGTCTGACGTCTCACTGCATGTTTTACGGCGAATGCTTCATTACCCGGGTTGCGGACGTATTTCTATCAGATGCCGGCTGCCTTCCACGCCCGGGACCGTCAGCTCTCGGGTGCCGGTGACGGTGAAACCCGGTGGCAAAACTGCGATCTCCGCGTCGGGAAACTGGCCTTTCATGGCCAGCAGTTTGCCTGACTGGTTGATCAGGTCTGCGCTGAACGCCACAAAACGGTCTAGGGCGGCAAAAGCCCGGCAGAGGACAATATCAATTTGTTCCGGGCTTTGGAAGTTTTCCACGCGCGCGTGAACCGGCTGCACATTGTCTAGTCCCAGCTCGGTTTTTACCTGAAACAAAAACCGGGTTTTCTTGCCGTTGCTGTCCAGCAGGAAAAACCGTTTTTCCGGATAACAAATGGCCAATGGTATGCCTGGCAAGCCCGCACCTGTGCCCACATCCACCATGACCTGTCCATCGATGTACGGCACCAGTGCCAGGGAATCCAGCAGATGATATGGCAGCATCTGATCGATATTCTTGATGCCGGATAGGTTGTACGCGGCATTCCATTTGTCCAGCAGGGCCAGGTAATCCAGCAAGAGTTGTTGCCGGGGCGCACTGATGGCAAGTCCTAACTGGCCGATGCCTGCCTCGAGCATATCGGCAAGATGGCTTGCGCTGGTCATCAGGCTATTTTGTTCTGGCGGGCGCCGGACTGGTGCTGGTGTTTCTTCAGGTTAACCAGCAGCAACGAGATAGCCGCCGGCGTCATGCCCGGGATGCGACCAGCGCGGGCTATTGTGTCTGGCCGGGTCTGACCCAGTTTCTGGCGCAGTTCGCTGGACAGACCGGAGATGCCGGCATAATCGAAATCTTCCGGGATGGCGGTATTTTCCTGCACCTTGATACGCGCAATTTCGTCGTACTGGCGATTGATATAACCCTGATATTTCGTGCGAATTTCAACCTGCTCTGCGACGAGCGGGTGCGGCAATGCCGACATCATCCCCGTGGCCATGCAGGCGTCATTCAGGTCTCTGATACTCACTTTTGGTCGAGCCAGGATATCGGCCAGGGCATATTCATGCGCCAGCGGCTTTTCAAGCAGGGGGTTAATACGATCAGCCAAAGGTCCCTGCGGCTGGACCCATGTTGAAGCCAAGCGCCGGGTTTCAGTGTCGACCTGATCCTGCTTGGTGACAAAGGCTTCCCAGCGCGCATCATCGACCAGCCCCAGTTTGCGGCCGGTTTCCGTCAACCGGAAATCGGCATTGTCCTGGCGTAGCATGAGCCGGTATTCAGCACGCGAGGTAAACATGCGGTACGGTTCCTGGGTACCTTGGGTAATCAGGTCATCGACCAGAACGCCGAGATAGGCTTGGTCACGGCCCGGTGTCCAGGCATCCTGTTCCCGGATCGCCAGGGCGGCATTGATCCCGGCCAACAGGCCTTGGGCGCCGGCTTCTTCATAGCCGGTCGTGCCATTGATCTGGCCGGCAAAGTACAGGCCATTGATGAAGCGGGTTTCCAGGCTGGGCTTGAGGTCTCGCGGGTCAAAGTAATCGTACTCAATGGCATACCCGGGCCTGACAATACGCGCCTGCTCAAAGCCCGGAATATTGGCAATGAGCTGCTCCTGGGTTTCATAGGGCAGGCTCGTAGAGATACCGTTCGGATAAAGCTCCCGGCTGTTCAGGCCTTCCGGCTCGACAAATATCTGGTGGCTGTCCTTGTCGGCAAAGCGCACCACCTTATCCTCGATGGAGGGGCAGTACCGTGGCCCCACGCCTTCAATTTCTCCGGCGTACATGGGTGAAAACGCCAGGCCCGCCCGGATGATGTCATGGCAGACGGCATTGGTGGCGGTGATATGACAATGCACCTGCTGGGGATGCTGAGCTGGATCGCCCAGGTAAGACATCACCGGTCTTGGCGTGTCCCCGGGTTGCGGTGTCATTTTGCTGAAATCCACCGTATCGGCATCGATGCGGGGTGGCGTGCCTGTTTTCAGCCGTCCCACGTTGAAGGGCAGCTCCCGCAGTCGCTGCGCCAGCGCTATCGATGGCGGATCCCCGGCACGACCGCCGGCATGATTCTTTAGACCAATGTGGATTTTGCCGCCCAGGAATGTGCCTGCTGTCAGGATCACGCGGGGGGCATAAAACGTCAGTCCCATCTGCGTCACGATCCCCTTGACCGAGTCGCCTTCGATGACCAGGTCATCGACCCCTTGCTGGAAAATACTTAGGTTTTCCTGGCTTTCCAGGAAACGGCGAATGGCGGCTTTGTACAGGGCGCGGTCGGCCTGGGCCCGGGTAGCTCGAACGGCTGGCCCCTTACTGGCATTGAGAGTCCGAAAATGAATACCGGCTAGGTCGGCTGCCAGGGCCATCACTCCCCCGAGGGCGTCGATTTCCTTCACCAGGTGGGTCTTGCCGATTCCGCCAATCGCCGGGTTGCAGGACATCTGTCCCAGGGTGTCGATATTGTGGGTAACCAGCAAGGTTTTGGCGCCCATGCGTGCAGCCGCCAGCGCCGCTTCGGTGCCGGCATGGCCGCCGCCGATGACGATGACATCAAACTGCTGCTGACTGTTATGTGGTCTACCCATGGTGTCCAGTTTACCCGGTTTTACCGGCGCTTCCTGCTGTGGCAGGGAAAAGGGGCGCAAAGTATAAAGATTTCACCTGAAAAATGAAGCGCCTTGTTTGATCAGCCTGTTCAGTGGCTGATACTGGTTTTGTTTTATCATTATCTATAGATATATATGTATATAGAAAGAAGAATGAATATTTAATGTTATTACTGTTATTAGCGGTTACCGAATCTGTGAGTAACCAGGTTTTTCCATACCAGGACAAGCGGTTATACCGCAGCTAACCCTGTGCACTGCAGGCCTTGAACCTGCCTGCAACAGGTGGACAGGCCCTTGATAAGGTCGCCTGTTATACACACCCTGATTCCGGCCGTTTTTTCATCCCGGCACTACCCACAGCTTGCTACAGGTTAAAGCCGTTTTCCCCACAGCATGGGCCAGTGTTTACCGATCGTGTATGAGACTGTGCGAAACTTGTGACCAGCCTGTGGGCTTACTTGCCAATACAGAAGCTGGTGAATATTTCCCCCAGCAGGTCATCGGCTGAAAAGCGCCCCGTGATGCTTTCCAGTGCCTGGTGCGCCAGCTTCAGTTCTTCGGCAACCAGTTCACCGGATGTCGTGTTATCCAACTCAGCCGCAGCATTCACCAGGTTGATGCGGGATTTTTCCAGCGCATCCAGATGCCGACGGCGGGCGATGAAACCGCCTTCCACCGACGTGGTCAAACCGGCAAATTCCTTGAGTGCCTGCTTCAAGTCGGTAACACCGGCACCAGTTTTGGCGGAGACATGCAGGATGCGCAGCGGATTTTGATTCTCCGGGTTGTCTGATGACCGTGTTACCAGATCGGTTTTATTGAAGACCTGGAACAGCGGCTTACCGGATTCGACCAGTGGCGTAATATCCTGCCACAGTGCAGAAGTTTCGATGTTGTTATGACGTGATGAGTCAATGACCAGCAACACCAGATCTGCATTGTGGATTTCCTGCCAGGCTCGGCGAATACCTTCCTGTTCGACCACATCAGCACTCGTGTGCAGTCCAGCCGTGTCGATGATATGCAGTGGCATACCGTCAATACTGATATGTTCATGAAGGGTATCGCGTGTCGTGCCTGCGACATCTGTCACGATAGCCCGTGACTGCCCTGCCAAAACATTGAGCAGGCTGGATTTGCCTGCATTGGGTTCCCCAGCAATCACCACTGTTAGGCCTTCTTTCATGATGCGGCCCTGTCGCGCCTGGGCCTGGACATCTTCAAGCTGGACTACCAGGTCAGCCAGTTTCTCCGCGACTTCAACCGAGGCCAGAAAATCCACATCCTCATCCGGAAAATCCATTGCGGCTTCAACGTATTTGCGCAGTTCGATCATGGCCTCAACCAGGCTATTGATGCGCGCAGAAAATTCCCCCTGCAGTGAACGCATGGCAAAACGCGCTGCTTGCGTGGACTGGCTGTCGATGAGATCAGCGATAGCCTCAGCTTGCGCCAGGTCTATCTTGTCATTGAGAAAAGCCCGTTCTGAAAATTCACCAGGTCGTGCCAGGCGCAGGCCGAGGCCCAGAATTTCCTGAAGCAGGATATCCATGATGAAAGGGCCCCCATGGCCCTGAAACTCGACAACATCCTCCCCGGTAAAAGAGTCCGGACCCGGAAAATACAGGGTGATACCGGTATCGATCACATCACCATTATGGCCATGAAAGGGGCCGTAATGTGCGTGGCGTGGCGAAGGTTTGAAGCCCAGCAATTGTTCAGCCACTGCGACTGATTGCTGGCCAGACAGGCGAATGATACTGATACCACCACGGCCGCTGGGAGTGGCAACGGCACAGATTGTGTCGGCAGCGGCGGCCATACCAGAAACCAGTGCGATCAGGTGCCCTTGGGTTTGTAGGTTTTGTCGATCTGGCGCGTGATGATCCACTGCTGCAGGATCGACAGTACACTATTGGCGGTGTAGTACAGCACCAGTCCCGCGGGGAACCACAGGAAAAACACCGTGAAAATCACCGGCATGAACTTCATCATTTTGGCTTGCGCCGGATCTGCGGTTTGCATGGGAGTCAGGGACTGTTGCACGAACATAGCCGCGCCCATGAGGATTGGCAGGATGAAATAGGGATCCATGCGGGACAGGTCGTCATACCACAGAATCCAGGTAGCCTGGCGCAGCTCGACACTCTCATTGAGTACCCAGTAGATACCGAGAAATACCGGCATTTGCAGCAGCATGGGCAAACAGCCACCAAACGGATTGACCTGTTCTTTCTTCCACAGAGCCATCTGCTCCTGCATGAACTTCTGCTTGTCGTCGCCGCACTTCTCTTTCAGGGCATTGATGCGTGGCGCCAGCTTGCGCATCTTGGCCATGGACTTAAGGCTTTTGGCTGACAACGGATACAGGATGGTCTTGATGACCAGGGTCAGCAGCAGGATGGAAAAGCCGTAGTTGCCAATGGCATTGTTGATCTGGGTAAGCAGCCAGAAAATCGGCGAGGCGATGAAATAGAACACGCCATAGTCGATGGTCAGTTCCAGGTTGGGCGCAATCTCGGCAAGGCGGTACTGGTCCTTGGGGCCCGCCCAGAAACCGGCTTCAATACTGCCGGTCTGGCCTGGCGCAATCACGACAGGCGGATTCACAAAGGTCAGCAGGTATTCACCGGCATTGTTGCGACGCATGGTGTAGGTATTGGTGGTTTCACCATTCGGTATCCAGCTACCCAGGAAATAGTGCTGGGAGAACCCAATCCAGCCACCGGTCTGTTCGACAGATTCAACGCCATCATCGATGTCTTCCAGTTCGAACTTCACATAGGGATCGTCCGGGGTGTTTATTGCGGCGCCCAGGAAGGTGTTGAGTTTGAAACCGGTGCTTTCACTCGGGTCGGAAGAGCCATCACGCTTGATCTGGCCATACATGTTGGCCTGGAAGGGCTGACCGCTCTGGTTGTCAACCTGGTACTGCACGGAAATCAGGTAGTCGCTGGCATTGAACACAAAGCGCTTGGTGATGCTGACTCCTGCAGCAGTGGTATAGACCAGATCCACTGAAGCATTGTCAGCGCTGACCTGATAAGTGGTCTCAGCGCTCTGGTACAGCGGCCTGCCATCGGCACTGGCGTCCGGACCATTGCGTCCGATAAGACCGCTTTGTGCGACATAAACCATGCCGGCATCCTGACGCAGCAGACGGAAAGGCTGATCTGGCGTCTCCAGGGAAACCGGAAAATCGGGCAATGAAAGTTCCACAATATCCCCACCGAGCAGATCAATGGTGACCAGTTGTTTTGGTGTGCTGACCGTAATCAGGCGGTTCTGCGGGGCAGCAGCCTGGGCTACGGCAGTCGGCTGTTCTGTGGTGGTGGCACCGGCAACGGGAATCTGTGGCAAATCATCTGTGGTTTCGCCAGTGCTCTGCGCGGCATCCGGAATCTGTTCGGTGATGCTGACAGACGGTGCATTGATCGTGTCATCGGAGACACCCGCGGCAGGATAGTCTTCATTCCACGCCAGCAGCATCAGGTAGCTGACAATGGAGAGGGCAACAAGTAGCAGGTTCCTTTTAATATCCATTAACAGCGAATTCCTAGTGATCGGTCGATGACGGCAAGGCGCCAGGTACGGGGTCAATACCGCCTTCACATAATGGATGACAACGGCAGATGCGTTTCATGCCCAGTGCAGATCCGCGCAGGGCGCCATGGGTTTCCAGGGCCTGGAGGAAATAGGTCGAGCAGGAGGGATGAAAACGGCAATGAGGACCCAGCAGCGGGCTGAGCAGATTTTTGTAGCAACGAATGAACCAGGAAAGCAATTTGACCATGACAGGGATTCAGCAGCGGTTACTGTCTCTTTTTAGTGATCTCTTCCATTAAGGCATGGAGTAGTGAATGGCATGCGTTGTTTTCCAGATCCTGTAACTCTTTATGCCGCGCCAGTACAACCAGATCTGCGCAGGGCATATTTGCCCGGTTCGTCCTGAAAGTTTCCCGGACCAGACGTTTGACCCGGTTACGCTGGTTAGCCCTGGCAATGTGCTTTTTGCCGACAATAATGCCGAGCCGGGCGGTGTCCAGAGTGGTCCAGCAGCCAAGAACCAGAAAATATTTATTGGAAACCCGGAAATCGGGTTTACTAAATACTTGTTCATAGGCTTTGGAGTCCAGCAGGCGGCAAGATTTGGGGAAGCGCTGATCGACTAGTGACAACTGTTCCTCCTGTCACCTGCTTTCCTGCCTGCTGGCGGGGGAGAGCTGGTGGCGGACATGTCACCATGTCCGCAACGTATCATGCAGAGCGTATCAGGCGGACAGTCTGGCGCGGCCTTTGGCTCGTCTGCGGTTCAGTACCTGCCTGCCGCCTTTGGTTGCCATACGAGAGCGGAACCCGTGGGTTCTTTTGCGCTTGATGACGCTTGGCTGAAATGTTCTTTTCATATCAAATCCCGGAAAATTCCCAATGTGTACTCGTGTATTCGCTCACGGCCTGGCCATGGCTTGACGTGTTTGCCGTGGCGAGGCCTTTTTTGCTCCATTTCTGGCTATTCTTGCTTCATATATATTGGTATGCATATATCCGCATCCGTTCCTATATATGATATGGCAACAGCCATTCCTACCTATTCCTACCAGTTCCTATCAGCCCGGATCAGGTTCCCGGGACACAGCCAGCGTGCATTTTCTTGGGCACGTAAGCCGTTGGTCAGGAACCCCGGCAGGCCAGTGGAATCGCCGGGAGGAGCCCCAAAAAAGGGATGCGAATTCTAATGGGTTTGTGCGTATATTGCAATTTTGTTGCACTTGAATATGCCGCGCCAGGACAGGGCCGCTGTCATATCGCTGGGGCCTGCCTCAGAGCAGCCAGACAGACCTGTTACATGACGTCGGTTCACGGTCGTTTTCAACCGTCTGCCAGCCTAAAAATTACCGCTTTGATGAGGTGTAAAAGCACCCACGCCAAGCCCACAAGTTATGCACAGCTTGCACACAGGCGAACACAAAACAATCCGGTTTTTATACCGCTTTTTTCACCCCTTAAATTCCAGCAAAACAATTATAACATGTTGAAAAATAAGCATTTAAATCAAAGCGAAAAAACTGAAAAAAACGCTGGGTAGTGTGGATAACACAAGGTGCTGTCGGTAGAATTGAGCGCAAAATACCACCTAATAATAAAAAATTCGGAGACGTCGACACCGTGATTGTTGCCACATGGCAGAAGTGCATTTACTGTCTGAAAAACGAGCTTCCCTCCCAACAATTTAATACTTGGATCAGGCCCCTGCGTTTCATCAATGGCAGTAATACCCTGTATTTGCTGGCACCCAACCGTTTCATTCTGGAATGGGTGAAGGACCACTTCCTGGCGCGTATTGAAGACATCATCGCGGAAAATACCGATGGCATGCCTCCACGGGTCATCCTCGAGATCGCCAGCGCGGAAAAGTTGCCGGCGGATATCTCCATGGATCAGGCCATGAGCACAGCGGACCTGACCAATGCCCTAGAACCGGAACATCACCACGGGCAGGCCGATGATGTTATTCCGGCAAACCAGGGTTGTAATCCTGTTTCTAACCGCCCAGTTCTCAATTCTCGTACCCTGGCGGTGAAGCCTTCAGAAAAGCAAGCGCGCCTAGGCCAAAAGCAGCGAGTGGCTGGTGGCCGAGTACCAGGCACAGATCGTTCTGGTCACGCTCAAGACAGAGCCGATAAAAAGAGTCGCTACAAGGGTGAGCTCAACCCGAACTATACCTTTAACAACTTCATCGAAGGCAAATCCAACCAGATCGCCAGGGCTGCCGCAGCGCAGGTCGCTGATAATCCCGGTGGCGCCTACAATCCCCTGTTTATCTACGGCGGTGTTGGCCTGGGTAAAACCCATCTGATGCATGCGATTGGCAATCATTTGCTGGAACAGGACCCAAACGCCAATGTGGTCTACCTGCACTCCCAGACCTTTGTCGGCAGTATGGTTTCTGCGCTGCAGCTGAATGCCATCAATGAATTCAAGCGCTATTACCACTCGGTGGATGCCCTGTTGATTGACGATATCCAGTTTTTTGCCAACAAGGAGCGTTCCCAGGAAGAGTTTTTCCACACCTTCAATGCCATCTTTGAAAGCGGTCGCCAGATCATCATGACCTGCGACAAATACCACAGCGAAATCAATGGCTTAGAGGAGCGCCTGAAATCCCGCTTTGGCTGGGGCCTGTCAGTAGCCGTGGAGCCGCCGGAACTGGAGACGCGCGCGGCGATCCTGATCAACAAGGCCAACCAGGAGCAGGTTTACCTGGGTAATGAAGAGGCCATGTTCATGGCGCAAAAACTGCGCTCCAATGTGCGCGAACTCGAAGGCGCACTGAAAAAGGTCGTTGCCCATACCCGATTCATGGGCTCCGAGATCACGATTCCACACATCAAGGAAGCCCTGAAGGACCTGTTGGCTATTCAGAACAAGCTGATTAGTGTGGACAATATCCAGCGCACCGTGGCGGAGTATTACAAGATCAAGATGGCCGATATGATTTCGAAACGTCGTAACCGTTCTGTCGCCCGGCCGCGACAGATGGCCATGTGTCTGTCCAAGGAACTGACCAATCACAGTCTGCCCGAGATTGGCAGCATGTATGGAGGCCGGGATCATACGACGGTATTGCATGCCTGTCGCACGATAAATGACTTGCGCAAGTCATCCTCAGACATCAATGAAGACTACAAGAACCTGTTACGCTCTCTTTCCAGCTAAAATATCTCTACAAGAAAGGATTATAAGCAGCCATGCAATTTGAAATATCCCGTGAAGCTCTGATCAAACCCCTGCAGCTGGTTACCGGTGTCGTGGAAAGGCGTCAGACACTGCCGGTGTTGTCGAATGTCCTGCTGGTCCTCGACAAAAATACGCTGTCGCTAACTGGCACAGACCTGGAAGTGGAACTCACAGGTAGCGTTACTGTGGATGCCGCCACCAGTGATGGTGAGATCACGGTACCCGCCAGGAAGTTGATGGATATCTGCAAGTCCCTGCCGGACAGTGCCACGCTCAAGTTTGAATTGGCTGACGACAAGCTGAAACTGCAATCCGGCCGCAGCCGTTTTTCGCTGTCCACATTGCCCGCCACGGATTTCCCTGGCGTTGAGGAGTCGTCCGGCAACCTCCAGTTTTCTGCGGCCAAAGGCTTGCTGAAAAGCATGCTGCAGAACACCAGTTTTGCCATGGCGCAGCAGGATGTCCGCTATTACCTGAACGGCATGCTCATCGAAGTGAGTGCTGACTACCTGCGAGTCGTAGCCACAGATGGCCATCGGCTGGCCATGCAAACCGAAAGCCTGAAATCCGGCGTTTCTGGCACCAACGGGGTCATCATTCCCCGCAAAGGCGTGCTGGAGCTGGGCCGGCTGTTGTCCGAGGGTGGTGATGAAGAAATCAATGTGGTTTTAGGCGCCAATCATGTCCGGGTGACGATGGCGAACTTCACCTTCACCTCAAAACTGGTCGATGGCAAATTCCCCGACTACAACCGCGTGCTGCCCAAGGGGGGCGACAAGAATGTCATCGCCGGCCGTGAGCAGTTGCGTGACTCGCTTAACCGTACCGCCATTCTGTCGAATGAAAAATTCCGCGGGATTCGCCTGATCCTTTCTGATGATGAGCTCAAGATCATCGCCAACAACCCTGAACAGGAAGAAGCCGAGGAAACTGTGCCGGTCGAATACAAGGGCGATCCCCTGGAAATCGGCTTTAACGTCATTTACCTGGTTGATGTGCTAAACGTGCTGGATTCCGATAATGTCCAGATCATCGTCTCTGACCCGAACAGCAGTGCCCTGCTGCAATCTTCGGATGACAGCAGTGCTATTTATGTCGTCATGCCAATGAGGCTATAAGCGCTGACTGAATCAGCCAACAGGCCAGCCTGGTAACGCATGGCCAGCATTCGCAAACTCCGTATCAACACCTTTCGCAACCTGGCCCGGGAGTCCCTGGAGCCAGGTCCGTGCGTGAATCTGGTCGCTGGCGAAAACGGCAGCGGCAAGTCCAGTCTGCTCGAAGCCATTTACTTTCTTGGCCTGAGCCGATCGTTTCGCAATACCCAACACACCCCACTGATTCAGCATGGTGAACGCGATTGTGCCGTTTTTGGTGAGCTTGAACGCCAGGTGTCGCTGGGCGTCAGTCGCAGCCTGGATGAACCGCCCCGACTGCAGGTTCAGGGAAACAAGGCAACATCAGCGGCAGATCTGGCCCGCCACCTGCCCCTGCAGCTGCTCAATGCCGAGGCATTCCGGCTGCTGGAAGGGGGACCGAAAACCCGGCGCCAGTATATCGACTGGGGTGTGTTCCACGTGGAACATGGTTTTCATGACCACTGGCGTGACTTCAAACGCTGTCTGCAGCATCGCAACAGTTTGTTGAAGCGCAAAGTCGGAGAAAGCGAGCTGGCGCCCTGGACACAGGAGTTTGTTCGGCACGCAGAGGCCATCGATCATCTGCGCCAGTCCTACCTGGCAGAATTCCTGCCTTACCTGAAAACCATGCTGGCCAGCCTGGTTACCCTGGATGATCTGACCTTTCGTTATTACCGCGGCTGGAGTGAGGACGACAGTATTGAAGCTGCGCTGATTCATAGCCTGGAGCGGGACCGTATGCTGGGGCACACTTCCCCAGGACCGCAACGTGCGGATCTGCGCATTCGTCTCGGGGGCCAGAACGCCTGCGACATTTTGTCCCGAGGCCAGCAAAAGCTGGTGGTCAGTGCGATGAAGCTGGCACAGGGCGCTTGGTTGGCCCAGCAAACAAGCCGGCAATGCCTTTACCTCATTGATGACCTGCCGGCCGAACTGGACACAGATAATCGGGAGAAGGTGTGCCGGTTGCTACGCGAGCTGGGCGGGCAGATTTTCATCACTGGTACGGAGGCTGTAATACTGCGTCAGACCGTCGAGAAGAGCGGGTTCGCCGCAAATGAATACAAGGTGTTTCACGTGAAACATGGTAAGATATGCCCACTTGAAACTACCCCAGACTAGTGCCTGGCTGATATAATTAGCACATTAGAAATCAATCACTTACCAAGCCGGATGCGTGACAGTGAGCGGCATTTTGGTAGCAGGCTTTTACCCCGGGGTTTATGACAGGATAGTGTCAGATGGCAGAGAGCGGTAACTACGATTCGTCCAGTATCAAAGTCCTCAAAGGCCTGGATGCGGTCAGAAAACGGCCAGGTATGTACATTGGGGACACCGATGATGGCACCGGGCTGCACCACATGGTGTTTGAGCTGGTCGACAATTCCATTGACGAAGCCCTAGCAGGCCATTGCGACCTGATCAAGGTCATTATCCATGCCGACGAAACCGTGAGCGTTTCTGACAATGGCCGTGGCATACCTACCGAGATTCACGAAGAAGGCGTATCCGCCGCCGAAGTCATCATGACCGTTCTGCATGCCGGGGGTAAGTTTGATGACAACAGCTACAAGGTCAGTGGTGGTCTCCACGGGGTGGGTGTTTCCGTGGTCAACGCCCTCTCCTCCTACCTGAAGTTAACCATCTGGCGTGGTGGCAAGATACATGAACAGACCTACCATCACGGCGTTCCGGAAGAACCACTCAAGATCACCGGCGACACCGACATCACTGGCACCAAGTGTCATTTCAAGCCGTCTGTCGACACTTTCAACAATATTGAATTCGAATACGCCATCCTAGCGAAAAAACTGCGCGAGCTGGCCTTCCTAAATGCGGGTATTGCCATCGAGCTGACGGATGAGCGCACCGACAAGACTGAAACCTTCAAGTACGATGGCGGCCTGGAAGCCTTCGTGAATTACCTCAACCAGAACCGCACACCGATCAACAAGATTTTCCATTTCTCTTCCGAGCATGACCAAATTGGCATCGAGGTCGCCTTGCAGTGGAATGATGGCTACCAGGAAAATATCTACGCCTACACCAACAATATTCCGCAGCGGGATGGCGGCACCCATCTGGCCGGTTTTCGAGGTGCGCTGACGCGTGTCCTGAAGGGCTATATCGACAAGGAAATGGAAAGCAAAAAAGGTAAGGAAGTACCCACTTCTGGGGATGACGCCAGAGAAGGGCTAACCGCGATCATTTCCGTGAAAGTTCCCGACCCAAAATTCTCGTCCCAGACCAAGGACAAACTGGTGTCTTCTGAAGTCAAAACCGCGGTCGAACAGGAAATGGGACGCCAGTTTGCCGACTTCCTGCTGGAAAACCCGCAGGAAGCCAAGGCCATCGTAAACAAGATGCTGGATGCGGCCCGTGCCCGCGAGGCAGCCCGCAAGGCGCGTGAAATGACCCGTCGCAAAGGCGCCCTGGATGTAGCCGGTTTGCCGGGCAAACTGGCGGATTGCCAGGAAAAGGATCCGGCCCTGTCCGAAATCTACATTGTGGAGGGTGATTCAGCCGGCGGTTCTGCGAAACAGGGGCGCAACCGAAAGAACCAAGCCATTTTGCCGCTCAAGGGCAAGATCCTGAACGTGGAAAAAGCCCGTTTCGACAAAATGCTCAGCTCCGCTGAAATTGGCACCCTCATCAAGGCACTGGGCTGTGGTATCGGGTCGACTGAATTTGATCCAGAAGCCCTGCGATATCACAGCATCATCATCATGACGGATGCGGATGTTGACGGTTCCCATATCCGTACCCTGCTGCTGACATTCTTCTTCCGCCAGATGCGCGAATTGGTGGAACGCGGCCATATCTTTATTGCCCAGCCGCCACTTTACAAAATACGCAGAGGCAAGCAGGAGCAGTATCTGAAAGATGACGATGAGCTGGCCCAGTACCAGGTACAGAATGCCCTGGAAGGCGCCAGCCTTCATGTCAATGCCGACGCTCCTGGTATCAGCAGTAATGCGCTGGAGACCATTGTAACTGACTACCGAAACGTTCGTTCAATTATCAAGCGACTTTCCCACCAGTACCCGGGCGAAGTCCTGGAAGAGTTGATCAGCATGCCACCACTGACCCTTGATGACATGGCAGAGCAGGCCAAGGTGCAACAGTGGAACAATGACCTGCAGGCAGCAGTGGCTGCAAACAGCACCTCCGGTGCAATCTACGAATTCAGTGTTGTCCACGACGAAGAGGAAAAAGTCTACGAGCCGATGGTGAAATCAATTATCCATGGCGTGTCACGCAAGACGACTCTGCGGCCCGAGTTATTCAAGTCACAGGAATACCGCAACATCATTGGTCTGGGGCAAAGCCTGTCGGGCCTGTTTGAGCCTGGCGCATTCGTAAAGCGGGGTGACAAAACCCAGCCGGTAAGTGACTTTAAACAGGCGCTGGACTGGCTCATGAAAGAGGCCATGAAAGGGGTCTATCTGCAGCGCTACAAAGGACTGGGCGAAATGAATCCTGACCAGCTCTGGGAAACCACCATGGACCCGCAGTTCAGGCGCATGACCCAGGTGACGATTGAGGATGCGATGGGTGCCGACCAGTTGTTTTCGACCCTGATGGGCGATCAGGTTGAGCCGCGTCGTGACTTTATTGAAACCAACGCGCTGAATGTCGCCAACCTCGACGTCTAGACAACGATGAACTTACTGCTCGACTGATCCTGTGCTCTGGCGTATCCATGCCTCAGCTTCCTGGGTGATTTCCCGGGCTGTTTTAGAATCAGGATAAATGGGTTTGCCAATCACCACCTGAATGGTGCCCGGGTATTTGATCAATTTGTGTGCAGGCCAGAATTCACCGGCATTATGGGCAACCGGCACAATGGGTTTGTCCGCTGCAATGGCCAGTTCCGCAGCACCAGCCGAATAGCGTTTCTCCACACCTGGTGCCACCCGGGTACCCTCCGGAAACACAAGTACCGATCTACCTGCATCGAGATTGGCCCTGCCCTGTGTCTTTAATTGCTGCAACGCCTTGCTCTTCATGGTGCGATCTATGGCAATGGGTTTGAGCAGACGCAGTCCCCAGCCAAAGAAAGGAATATTCAACAGCTCCTTTTTCAGGATGGCGCATATGGGCAGAAATTCCCAGTAAAGAAAAAGCGTCTCCCAGGTACTCTGATGGTTGGCAACCATGACATAGGTACCAGGTGGCACATTTTCCTTGCCGGTTATCTGGTACCGGACGCCGCAGGTTACCTTGAGCCACCAAACAACAAAGGCGTTCCAGAGAAGAAAATAGGGATAACGCCAGGCGACCGGTATGAAAAATCCCAACAATACACAGAGCATCGCATGGGGCACCAGTACCGTGAAGTAACCAAAATAAAATAGGAGAGAACGAATCAGTTGCATGATGATCTGCCGGGGTGGCCGCCCTGCTCTGCCAGGACGAACACGGCCGCCGAAAACAGATCATCGAATACAGGTACATTGGCCAGCTTTGCCGGGTCAACGGTGTCGCGGGTTAGAGATCCCTTGCCGGTTAGCACTAGGATGGGTTTACAGTTCTTGGCCAGTGCAGCATCGATATCCTTTTCCGTGTCACCGATGAACCAGGCACCGGCGACATCAACCTGAAGCTGCTCCTCGATCTGGTTGAGCAAACCCGGCCTGGGTTTTCGGCAATGACAGCCGTCATCCGGGCCGTGCGGGCAAAAGAAAATACCGTCAATGGTGCCACCCTGGGCTTCTACCAGGGTACGCATGAGTTCATGCATACGAGACAGGGTAAATTCATCGAAAAGTCCGCGTGCGAGCCCCGACTGGTTGGTGGCCACACACACCGTGAAGCCGGACTGGGATAGTTGCGCAATAGCTTCAATACTGCCGGCGAGCGGAAACCACTCATCCTCACTTTTGATGTAATCCTCCGAATCGTGGTTGATGACACCATCCCGGTCGAGAATGATCAGGGGTTTGTTCATGCCGAGTTATTCAGGCCGTTTGCAGCAGGGAGATGTCGGCCACCTGCAGGAATAGCTGACGCAGCTTCTGTAAGAGCGACTGACGATTGCTGCGAACCCGGTCGTCATCCGTGTTCACCATGACTTCGTCAAAAAAAGTATAGACCGGCCCCTGCAGACTGGCCATGGCTGCCAGGGCCTCGCTGTAACGGCGTTGTTGCAGCAGGGGTTCGACTTCGCTGGTCAGTGTATCCAGTGTGGTGGCCAGTTGCTGCTCGGCGGCTTCTGTAAAAAGCGCCGTCTCGATATACGCGGCCGGCGGTGTATCGAGTTTTGCCAGTATGTTGGAAACACGTTTATTGGCTGCAGACAGGGCTTCAGCCTGTTTCAGGGCGGTAAATTCCCTGACGGCATGAACCCGGAGGTTGAAGTCATAGGGTTTGGTCGAGCGCACGGCATCAACTGCCTGGAAGATGCTGGCCTTGATGCCTTCGTCGGCATACCAGGCACGGAATCGCTCGAAAATGAAATCCAGGACTTTTTGTGCCAGCCCTTCCTGCTCGGGCAGGTCACCATAATGACTGATGGCATTATCGACACAGGTGGCTAGATCAAGATCCAGCTGCTTTTCGACGATGATGCGCAAAATACCCAGTGCGGCGCGACGCAGGGCGTAAGGATCTTTGGAGCCGGTTGGCGGTTGACCTATGCCAAACAGGCCAACAATGGTGTCCAGTCGCTCGGCCAGGGCTACGACAATACCGGTATCGGTAAGCGGCAGGCCGTCACCGGCAAATCGTGGCAGATATTGTTCGTTGATGGCGGTGGCAACTTCCGCATCTTCGCCATCATGTTTGGCATAATAACTGCCCATGATACCTTGCAGATCTGCGAACTCGCCCACCATGCCGGTGAGCAAATCACACTTCGCCAGTTCGGCGGCGCGGGCAGCCCGGCTCTGGTCATAACCCAGATCTGCAGCAATATAAGTCGCAAGAGCCGCTACCCGTTGTGACTTGTCATATACCGTGCCCAGTGACTGTTCGAAGACAACCGTTTTCAGTTTTTCCTGGCGTGCTGACAACGGCAGTTTCTTGTCCTGGTCGTAAAAGAACGCGGCATCAGCAAGGCGTGGACGAATGACGCGCTCATTGCCGGCAACCACCTTGGCAGGATCCTGACTGGCCAGATTACTGATGGTAATGAAGTGCGGCAGAATGTTGCCGTCCGAGTCTTCCAGCGTGAAACACTTCTGGTGTTTCTTCATGGAAGACACGAGCGCTTCCTTGGGCACAGCAAGGAAAGTGTCATCGAAAGAACCGGTAAGCGCGACGGGCCATTCCACCAGCGCGGTCACTTCCGCCAGCAGTGCTTCATCAATATCGACGTGTGCCGATAGCTTGTCAGCTTCCTGCTGAATCTGTTCACGGATCTTGTCCTGGCGCGCGGCAAAATCGGCGATCACAAAGCCATCATTGGCCAGTGCGCTGGCATACTCATCCGGTGCGTTGAGCACGATACCGTCTGGATGATGAAAACGGTGACCACGGGTTTCATTGCCAGTGGTGATGCCCATGATGGTGGCGGGTACGACAGCATTGCCAAAAAGCAGCACCACCCAATGTACCGGACGCACAAACTCGTCCAGGGACGCCCCCCAGCGCATCCGCTTGGGAATGGGCAGGCTGGCCAGTGCCTGGTTGACGATATCCGGAATCAGCGCGGTGGCTGGCTCCCCTGCCCTGACAGCCTGGTAATACAGCTTTGCCACCTTGCCGTCACTCTTTTCACTGAGCTCGCTGACGCTTACACCACAGGAGCGGGCAAAACCTTCAGCCGCCTTGGTGGGATTGCCGTCACTGTCGAAAGCCGCCTGCAACGCCGGGCCAAACTTTTCGATACTCGCTGCTTCCTGGGTTTCCTGCAGACCAGAGACGATGACCGCGAGTCGACGCGGCGAGGCAAAACGTGTTGTTCCGGCAAAACCAAGCTGGGCTTTCGTCAGGCCGCTGGTAATTTCCTGTTCAAAGGCCTTTGACAGGTGCGGCAGGGCTACCGGTGGCAGTTCTTCGGTGCCGATTTCAATCAACAGGTCACGGCTACTCATGATTGAACTTCTCCAGGCTGGCCTGACGCAGATCATTCGGAGCCAGCGGGAAACCCAGCCGGGCACGGGAATCATAGTAGGCCCGGGCAACGGCCCTGGCCATGGTGCGAACCCTGAGGATGTAGCGCTGGCGTTCGGTGACTGAAATGGCGGAACGGGCATCGAGCAGGTTAAAGGTATGGGAGGCTTTCAGGACCATTTCGTAAGCGGGCAGGACGAGCTGCTGCGCGATCAGGGCCTGGCACTCGGCTTCGGCCTCATCAAAATGGCGAAACAGCAGCTCGGTGTTGGCATGCTCGAAATTGTAGGCAGACTGCTCCACTTCATTCTGGTGAAAGACATCGCCGTAAGTCACCCTACCGTTGGGGGTGTTGGCCCAGACAATGTCGAAAATACTGTCCACACCCTGCAGGTACATGGCGATGCGTTCGATGCCGTAGGTGATTTCCCCGCTGACCGGGTAACACTCGAGGCCGCCTACCTGCTGGAAATAAGTAAACTGGGTCACCTCCATGCCATTGAGCCAAACTTCCCAACCCAGACCCCAGGCGCCGAGAGTCGGTGATTCCCAGTTATCCTCAACAAAGCGGATATCGTGCACTTTGGTATCAATACCGAGGTATTTCAGCGATTTTAGATACAGATCCTGAATGTTAGCCGGTGAGGGTTTGAGGATGACCTGAAACTGGTAGTAATGTTGAAGGCGCATCGGGTTTTCCCCGTAACGGCTGTCGGTCGGACGCCGGCAGGGCTGAATATAGGCGCTGTTCCAGCTTTCCGGGCCGATGGCGCGCAGGAAGGTGGCGGTATGAAACGTGCCGGCACCGACTTCAATGTCCAGCGGCTGGATGATGACGCAGCCATGGTCAGCCCAAAACTGCTGAAGGGCGAGGATAAGTCCCTGAAAAGTGGACACATCAACGGGGGCCGAAGTGTTCAAAAATGGCTCCTGGAAGTGAAAAGTACGCTAGAATCCCGGCTGGGCCGAAAAAGGCGACATTATGCTAAAAACGGGCCTTGATAGCGAGAATAAACTCACCCCTGTTATGGCGGGAACGTCGTGAAAATGCAGGGAAACTGCCGATTTAAGGCAAGGCGCTCTTGAAAACCACCCTGCTCATTTTCTTTCTGCGGCTGACAGCCATGGGCTCGCTGGCCACGGCACGGCGCTGGGGGCGATGGCTGGGCTGGATCAGCTGGCAAACTCGCTCGCGCATGGCGCAGACCACCCAAACCAACCTGGCGCTGTGCTATCCAAATCTCCCTGAAAGTGAGCGCCAGCTCCTAGGCAGGGACAGTATTTACAATACATGCCAGACCATCACGGAAGGTGGCCCGGCCTGGCTTTGGTCCAATGATCGGGTCATGGACCATATTTTAACCGTGGAAGGCTTGGCCAATCTTGAAGCGGCTCAGGCCGCTGGCCGGGGAACGGTAGTCATTGCCCCGCATCTGGGTAACTGGGAAGTTTTCGGGTTATACCTGAACCAGTGCGGCTGCGGCCAGACCAGCCAGCTGTATCAGGCTCCCCGTGACCCCCGCTTGGATCGGCTGATTTATGCGGCGCGCAGTCGGGCCGGCGCCAACATGGTGTCAACAGACGCTAAAGGCATCATCTCGCTGGTAAAATCGTTAAAAAGAGGCGAAATTGTCGGTATTTTGCCTGATCAGGTACCGGATGATGCCAGTGGCGGTGAGTTTGCGCCCTTCTTTGGCAAACCCGTGCTGACCATGACCCTGGTCAGCCGTTTGCTGCAAAGAACAGGCGCCAGGGCCGTGCTGGGGTTTGCGGAGCGTCTTGAGCAGGATGGTCGTGCTGGCTGGAAAATTGTCTTTGAGCCGGCACCGGAAAAAATATATGCCAGGCATATACAAGAGTCGGTGGCTGCTCTTAACAACAGTATTGAGCAGCTCGTGAGCCGGGCACCTGCGCAGTACCAGTGGGAGTACAAGCGCTTTCGCCGGGTCCCTCCCCGTGAGCTGCGACCGTATTGACCCAGTCTGGATACATAACAATCGTGCCTGGTCCCGCTATTGAATGCCGGAACCGATCACGGAATAATTTCACAAAAGACATTTGAGCCACACCATGAGTGCGATACTAGATCTCCAGGCCGTTTCGGCAGCCCCTACCCTGCAAGCGCCCTACCCTCACTTTATTGTCGATCGTTCTGTCAGCATGGAGCATGTGCAGGGCGTGCTCGAAGATTTTCCTGCGATTGCCGCCGGTGGCAGTTTTGCCCTGAGTGAAGTAAATCCCGGCCCCCGTTTCAGTGCCCTGCTTGAGGAACTGAATAACAGCGAATTTCGGGAACTGATATCGGACAAACTGGATATTGATCTGCGCGACCGGCCCATGGTCATTACGTTGCGCGGTGTCAGCCGGGCCAAGGATGGGCGCATTCACACCGACTCCAAGTCCAAGATGGCCACCGTACTGATTTACTTCAACCCGGCCTGGGAAGCAGACACCGGCAAGCTGAGAATTCTGCGTAGTGAAAACATGGAAGACTATGTCGCCGAGGTAGCCCCGGAAGCCGGCGCCATGATTGCCTTCAAGGTGACGGATAATTGCTGGCATGGGTATCCAGCTTTTGAAGGCAGCAGGCAATCGATTCAAATCAATTTTGTGGAAGACGACAAAGCCGCTAACAAGCATGGCCGCCGACATGGCTGGACGGCCAAACTGAAAAAACTGTTTTCGTAAAAGTGCACCACAATTTTTCATTATCTGATTTATACCGGCACCATGTTCCTGTTCAACAGGTAAGAGCACCTGGTGAGAACTGAGGATTTCCCATTTCTATCGAACGTGTACTAATCATCAAGCTGACCTCCATGGGGGATCTGATGCATGCACTGCCGGCACTGACCGATGCAGTTGCACAGAATCCGGGTGTGACTTTTGACTGGGTAGTGGATGAATCTTTTGCCGAGGTGCCGTCCTGGCATCCGGCGGTCAGACATGTTTTCAAGAGTGCTCATCGCCGCTGGCGAAAACAATTCGGAGCGAGTTTTCGCAAAAAAGAATTTTCGAATTTTTACCGGCAACTCAACCACGCGAATTACGATCTTGTCATCGATGCGCAAAACAACATAAAGAGCAGTTTCATCAGTTTTCTGCGCAAAGGGCCTGTGCATGGTATGGACAAGACAAGTGTTGCGGAAAGGCCAGCCCATTGGGCCTATAAATACCGATATAAAATTAATACCAGCCTGCATGCCATCACCAGGCAGCGCGCCCTGTTTGCAGCAGCGATGGGTTATACGTTGCCGGAAACAGCGCCGCAATATGGATTGCTTGAAGATGCCTTTGCCGCGCCTGATATCGCCATTACGGAGCCGTATATCGTGTTAGTGCATAATGCCAGCTGGTCGACCAAGCTGTGGCCGGAGTCGCATTGGCATGCACTAATCGACAAGGCAGAAGCAGCCGGTTACCAGGTTGTGCTGCCCGGCGGCAGTCAGGCCGAACTGCTGCGCGGAAAAAAACTGGCCAGTGAACATGAGAACGCCATGGCACTACCACGCCTCTCGCTCTCGGCACTGGGTGGCCTGATCCAGCGTGCTGCCGGCGCAATCAATTGTGATACTGGCCTGGCGCATTTAACAGCCATGATCGGCACGCCGGCAGTTACCCTGTACGGACCGACAAGCGCCCAGCTGATTGGAACGACCGGTCGGCATCAACAACAACTTATTGCCTCCGACCCGCCATTCACTTGCGCGCCCTGTTACAAGCGTTACTGTGATTATGCGGGAGAAAAGAAAATGCTGTCTTCCTGCATGGCAGCATTGGAGGTTGAGAACGCCTGGGATTTGCTGCTCGCTGAAATCAGGAAGAGCCAGGGCAGCCAAGCACCAAGGTTGTGAATCAGTTGCGCCAGAAACTCGGCGTCAGAATAACCAACAGCGTAAACACTTCGAGTCGTCCGAGCAGCATGCCCAGACAGAGAATCCACTTGGCGGCGTCGGGAATATTGCCGTAGGTTTCCGTGACGTCCCCGAGGCCCGGGCCCAGGTTGTTGATGCTTGCGCCAACTGCCGTGAATGCTGTCGTGATGTCCAGATCCACGGCCAACAAAGCCAGCAGCATGACCATGTAAGCCATCACATACACAGAGAAGAATCCCCATACCGATTCGATGACGCGGTCCGGGACCCGGCGACTGCCGAGCTTGATCGGAATCACGGCATTGGGATGGATGAGTCGTTCGATTTCACGAAATCCCTGTTTAACGATGAGGACAATGCGGATGACCTTCATGCCGCCGCCGGTGGAGCCTGCGCAGGCGCCGATGATAGCCATGTAAAACAGCAGGAATGGTAGGAACGTCGGCCAGGCACTGAAGTCTGCCGTGGAAAATCCGGTGGTGGTGGTGATGGAAACAACTTCGAACAGGCCTTTGGGAATGGCTTCAGTCAGCGTATAGGTATTGGAGAAATAGAGGAAAACAATGGTGATCAGGGAAATCAGGCCGAGCATGCCGGAATAAAACACAAACTCGGCATCCTTGAAGTAGTGTTTGACGCTTTTATGCTCCCAGGCAAAGAAATGTAGGGCAAAATTGATGCCTGAGATAAACATGAAAATCGTGGCAATGATCTCAATGCCGGTATGGTCGAAAAAGCCGATACTGCTGTCATGGGTTGAAAAGCCGCCGATCGCAACTGTCGCGAAACTGTGGCCAATGGCGTCGAAAAGCGTCATTCCTGCAAAGTAATACGCCAAAGCGCACAACATGGTCAGGGTGATGTAAAGGAACAGCAGGGCCTTGGCCGTTTCTGTCACCCGAGGCAGCAATTTGTTGTCCTTGATCGGCCCCGGGCTTTCGGCTCGATAGAGCTGCATACCACCTATGCCAAGCATAGGCAGAATGGCCACAGCGATGGCAATGATGCCGAGTCCTCCCAGCCATTGCAGCTGTTGCCGGTAATAGAGAATGGATCGGGGCAGGCTGTCGAGGCCGGACAAGACCGTGGCGCCAGTGGTGGTCAGCCCGGAAATTGACTCGAACAGGGCATCCGTGACGGTCATGTCCAGAGATGCTGTGAAAATGAAGGGAAAACTCCCGAACGCGCCGAGAACTGTCCAGAACAAGGTCACGACCAGAAAACAATCCCGGGTCCGTAATTCTTCCCGGTTGGTCATGACCGGTGCCCACAAGACAAAGCCGCTCAGCAGAGTGAGTAAAAACGTGGTGAAGAAGGAGTACATCACGCCATCCTGGTAGTACCAGGACACGATCAGCGGGGGCAGCTGGGTGAAGCTGAACAGCATCAGCAGCACACCGAGGATGCGCAAAATGACTGGTAGGTTCATAAGATCAAAAGGGCGTGGTTGATGACGAGGTCCGCTTGTGAAAATAGCCCGGGCATGATCGCATCAGAAAAAGGTGAGACCCACCTGGAACAGTCGCTCCAGCTCGGGGATGCGCTTTTTATCGACCAGGAACATGATGACATGGTCATCGGTTTCGATCACAAAATCATCATGGGCGATAAACACCTTGTTGTCGCGAACCACGGCACCAATGGTGGTACCTTCCGGCAAAGCGATATCCTCAACCTGCTTGCCAACGACCTTGGACGTGTTCTTGTCCCCGTGAGCAATGGCTTCCATTGCTTCAGCCGCCCCGCGGCGCAGGGAATAGACGTTGACGACATCGCCTTTGCGAATATGGGTCAGCAGGCTGCCGATCGTGGCTTGCTGCGGTGAAATCGCTATGTCGATTTCGCCGCTCTGGATAAGGTCAACATACGCCGGATTAGCAATCAGGGTCATGACCCGGGCTGCGCCCATGCGCTTGGCCAGCAGGGAAGACATGATGTTGGCGTCGTCATTGTTGGTCAGGGCGAGAAAGACATCGGTGTCCTCGATACTTTCGCCAATCAGCATTTCCTGGTTAGAGGCATCGCCGTGGAGAACCGTGGTCGACTTCAGGCGTTCGGTCAGGTCCTTGCAGCGCTCATAGTCCATTTCAATAATTTTGGTGCGGTACTTTTTCTCCAGGGAGGCTGCCAGCCTTTCGCCGATATTGCCGCCGCCGGCAATCATGATCTTCTTGTAAGGCTGGTCGACCTTGCGCATTTCACTCATGACATCGCGAATGTCCTCCTTGGCCGCGATGAAAAACACTTCATCACCTTCCTCGATCACCGTGGAGCCTTCCGGCATGATGGGGCGGTTTTTGCGGAAAATGGCAGCTACACGGGTATCGACATTAGGCATGTGCTCACGCAGGGCGGAAATCTCCTGGTTGACGAGCGGACCGCCATGCGTGGCTTTCACGCCTACGAGCTGCACCAGGCCGTCGGCAAAATCCAGTACCTGCAGGGAACCCGGTAGATCGATGAGGCTCTTGATGTAGTGGGAAACTTCCTGTTCCGGACTGATCACCACATCAATAGGGATGCCTTCCGGACAGAACAGTTTTTTTTCGGCCACGTATGAATTTGAACGCAGGCGACAAATCTTTTTTGGCGTGCGAAATAGGGAGTACGCAATCTGGCAGGCGACCAGGTTGACCTCGTCGCTTTCGGTGATGGCGATAAGCATATCGGCATCACGGGCCCCGGCATTTTCCAGGATGTTGGGGTAGGAAACCTGGCCTTCCACGGTGGCGATGTCGAGACGGTCTTTCAGTTCCCTGAGGCGCGTGGCATTGGGATCCACGACAGTGATGTCGTTGGCTTCCTTTGCAAGATTTTCAGCCAGCGCGGCACCGACCTTGTTGGCACCGAGGATGATGATTTTCATGTGACCGCAAACTCCAGCTGACTTCGTGTCTTTCTTGCGGCGCCATTATATGCCCTTGTGGGGAAGACTGAAACGAGGGAACCGGGCGCGGGTCACAAGATCTCAGTGGGCCGCTTTGTGGAGCAGGGCATAGAAAAAGCCATCCGTGCCGGCCATGCCAGGCAACATCTGGACACCCGGCTGGCAGGCCAGACCACCTGCGATGGCCATTGGGGGTGCAGCAGCATCGGGCGTTCTGGCCAGAAAACGGGAAACAATGGATTCATTTTCGGCCCGAAGCACCGAGCAGGTAGCGTACAGCATGCGCCCGCCCGGTTTCAGGCATTGCCAGAGGGTGCTCAACAGACTCTCTTGCAAGGCCGCGAGCGCCAGAATCTCTTCGGGTGTCCGCAAAACCTTGATATCGGGATGGCGACGAATCACACCGGTACCGGAGCAGGGCGCATCCAGCAAGATGGCATCATACGGGGTGCCATTCCACCAGTGGTCGAGTTTAGCCGCATCGGCGCATAGCACGGTTGCCTGTAGCCCGCTTCTGCTAAGGTTTTCATGTACTCTGGCCAAACGCGCTTCATTGTTGTCGAGTGCGGTCAGGTCCAGTGCTTCTGCCTGTTCCAGCAGGGCACAGGTTTTACCGCCAGGAGCGGCACAGGCATCCAGCACGCGGGCGCCGGCGGCGGGGTGCAGCAAAGCGGCCGCCAGTTGTGAGGCTTCATCCTGAATACTGACCAGGCCGTCCGCGAAACCGGGCAGGGCGCTGACATCCACCGGCTCATCAAGGACGATAGCCGTCGTGGTGTGTTGGCCAGGAACGCCTGGAATACCTCCAGCCGCGAGCCGTGCCAGGTAATCAGGGCGGGAAATGCGTTGCTGGTTCACTCGCAAAACCATGGGCGCCTGCTGATTGTTGTTGGCAAGGATGGTGTCTGCCTGGTCGGGCCAATCTGTGGCCAGGGTTTGAAGAAGCCATTGTGGATGTGAGGTGCTGGCCTGCTTATCCGCCGATACAGCCAGCAGCAATGGCTCGCGCTCCCGCAGTGCCTGACGCAAGACCGCATTAACCAGGTTCTTGGCCCAGGGCTTTTTAAGCTGGCGGGTCAGGGCAACCGATTCATTGACGGCGGCATGGTCTGGGGTGCGCATGAAAAAAAGCTGGTACAGGCCCAGCAGTATCAGGCAGTAAACATCGGAGTCCTTCCGACGCAGGGGTTTGTCGAGCAACTGCCCGCTCAGAAAGGACAGCTGGTGATACCAGCGACTCACGCCAAAGGTGTATTCACGCAATAGGGCAAGATTGGCACTCGGGTATCGGGGCGCTATGGTGGCAAGTTGTGATGATAAAGATCCTTTTCCCATGACCAGTGAAACCAGTATTTCTAAGGCAAGTAAGCGGTCACTTTTATTGGACATGGGCAAAAGTTAGTGATTGCTCAGGAGCTGAGCAACTGACCCTCTCGAAACAGATCGGGACGGCCATTGAGGACGTCCCGAATGGTCATGGGTTTCTTGCCAGGCAGTTGAATCATGCTGATGGACAGGGCGCCCTCGCCACAGGCCACGGACAAGCTGTCAGGTGTCACGGCAATGATTTCCCCAGCGCTCCCGGTCGAGCGAGCGCTGGCGGGTACGGCCTCCAGGATTCTCAGGCGATCCCCTTCGAACGGACACCAGGCCGGTGAGCGTGGATTGAACGCCTGTATCTGATTGTGAGTATTTACTGCGCTTACAGACCAATTAATTTCTGACTCGCTTTTATCCAATTTGGCAGCATAGGTAGCCAAATCGGCTAGTTGGGGAACAACGTGTGCTTGGTATTCCTCGGGATTGGCAAGCACGGTATTCAGGCCCTGTATGCCCAGCGCGATCAGGCGGTCGGTCAAGGAAGCGGCATTGTCCAGCGGGCCAATCGGTGTTGTCAGTTTCAGGAGCATGTCGCCGGTATCCAGACCGGCATCCATCTGCATGATGGTGACACCGGTTTCGGCATCGCCGGCCAATATGGCACGCTCAATAGGCGCGGCGCCCCGCCAGCGCGGGAGCAGGGAAGCGTGAACATTGATGCAGCCCAGTGCTGGCAAGGCCAGTACCCGGGGGCTTAAAAGCAGTCCGTAAGCAACCACTATCAATAAATCCGGGGCCAACGCGGTCAATTCTGAGCAGGCTGAGTCGTCCAGGGAGGCGGGCTGAAAAACCGGGATACCCTGAGCCAGGGCCACAGTTTTGACGGGGGTTGGCAGTATCTTTTTGCCCCGGCCGCTGGGTCGGTCCGGTTGGGAGAATACGCCGACGACCTGGTGACCGGCATCGATCAGCCCCTGCAGGTGATCTGCAGCAAAAGCGGGAGTGCCGGCGAAAACGAGGCGCAGGGGGGTAGCGGACATGCCAGGGTAATCCGTGAAGAGATCAGGCCGGGTCGGCGGTTTTTTGCTGGCGGTGTTCCTTCTCCAGCTTGGACTTGATGCGCTGGCGTTTCAGCACAGAGAGATAGTCGACGAAAAGCTTGCCGTTGAGATGATCAATTTCATGCTGGATACACACAGCCAGAATGCCTTCGGCCTCGATCTCGAATGGCTCGCCATCACGTTTCAGGGCATTGACCCTGACCTTGCGGGGACGACGGACCAATTCGTAATACCCTGGCACAGACAGACAGCCTTCCTCATGGCCCAGGGGTTCCGGATCAATCACGGTGACCTCCGGGTTAATAAAAAACTGCGGCGCATCCCGATTTTCCGAAATGTCGATGACAAGCATGCGCTTGTGCACGTTCACCTGCGTGGCGGCAAGACCAATGCCTTCGGCCTGGTACATGGTTTCCACCATGTCATCCAATATGGACCGTAGGGCATCATCCACGGCCTCCACGGGCTCGGCTTTCTTGCGCAGCCGTGGATCGGGAAATTCGAGTATGGTCAGCAGGCTCATGGGGACATATATCGGGACTTTTGGTGAAAGCTCAAGGCCTTATGATACGCCAATCACAGTGAGAATATTAACTTTATGCTTCAATCCGGGCCTGTACACCCGGCAAATGGGCCCCAGGCAAATTCAACATACGTCACAACTTACCTAAAATAACTTTCCTAAGCGTATATAATTTCGAAACTTATTGTCACTATTTATCACTAATTTTTACTCAATAGTGCCTGGCCG
>Ga0255757_10000518_pt1 | contig 37788 bp, 35 predicted proteins | sample 071ome_27_FD_179957 | JGI IMG/M metagenome (GOLD analysis project Ga0255757, IMG submission 179957) | Coastal salt marsh microbial communities from the Groves Creek Marsh, Skidaway Island, Georgia - 071409AT metaG (version 2) | ecosystem: Environmental > Aquatic > Marine > Intertidal zone >...
GTTCATTTTGAATTTTTTCATCTGCAATCACTAGATTAGAATTTGGCTGAAAGAAAAGAAAGCTAAGTACTAAAATTCCAAATATTGATAATCCTGAAAAAATCCATTGTCTTGCAGAGCTTGAAAAGAATGATTTCTTATCATTATTATTCAAAGATAAACTTTCTATTTTTAATTGAAGTCTTTCTTCAAAATTTTTAGAAACTTTTAGAGGTTCAACGCTCTTCATTAACTTGATATTATTTTTGATATCATTCACCATTGATTTATAGGAATCATTATCATTCAAAAAACTTTCAAATTCTTTTCTTTCTTTAAAATCCATAGACCCATCTAAATAGTCTAAAATGCGATCTTCAAAAATGTTTTTATCCATTTATATTTTACTCCTTATATGACTTCAATTTTTCTGCAAGCATAATTCTTCCCCTATTGATTCTTGATTTAATTGTACCAATAGGAATTTCTAGTATCATACTAATTTCTTCATAAGAATGTTCCTCAAAATCTCTCAAATAAACTGCCATCCTAAAATTTTCAGGTAATTCTAATAAATACTTGTTCAGTTTTTCGACAGCAATTTCATTCTGGACTTTTTCATCTAAAGGTATTTCATTGGAAGCAATATCAATCAATTTTCCATCATCTGTCCACATTGAATTACTTTTCTTCACTTTATTTTTTCTTAATTCAGTCAAAGCATTATTTTTTGCTATCGTATAAATCCATGTTGAGAAAAGGGCTATATCTTTGTAATAATGTGCATGAGTGTATAGTTTGATCAATGTTTCTTGAACAACATCTTCAGCTTGCTCTCTATTATTAAAATATCTCATGACAAAATTGAAAAGTTTATCTTGATACCTTTTTACTAGCTCTTTATAAGCATTGATGTCGCCATTAACAAAGCGAGCAATTAGCTTTTCGTCTGAAAGTTTAAAAGGATTATCCATCGCTGAAGATTTCAGTGATAAGTTTAACAAACTCTGCGTCATCTATATTCTTACGTTGTTTTTGTTTTTTATCTGCATCATATAAAGCTATAAGCGCTTTTTCAATTTCAATCATTTTGAAATTTTTATACGACAAACTAACTCTTTTCAAAATGTTTGGTTTTAAACTTGAATGCATGCGATTGATATTTGTTCCATCATTTATATGATAAAAAAATAAAGTTTCAAAAATTTGAAACAGGCTTGATATAATAAAATTAATTCCATATTGCAGATACATCGAATTTCCAATCACCAAAATATCTTGAATCTTTTTATCTAATACGGCATAATTGAACTCCCACAATTGTTTATTTTTATGAGAATTTGAAATTGATTGATACCACTCATCAAAACTGAATATTTTAGACTCGATGAGATAAGAAATCTTATTTATCTCATTGTAAATCGAATGAAAATTGGTACCAAAGATTAAAACAAGTTCTTTTTTTAATTTTGGTGGAATGGTGATATTTTTTTCTTTTTCAAAAAAAGAAATCCAACGAATCATTTCACTTTCAAAAGGAGTTGAAATATCAATCAATTGACAGCTTTTTGAAAGTGCAACTGAATTTTTTGACTTTAGACGATTCTTTTTAGTAGTATAATCATAAGACAGAAAATTATTATCTACTCCAAGAATTAAATTTTCTGATTCGAGGTTATTTTGAAAAATTTCAACAAAAGTATGTAACATTTTGTCTGAAATGGAGTCTATATTTTTTAAAATTGTAATTTTCTTTTCAGTAAAAAGTGTCAAGTTGGATAAGGAATCTATTGCCTCTTGAAGTTCAATTTTATCTGAACAATCAAAAATATATAAATCAGAATCAGAGTGGATTGATTTTATTTTATCTTTAATAAATAAATATAAAAAATCATTATCTCCTGCTAAAAAAAGATTCTTTGATTTTTTTAATAAATCACTATTTAATTCAAATATTTTATTCATCTTTATATAGATAGCTAAAAATTACTATTGCAAAAAAAGCAATAACAAAACTTGATAATCTTTCAGTGACAATTGACTTTAAAAAAGGACTGCTGCCCCAAATGATTGTTGAAATAGATCCAGACAACAAGCCAGCAATAATTCCCTTAGTTGAAGTTCTAGCCCACCATAAAGATAGAATAATTGCGGGTCCAAATGAAGATCCCAAACCACTCCAAGCAAAGCTAACTATTCCAAAAATCGAATTGCCAGTAATTTGTGAATAAATTGCCATACCATATGCAATCAATCCTAAAATAGTAGTAATTAAACGAGTATTTATTAATAAATCAATTTCAGTACTTCTTTTTTTAAATAATCTATTTAATCCTAAATCTTCACTAATAGTTGATGATGAGACAAGTAATTGAGAATCGGCTGTTGACATCATTGCAGCTACTGCACCTGAGATTAATAAACCTGCAAGCCAGGAAGGTAATAAAGTAGAGGCCAGAAGAGGCATCACTGTTTCTGGATCTTTGCCAATAAAATAATCCTCTCCAAAGTAAGCTAAGCCAACAATACCAATTAAAAAAGCACCCATAATACCTGGAATTGCCCAAAATGTTGCAACCCATTTAGCAATCTTTACATCTTTGACAGATTTAATGGCCATATACCTGATAAGCAAGTGAGGTTGTCCAAAATATCCCAACCCCCAACTCATTCCCCCTAAAGCAAGTAAAATCATCGAAGAAAAAGAATCTGAAGAAGAAAAAATAGAATTTTTAATAGGGTCTGAGCTAGCAAAAAGAACATTTTCAAGACTATTTCCACTCTCAAACAAATAGAAAAATCCTAGAACTGGTAGAATGACTAAAGTACCTATCATTAAAATACCCTGAATAAGATCGGTCCAAGCTACAGCTAATAAACCACCTAAAAGAGTATAAATTATTATAATAATGGCACTTAATGTAATTCCATAAATTGGGTCAATTCCAAATATCTGCTCCAGTATCTTACCAGCACCGTGGAATTGAGCTGAAACATAAAAGGAAAAAAATAGAGTAATAATTCCTGCAGAAATTAATTTAATTGATCCATTGTCATTAAATCTTTTTTCTAAATAATCAGGGATTGTTACAGCATTATACTTTTCGGTTTCATCACGCAACTTTTCAGCAACTAAAAACCAAGAAGATATAATACCAATAGTTATACCAAGTACAGCCCAAATTTCTCCATAGCCGATTGCGATTGCTGCGCCAGGCAAACCTAATAAAAGCCAAGCAGATTCACCGGAAGCTCTTTCTGAGAAAGCAGTTACCCATGGTCCAAGTTTTCTGCCAGCTAAAAGAAAATCTAATTTATTAGCAATAAACCTATTAGAAAAAATTCCAACAAAAATAATTAATAATAAATAAAGTGAAAAAATTAATTCAATCATATTAAGAAACTAACAATTATACAATATACTCCAAAGCCAATAAAGCTAAACTTTTCTAAAATTTTTATTAAAAAAACTAGACTCAAGTATCCAAAAATAAAAGAAGAGGAAAATAGAACTAAGCTAGACTGGAAAGATAAAATTGAAAAACCACTGGATGAAAATAACAATTTATAAAAAATAGATAAAATTGTTGCTGGAACAACCATATAAAAACAAAACTTAATTATTTCACTTTTTTTAATTCCTAGGATTAGTGCAGCACAAATTACCGCTCCTGATCTAGAAATACCTGGTAAAATTGCTATAGACTGGAAGATACCCAATAATAAAGCAATTTTATTGGTTAACTTAAATTTAAAAGTATTGGTAAGAATCGTAGCTGAAATAAGCCAGATACCATTTATCAAGAGAGCTTTTTCCACAAAGCCGATATTGAAGTATGATTCAACGTCAAATAATAAAGCAAAAATTATTGCAGGAATAGTTGCTAGAACCAATTTGGTGAGATTTTCTGAATGGAAAAAATCAGAAGGGTTCTTTTTAGAAAAAAATGATGATCGATAGAAATAAATGATGCTAAATAAAGTTCCAAAATGAGCTATAATTTCCTCGGTAGCATCTAAATTTGAAATATTGAGGATATCTTGTCCAATTACTAAATGACCCGAGCTGCTAATTGGAAAAAATTCAGTCATACCTTGAATTATTCCTAAAATAAAGAGCTCAATTAGATTATTCATTTCTATAAATGATTCCTGTTATTCTTTGTGAAGTTTTGCTTTTTCTGTAAGAATGGTAGTTTTTATTTTCATAAGTACATTCATTACAAAATAGAGTATTTATTCCAAAATTTGAAAAGTTTTCTATAGTAAAATCCTGTAGGCTTAAAAAAAGTTTCTTATCAATTGTTTTAAAAAATTTATCAGGAAAATAGTTTTGCATTTCTTTAGTGACTTCATAATTTTTTTGACATATTGAAGGGCCAATAAAGGCAGAAAAATCACCTGGGTTCAAATTTTGCTCTATAAGCAACTGAATAAGATTATTAATAATTCCATTGCTTAATCCTCTCCACCCAGCATGCAAAATACCAAAAATATTTCTCGAGTTATGATAAATGAAAATTGGAAGACAATCAGCGGTTTTTACGGACAAAATTGAAGATGAATTAATGGCTAATAATCCATCCAACTTATCGTTTTGATTGAATTTATCAAGAAGAGAAATTTTATTTGAATGAACTTGGTTCATAGAAAATATTTTTCTTGAACTGTTCAAATTATCAAAGGATTCGCTTGAGAAAAGAATTGTATAGTTTGGAATTTGAAATTTTGAGGAAAAGTTAATTATCATTCAAATTTTGATTATTAGAAAATTTTATTAACCTATTTGACTCAAATTGATAAATATTTACGCTCTTATTTACTGAACCCAAATTAAAAGAAAATCCTCTAGTTATTCCTTTTTCAAATGAATTAGAAGAGAGGTCTGAGATTGTTAAAGTTGACTTCAGGAATTCAGAGATGTCATATCCATAGTAGAAAAAATAATTTAAAGAATTATTGTTACCATAATCATTTCTAATTTTATAGTTAGGGCTATATGTACTGCTATAAATCATTTTTTGAATATGTGGAGAAATATTTTCTTGACGTAAAAATTCCATATCAAACCATAAGTCATTTCCAATTAACTGAGTATCCAAATTGGAAAGAGCTATTTGAGTTGCAACAAATTTCATTTCGTTATTGGATACAGGGAGATAAACTGCATCAATAGTATCTAAAATAAATTTTGAAGAATCTATTGCAGCTTCCTCACTAATATTAAATCTACTATATAAATCATCTGTTTCAATTTCAAACATCGAATCTAACATATCGATCTCTGCACCAAGGAAATCTTGATATTCTTCTTCATTTTTCTTTTCCCATGCAATCTCCCTTAAAACATCAAAATTACTTCTTAAATCTATATCTCCATTTATATTATAAAACTGAACAGAAATTGGCTCAATATTAAGTTGGTCCATTTCAATTAAAATAGAGTCTACTTCTTTTCTTCCAAAATCTGAATCAGGTGCAATGATTGCTATTGAAAATGAATCCTCGTCATTGAAGCTTTTTACTAAATAGTTTAATAAAACCTGATTTTTTACTTTTAATGATGAATTAAGAAGTAAAACATTTTTGTTGATTTTATGAACCTCTTCGCTTGCATAAAAAGGAGATAAAATTATTGTATCACTTCTTGAGTATAAAGCTGCTGCACTGAGAAGATTTTTTTCATTAAAGGGGCCGATAACTGCAGATACTTTATATATATCCCTTAAAACTCTAAATGCTTCAATTGTTTTGATTTCTGATCCATAATTATCTATCACAATAAATTCTTTTTGATACCTTGAGTTTGAACTATTATTTGATAAAGTAAGACCTTTTAAAAATGCATTGGCTTCATTGGAATTTTCTCCAGTTAAAGGCAAAACAACGCCAATCCTGTATGAGTCAGAATTATTTGAAATCTTCTTTTGAATGAATTTGTAAGCTGATTTTAGCTCTCTGTTAAAAGTTGATGAATTTATTTTAGGGAAAATTGATAAATAATTATCAGAATTATCTTTAGAAAAACATTGAGCAAGATAAATCAAGCTTAAATTGTCTTGGTTTAATTCCATCAGTTCAAGTGAATGAAGAAAGTGGTAATCTAAACCGAGCTGTAAAGTTGAAGATAATCTTTTGTTTATAATGTTATCATTTTTTCTGTCATTGTTGAGTACATTAGATTTTAAGTAGTTTTCAAATGCAAAATTATACAGCTGTAAGTCAGCAAAAATATCTCCTATCTCTAGGTAATATAGACTCAAAAAATCATTATTTAAGAAAGTTCTTGAAAAACTAGAATGGATTTTAAGAGCATCTTCATAACGCTTTAAACCTCTTAATGATTTTATTTTTAATAAAACCAAGTTTTCATCTAACACTTCATACTTTTCAACTTTTTTTAGAGCACTAGAAAATCTGCCTTTATTAATGTCTTTGACTATTTCATCGTAATTTAATGCATCATTTACAGCAACAGATTGTGCAAATGCTAAAGTAATTATAAGAAAAGTTGTTATAAGTTTCTTCACAGAGAAAGCTAAGAATAATTTTTATTATTTTTTACCAAAATATAGTCCTGAAATGCCATATAAAAACCAAAAAGAAACTAGAAGCCACCATAAAATGAAAAACCAATCATTTTTGTTTGTTCCATTCCAAGACAAAGCCTCAAATACGATAGCTTCCATAAATAAATCAAAAATTACTAATACAAGAAAACCAAAAATCCAGTTTAAAATATATTTAAAATTTGCTTTGATTGAATTTTGATTAAAGAGTAAAGATAGAACTCCAAAAAATACAAAAATGGATAAAGCAAATAAGATTTTTTCCATGATATTAAAATCCGGTGATAAAAGTTAGTGGAAAATTAATAATCATTAATGCTAGCTTATCAAAAAATTCACCTACACCAAGTGCAAGCCATAGAATCAAAAATCCTAAAACTATTTTAATCATAGTCACAGTTTTAGCGCTCATAGCTTGATTGAGTTTTATTAATACTTTATCGAAATAAATTAAGGATGTAAGAATAATACAAAATCCAAAATAGGGATCATTTCCCCAAAAACTATTAACAAAGCCAATAAATAAAAAAAATATCCCAAAAAAGATGCTTAACATATTTCTATTTAAATTATCTTTCAGAGAATTTGTTCCAGAAGATTAAGTTCCATTTTAACATCACCTCTTGAATACTTCTCAGAATCAAGAAAAACTTCTTTAAATCCAAATTTATCATAAAGTTTTCTAGCAATAACCAATTTTCGATTTGAAATTAAAATAATTTTTTCGGCTTTTTGATTTCTTGCAAAATTGATACTTGCCTTCATAAGTAATTTAGAGTATCCTCTACCTCTATATTTTTGGGAAATAGTCATTTTTGCAAGTTCAAAAGATTTAGATGAAATTTTAATCATTGCACAAGTACCAATTACCGTATTTTTTTCTAATACTAAAAATATTTCTCCTCCACTTTGAGCAATTTTTTCTGGATATAATAAATCTTTTTTATCTGAATTTTCTAGTTCCCAATATTCTTCTATCCATTCTTTATTTAGAAGAAAAAAGTCATTACGATAATTATTATCAAATGTAATTAATTTAATTTCAGACATTTCTTCAATCACCCTAAAATTTACATAGGATTTGTTTCTATCTATCAATTTTTTGATTTCTTAAAATGAAAAAAGTGTTATTCTACAGTGACCGATTGAGGACGAAGGGGTGGTATTAAATTTTATTTACCTTCCCATTTATTCTTATCAATGAGAAATAAGTAATTTTCTTTTTTTTGTAGTTTAACTTTTTTACCACCAAGTTTTTCAACAGATTTTTGTGAACGAAAATTAGTTTTTCCGATTTCGAAATATACTTTATCTAAAAATTGAAAAATATAATCCATCATTAATTTCTTAATTTGGTAATTCATCTCAGTACCCCAATATTCGTTAGAAATAAATGTATAACCTATTTTTACTGATTGTTTTTTTTCATCAAATGAATAGAATCTTGTACTTCCAATAATTTTATTTATTTTTTTATCAATAATAGTAAAACAACCTTCACTATTATTTAAACCACCTTCAAAATATTTTCTAAAGTTATTTTTTTTCCATCTATCTTGATTTGGGTGTTGTTTCCATATAACTGGATTACTACCAACTTGGTATAATTCTTGAAAATGGTCTTCTGAAGTTTGTACTAAACGAACGTAATTATTTTCTAAAATTATTTTGAAGTCAATCAAAATAACACCACCATATACTTATTCCACACTTACACTTTTTGCAAGGTTTCTTGGCTGATCAACATTAATCCCTTTATCAACAGCGATAAAATAAGAGAATAATTGCAAAACAATTGTTGATAAAATACCAAAAATAAATTCATTAGAACTTGGAATGAGAATTAAATCATCACAAAGAGATTTTAGTTTGTTATCATTACTATCCGAAATAGCAATTATTTTACCTTTCCGGGCTTTTACTTCTTCAATATTTGAAAGTATTTTATCATAAGATTTATCTTTTGAAACAAGAAAGACTGATGGCATATTTGTATCAATAAGAGCAATAGGTCCGTGTTTCATTTCTGCTGCTGGGTACCCCTCGGCATGAATATATGAAAGTTCTTTTAATTTTAATGCACCCTCAAGAGCAACTGGAAAATTGATTCCTCGACCAAGATATAAAAAATCCTTTGAATTAGTATATTTTAGTGAAACTCTCTTGATTTCATTTTCATCGTGTAAAACTTGGGAAATTAAAGTAGAGATTGAAGAAAAATCTAGGAGTTTAGTTGAGTCTTGTTTCGATATCAAATTCTTTCTTTGAGCTAATTTTAATGCAATAAGATATAAAATTACAATTTGAGCAGTAAAAGCTTTTGTGGAAGCAACGCCTATTTCACTTCCACATCTTGTAAATACTCCGCAATCTGTTTCTCTAGAAATACTACTTCCTGGAACATTGCAAATTCCAACGGTTGTAGCTCCTAACTTTTTAGCTTTTCTTATCGCGGCTAAAGTATCAGCAGTTTCGCCTGATTGAGAAATGGCAATTAAAGAAGTAGAAGAATCGATCGGTGAGTCATTATATCTAAACTCAGATGCATAATCAACAATGATTGGAATTTTAGCAAATCTCTCAATAAAAATTTTTCCTATCAATGCAGCATGCCAGGAAGTACCGCAAGCAGTTAAATATAGTTTATTTGAATTTTGAATATTGTCCCAAAAAGGATTCAATCCATTTAAAAAGACTTCACTATTACTGATTCTTCCTTTTAGAGTATTTAAAATGGTGCGCTGTTGGTCATGAATTTCTTTATGCATAAAATGTTCAAAATTTCCTTTTTCTATATCTTCAAGTTCTAAGTGAACAGTTTCAACTATTTTTTCAATGGATTCTCGAGTTCTAAAATCATTTATCTGATAAGAATTTTCGTTGATTATACAAATTTCATTGTCATCAAGATAGATTATCTTATTTGTTGAATCAATTATAGCAGACACGTCACTTGAAAGAAAAAATTCATTTTCTCCAATACCTAAAATTAAAGGACTTGATTTTCTAGCGCCAATCATCAAGTTGGGAAAATTTTTATTAATTATAACCAAAGCAAAAGCCCCTTCAATTAATTCCAATGCAGCATAGATAGAGTCTATATAATCTAATTTTTTTGAATTGACAAAATAGGAAATTAACTGAACTACCACTTCAGTATCAGTTTGTGAACTAAAAGTTATTCCCTCTTTTAATAATAGCTGCCTAATTGAGTCATGATTTTCAATTATTCCATTATGTACAATGGCTATCTCATTTAAATTATCTAAATGAGGATGAGCATTTTCCTCAGAAGGTTCTCCATGGGTTGCCCATCTAGTATGAGCGATACCAAGATTAGCGTGAAAATCAATATTTGAAATAATTTGTTTTTCCAAATTTTTAACATTTCCTAATGATCTATTGAGAAATAATTGGCCATCAAAAAAAGAGGCTATTCCAGCTGAATCATACCCTCTATATTCAAGCCTCTTCAATCCATTAAGTAATAAAGGATAAGAATTTTTTTGTCCTTTATATGATATAATTCCGCACATAATTTTAATATATAGATTTAAACTATTTTAATAAAGAAATGGTTCCTGAAATTTTACTTTTTAAAGATTTTCTATCAACAACTTGGTCTATAAAACCTTTTTCTAGTAAAAATTCAGCAGTTTGAAATCCCTCTGGTAAATCTTGCTGAGTAGTTTGTTTGATTACTCTTTGACCAGCAAAGCCTATTAATGACTTTGGCTCTGCAAACGTTATATCTGCCTGCATTCCAAAACTAGCAGTAACTCCGCCAGTTGTAGGGTAAGTAAGAATTGAAATATATAAACCTCCAGAATCGGAGAATTGTTTTAAATAAGCACTAACTTTAGCTAATTGCATTAAAGACATTGCACCTTCTTGCATTCGAGCACCACCAGATTGACAAAGAATAATCAAAGGACATTTTTTGCCTTTAGCATAGATTATGGACTGCGTTAAAATTTCACCAACTGCACTTCCCATACTTCCGCCAATAAACTTAAAATTCATTAAAGCTACAACTACTTCATTTGAATCAATTTCACCAAAATATGATTCAACAGCTTCAGATGACTTATCTGAACTATCTAAAATTTCCTGATAAGCTTTATTTGCTTTGAAATTTAACAAATCAGTAGATGAGATATTAGAACAAATTCTTCTGGGATTTGTATCAAATAAAATAGAAATGTAATCATTCAATTGATACGGAAAATGAAATCCACAATGATGACAAATACTAAGATTATTTTCTAGTTCAGGAATATATAAAATCTCTCCACAGGAACATTTTTTCCAAAGATTATCTGGAAGATTTTTCTTTTGTCCATCGATAATATTTTTTTCTTTTCTTTTAAACCAACTCATTTTGATTCCAAATTAAAAGAAGCTATATAATTTGGCGTTAAATTGGAATCTATATTGAAATTTTTAAAATCAACTTTTTGAATCATTTCAATAATTTTTAATGAGGAGGGTTTTATAAAATATTTATTCTTTATCTCATTAAAATTTGAAAGAAGTTCCAGATTGTCTTTCGAATTTATAATATAAGTCTCATTTTTTTTAAGCTTTAATACATCTAAGGATTCTAAAATAGGAGTAGAATTATCTTCATTAGAATCATTATTATTTTTTTTATAAAAAACAAATTTCCCATGCGAATGAATAATCATATGAATAGGATATTTTTTTATATTAGAATTATTTTCAAGCATTAGATCAAAAGTATCTATAGGAATGATAGGGATTTTTAAAGCTTTTGAAAGTCCTTTAGCATAACTTAAACCAACTCTTAATCCAGTAAAAGATCCAGGACCAATTGAAACACCTATACAATCTAAATCTTTAAAATGTGCATCTAATTTTCCAAGAAGCTTTTCGCAAATTATAGGCAAATTTTCGGATGAGAATTTCTGATTTTTAATTGAATCAGATGAAATAACTTTATCTGATATTTTTAAAGAAACCTGGCAATTTCTTTGGGAAGATTCTATTGCAAGAATATTCATTTTTTTAACCAAATTTTTCTTTCATTTTCTGAAATATATTCAAAATAGATGGAGATTTTATTTTCAATCTTAATGGAAGAAATTATTTCCGGCCATTCAATCAAAGAAATAGAATTTTCTCTTGAAAGATAATCAAGGCCACCAATTTCATAAAATTCATTAATATTTTTTAATCGATATAAATCAAAATGATATAAACATAAATTTTTATGCTCATATTCATTTAATATTGGAAAAGTTGGGGATAGTATTTGGTCAGAAAAACCTAAACCACTCGCAAAACCTTTTGTGAAGGTTGTTTTACCTGAACCAAGATCTCCAATCAAGAATATTACATTACTTTTACTATTAATATTTTTAGAAATTTCTTGAGCAAAAGAAAAAGTTTGTTCTAATGAATTAGAAATAATTGAATATTGAGATTTTACCATACTAGAATATGTATGAATATTATTGAAAAAAATAAAAACCGGCAATGTCCTACTCTCCCGCACTAGTCTCCTGTGAAGTACCATCGGCGCTGTAGAGCTTAACTTCCGTGTTCGAGATGGGAACGGGTGTGACCTCTACGCTATTGTCACCGGAAATTTTTATGGAAATTAACGTAATTCAAATATTAAAAACACAAGTCATAAAAAAACAATATTGAAAAAGCCTTCGAAAAATTAGTACTACTCGGCTAAATACATTACTGCACTTACACCTATAGCCTATCAACGTCGTCATCTCCAACGATTCTTATTATCTTACGATATGAGAAATCTAATCTTAGGATGGGCTTCGTGCTTATATGCTTTCAGCGCTTATCCCTTCCAAACGTAGCTACCCAGCAATGCATCTGATGATACAACTGGTAAACCAGAGGTTTGTCCACTTCGGTCCTCTCGTACTAGAAGCAGATTCCTTCAAATTTCTTACGCCCACAGCGGATAGAGACCGAACTGTCTCACGACGTTCTGAACCCAGCTCACGTACCGCTTTAATTGGCGAACAGCCAAACCCTTGGGAGCTTCTCCACCCCCAGGATGCGATGAGCCGACATCGAGGTGCCAAACCTCCCCGTCGATATGAACTCTTGGGGGAGATAAGCCTGTTATCCCCGGCGTACCTTTTATCCGTTAAGCGATGGCCCTTCCACACGGAACCACCGGATCACTAAGTCCTACTTTCGTATCTGCTTGGTTTGTCAACCTTGCAGTTAAGCTTCCTTCTACCTTTGTGCTCTATGTACGATTACCAACCGTACTGAGGAAACCTTTGAACTCCTCCGTTACCTTTTGGGAGGAGACCGCCCCAGTCAAACTACCCACCAAACACTGTCTTATTACCTGATTCAAGGTAAGTAATTAGAATTCAAATGTAACAAGGGTGGTATTTCAAGGATGACTCCACTTCAACTGTCGCCAAAGTTTCATAGTCTCCCACCTATCCTAATCATGATAAATCTAAATTCAATGTTAAGTTGTAGTAAAGGTGCACGGGGTCTTTTCGTCCTGCTGCGGGTAGCCGGCATCTTCACCGACACTTCAATTTCGCTGAGCTCTAGGTTGAGACAGTGCGCAAGTCGTTACACCATTCGTGCAGGTCGGAACTTACCCGACAAGGAATTTCGCTACCTTAGGACCGTTATAGTTACGGCCGCCGTTCACCGGGGCTTCATTTCAAAGCTTTGCCTAATAAATTAAGCTAACATCTCCATTTAACCTTCCGGCACCGGGCAGGTGTCAGTCCCTATATTTCGTCTTACGACTTAGCAGAGACCTGTGTTTTTGCTAAACAGTCGCTCGCGCCTTTTCACTGCGACCTTTCAAAGAAAGGCACCCCTTCTCCCGAAGTTACGGGGCAAATTTGCCTAGTTCCTTAACCTAGAATCACTCAATCACCTTAGGATACTCTCCTCACCCACGTGTGTCCGTTTACAGTACGGTCAGTTAATATTCTAACATAGAGGTTTTTCTTGGTAGTATGATTAGGATCAGTTTATGAGCTAAGCTCTCCTATTCGTATTTCAAAATTGTTTCAACGGATTTGCCTATTGAAACTTTCTACGTACTTAAACCAGGACAATCAAAACCTGGCTGATCTTTCACTTCTACGTCACCCCATAGATCAAACAAATATTTACTGGTACAGGAATATTAAGCCTGTTTTCCATCGCCTACGCCTTTCGGCCTCGGCTTAGGGTCCGACTAACCCTGAGCAGATTTGCTTTACTCAGGAAACCTTGGGTTTACGGTGATACAGAATTTCACTGTATTTGCGCTACTCATGCCAGCATACTCACTTCTATTTCCTCCAACTGCTCTCACGAGTCAATCTTCAACGGTTAATAGAACGCTCGTCTACCATTTATTACTAAATCCAAATCTTCGGTATTATACTTATCAGTCCCGGCTATTATCGGCGCCGAACCCCTTGACTAGTGAGCTATTACGCTTTCTTTAAAGGATTGCTGCTTCTAAGCCAACCTCCTAGCTGTCTGGGCGATTTGACATCCTTAAATCACTTAGTATAAATTTGGGGACCTTAGATGTTGGTCTGGGTTGTTTCCCTCTCGGCTAAGAAGCTTATCCCCCCTAGCCTCACTGCTAAAGAACATGTATCCGGTATTCGGAGTTTAATTGGGTTTGGTAAGCTTGTAGGCCCCCTAGTCCATTCAGTGCTCTACCCCCGGTACACTACTTTAACGCTGTCCCTAAAGACATTTCGACGAGAACCAGATATCTCCGAGTTTGATTAGCCTTTCACTCCGATCCACAGTTCATCCCCTATATTTTCAACTATAGTGGGTTCGGTCCTTCATTTCATGTTACTGAAACTTCAACCTGACCATGGATAGATCACTCGGTTTCGGGTCTAGCGCACGATACTGAATAGCCCTATTCAGACTTGGTTTCCCTACGGCTCCGTATTTAACAATACTTAACCTAGCAACGTACGACTAACTCGCTGGCTCATTATGCAAAAGGCACGCCATCGTACAGCAAGCTGTACTTTGACCGCTTGTAAACACACAGTTTCAGGTTCTATTTCACTCTTCTCTCGAAGTACTTTTCACCTTTCCCTCACGGTACTAGTTCACTATCGGTTACATAGTAGTATTTAGCCTTACCAAGTGGTCTTGGTAGATTCAAACAGAATTTCACGTGTTCCGTCTTACTCGGGAATAATTAAAACAAGATTAAATGTTTTCATATACAGGACTATCACCTTCTATGGTAAATTTTTCCAAATTTTTCTATTAACATTTAATTTTTTGACTTGTCAATTCAACTGCAATTGAATTAATAATTACCCCACGACCCTAATATTGCAAGATTTGCAGATTTGACACAATATTAGTTTAGGCTCTTCCCATTTCGTTCGCCACTACTCAGGGAATCACTTTTGTTTTCTTTTCCTGAGGATACTTAGATGTATCAGTTCTCCTCGTTTGCTCTTATTATCCTATATATTCAGATAATAGTGTTTTGATATAAATCAAAACGGGTTGCCCCATTCGGAAATCTCCGGATTAGCAGTTGTGTGCACCTACCCGAAGCTTATCGCAGCTTACCACGTCCTTCATCGCCACTATGTACCAAGGCATCCTCCGTGTGCTCTTAGTAGCTTTATCAAGTTATTTTATGACTTGAGTGTTTTTAATGATTCAGCATCATCTGAAATTTCAGATGATACAAATTGAATTTATCTTGACGCATGTGTCAAGATAATTTCTTAATAATAAAGTTAAAACAAAGTAATAACTTTATTACCCGCGTTAATTTCCAAATTGTCAAATATCTAAAATAAAATTCTTGTGGAGCTGACAGGGATCGAACCTGCGACCTTCTGAATGCAAATCAGATGCTCTCCCAGCTGAGCTACAGCCCCTCATGGTGGGCCTACGTGGACTCGAACCACGGACCTCATCCTTATCAGAGATGCGCTCTAACCAGCTGAGCTATAAGCCCCATGTAAGTAAAACTGCTATGTAGAACCTTAAGATTCAATTCTGTTCGACCGTATCTTACTTTAATTGTGTAATTAAAGCAGATTACTCCTTGAAAGGAGGTGATCCAGCCGCACCTTCCGGTACGGCTACCTTGTTACGACTTAGTCCCAGTTACCTGCCTTACCTTAAACAGCTCCCTCCTTACGGTTAGGATACCATCTTCGGGCACTGCAGACTTCCATGACTTGACGGGCGGTGTGTACAAGACCCGGGAACGTATTCACCGTAGTGTGCTGACCTACGATTACTAGCGATTCCTACTTCATGAAGTCGAATTTCAGACTTCAATCTGAACTGGGGATAGTTTTTGAGATTGGCTCCACCTCGCGGTATTGCTACTCTTTGTACTATCCATTGTAACACGTGTGTAGCCCTGGGTATAAGGGACATACTGACTTGACATCATCCCCACCTTCCTCCCGGTTATTCCGGGCAGTCTATTTAGAGTCCCCACCATTATGTGCTGGCAACTAAATATAGGGGTTGCGCTCGTTGCAGGACTTAACCTAACATCTCACGACACGAGCTGACGACAGCCATGCATCACCTGTGATAGTGTTTAAGAGCAAGCTCTTAAAGGGAATTCTTTTCAGAAAACTTTCACTAACATGTCAAACCCAGGTAAGGTTCTTCGCGTATCATCGAATTAAACCACATGTTCCACCGCTTGTGCGGGTCCCCGTCAATTCCTTTGAGTTTCAATCTTGCGATCGTAGTCCCCAGGCGGAGTATTTATCGCGTTAGCTACGGCACTGAAAGGGTCGAATCCCCCAGCACCAAATACTCATCGTTTACGGCGTGGACTACCAGGGTATCTAATCCTGTTCGCTCCCCACGCTTTCGTACCTCAGCGTCAGTTTTGAGCCAGAAGGCTGCCTTCGCATTTGACTTTCCTCATGATATCTACGCATGTCACCGCTCCACCATGAATTCTGCGTTCCTCTCTCAAACTCTATTTTAACAGTTTTGGATGCATCTTCTTAGTTAAGCTAAGATATTTAACATACAACTTATTAAAACGCCTACGTACCCTTTACGCCCAGTAAATCCGGACAACGCTAGCACCCCTCGTATTACCGCGGCTGCTGGCACGAAGTTAGCCGGTGCTTTCTTGTATGGTACCGTCATTAACGAATGGTATTAACATTCGAAATATTTCTTCCCATACGACAGAACTTTACATTCCTAAAAACTTCATCGTTCACGCGGCGTTGCTGCATCAGGCTTTCGCCCATTGTGCAAAATTCCTTACTGCTGCCTCCCGTAGGAGTCTGGACCGTATCTCAATTCCAGTGTGGCTGATCATCCTCTCAGACCAGCTACCGATCTTAGTCTTGGTAGGCCATTACCCCACCAACAAACTAATCGGACGCAAACCTATCTCAAAGTGTAAGCCGAAGCCTACTTTAACAACTATGCTCCGAAGAGCCCGCTGCATTATTTGGTATTAGCACTGGTTTCCCAATGTTGTCCCAATCTCTGAGGCAAGTTATTTACGCGTTACTCACCCGTTCGCCAGTTTACTATTTATTCGAAAATAAAATTCTCCTTGACTTGCATGTATTAAGCACGCCGCCAGCGTTCGTCCTGAGCCAGGATCAAACTCTCAATTGTATATTTTAAAGTTTGTTGTCTAACTCCAGGATTAAAACTTAAAGGTTCTACATAGTAAATTTTCAAATATCTACAGGCGCACTTATTTTGTGCGCAAAAGTGGAGAAACTTATCATAGTTTTGGTATATTACCAAGAAAAAAATAACAAAATTTTTAGAGTAAAATTCCAGCAATTGATGCAGTAAGCCATGATGCCAATGCACCACCGATCATTGCCTTAGCTACAAGAGAAGATAAATCTCTCATTCTATCTGGAGCCATAGACCCAATTCCTCCTAATTGAATACCAATTGATCCAAAATTAGCAAAACCACATAATGCGTAAGCTGCAATTATTGATGTTCTTTCAGAAATAGCTTGAGAGTTAATTAAAGTCTGTAAATCAGTATATGCGATTAATTCTGTAAAAACTAATTTTTTACCCATTAAAGCTCCTAAAGTACTTGCTTCATGCCATGGGGCTCCCATCGCCCATGCAAGGGGCATAAATATAAAACCAAGAATACTTTCAAGTGAGACTCCAAGAAAAGATAATAAATAGTTAATCATTGCAAGAATAGCTAAAAAAGCAATTAACATTGCAGCAATATTTGCTGCAAGTTTTAATCCCGATGAAGCTCCTGAAGCTAACGCCTCCATCGCACTACTAGTCGTTTTCTCAACCTGAATATTTAAATTACCCATAGTTTCAGAATCTTCTGTTTCTGGAAAAATAATTTTAGCGATCACTATGGCTGCAGGAGCAGACATCACTGAAGCAGTTAATAAATGTCCAGCAATTCCAGGTATATCAGACAACCATCCAACATAGATCGCAAGAACTCCTCCAGCTGCAGTAGCAAAACCTCCAATCATAACAGTAGCTAATTCAGATTTAGTCATTGTTTTTACAAAAGGTCTTACAAGCAAGGGAGATTCAGTTTGTCCAAGGAAAATATTAGCAGATACGCTTAACGATTCACTACCACTTGTTTTTAATATCTTCTGAAAAATGATAGCAAATCCTTTAACAACTAATTGAATAATTCCGAAATGATATAGAACTGAAATTAATGCAGAAAAGAATATTACAGTAGGCAAAGTGCGGAAAGCAAAATTGACTAAAGCAGGTTCAAAAGCACCTGAAATATATGATTGAAAAAGAAAATCACTACCAGCATCAGCAAAACTAATTAGTCTTGTCACAACTGAGTCGAGATACTGAAAAATTGGTTTTCCGATTGGAGTAACCAAAATAAAAACTCCCAGAAGAAATTGTAAGATAATTCCGTTTAAAATGGTTTTCTTATTAATTTTTTGTTGGTTTTCTGAAAGAAAAAATGCGATTAGTAGAATCGAAGCTATACCAAAAATACCTTGAAAATTCTCCATTCTAGTGATTATGTCCATCTTTTAAGTCTTTAGTATGTTTTGAAACATTCTTAATCTTTGAATAAGAAGATAATAAATTAATCAATTTTTCATCAATCATATCATCCTTTAATCTTTGGACGTTGGAAGGTTTTTTATAGAATCTTTCAATTTCAGATTTTCTTTTTTCATCATTTTCATCTTGAATTGCCTTTTCTATATAAATTTTTACATCTTCGTCAAGAACCTGAACATTTTCTTTTTCAATGATAGCGTTTCTAACTAAAAACCACTTAATATTATTTTCAGCATACAACTTATAGTCCTCTCTGATTTTATCTTCTTCTAAATGAGTATACTTTTGATTGTGACGAATATCATGAATGATATTGTTCATATAGTTTTCGAACATAGAAGAAGGTAAAGGGGGATCAATGAGCTTTACAAAACTTTCTATTAAAGCAGAATTAAATATTTCTAATGATTTATTATCGTATTCCTTTGAAAGACTTTCCTTAATCTTTGTCCTCCAATCATCAATTGATTTACAGTTAGGATCCATTTTCTGAATAAAATCTAAGTCTAATTTTGGAGCGACTCTCCTTTGAATTGATTCCAAAGTAATTGCATAATTTTTTTTACCATTTCCTAGATCTAATTCAGTGTTAACAACATCAGAAATTTTCTTTCCATCAAACATATTTAAGTTTTTACCTATTAAAGGATCTTGACCAATTTGAAAATATTTTTTTTCTGAACTACCTATAATGGGTAAACCCGAATTATCAATTTCCTGAATTGCACAAATTAAATAATCATTTTCTTTAGGAGAATCTTTGATATCCTCAATAGAAGATTGAGAGTTCAATATATTATTAATTGTTTGTTCTACCTCTTCATCATCAAAAAGAAATTCAATTTTTTCAACAGTGACAATATTCTTTTTTAAGGTAGGCACTTTGATTTCTGGATTTATTTCAAACTCAGCTTTAAATGAAAAATCACTTCCAAATGAAAAATCAATATCTTTTAAACCAGCTTGATTGATTGGTTGTAATTTTTCTTTTTGAAGAGCTAAAATAAAATATTTTTCGGAAAAATCTTCTACAAATGCTAAATCTATCGATGAAGAATATTGATCTTTTAACATGCTTGGAGGAACTTTCCCTTTTCTAAAACCAGGAAGCTTTAAGGTTTTAACAAATTTTGCTTTAGATTTTTCATAATCTGTTTGGATATCATTCCATTTGGCAATAATACTAAGCTCAATAGTAAAATTGTTAATTTTTTTAAATTTAGTTTTTAAATCCATTATTGTTTTAATCTAAAAGTACAACCCTCGATTGTTTTCATAAAGTTCTCTAACTGATTGTGTGTACAAATTAAATCTTCAATAGGTTCGTAGGAATCTGATGGATAGGATTCTGGATCGTATTCTCTTAAAAAATTCGATTCAAACTTGATAATCATATCATTCAACACTTGTTTGTTGAGATTTTTACTTCTCAAAAAATTTAGCTGCAAATTAATTTTTCCATTTGATGAAAGCCTGAAAAGAGGAAGAAGTCCATAATCAGAATTACATTTAAATGTCATTGTACCACATTCATCTCCAGTTCCCCAAGATAATTCATCAGATAGTTTTTCAGAAAATGAAACAAGCTCTAAACAATTCATAGCAACATGATTTTCGCAGTTTGATGTTAAATGTTGAACGAATTTGTCTTTAGACCATTTAGTCATTATACCTCCAGATATAGTAAAGAATTAAGTATGAAATTTGGTTGTGAATTTACCCAAAAATAGATTTTTATAAAACTAATTTTTTGAAAATTTAATTTCTTAATGGTTTTCCTGTTTTAAGAAAATAAGCTATTCTGTCTTGGGTTTTCTTCTCTCCAGCAAGAGACATAAAGCTTTCTCTTTCAATATCCAAAATATACTGTTCATCAACTTTAGACATTAAGCCACCTTTTTCTCCACCACTAAGAACATATGCTGATTTAGTACCAACTAATAAATCATGATCAGATAGTTTTCCCTGAGCCTTCATAGTCTTCAATCCAACAGAAGCAAATGTTCTCAGAGTCATTCCGGGTAAAGTTAAGTCATCTCTATATTTTGGAGGTAAATAACCATTATCATTCAATTCAAGAATCAAACTCTTCGCCTTAGCAATTAAATGGTCTGAATTCATCAAAATCATATCGCTTTTTCTTAAAAATCCTTTTTCTTTTGCATCAAGTGCGCTCCTTGAAACAGCAAGAGGATTAATCACTTCCATTGCTTGTCTAGCTATGTTCATATTTACATTAGAAGCATTATTATTTTCTAATAAATTTAGAAGAACTCTCAAATGCCCACCAGCTCCAGGAATTAAACCTTGGATTGCTTCAACCAAACCCGCATACAACTCTCCAGATGAAACGGACTGAGCAGAGCAAGCATAAAATTCGAATCCACCACCTAAGGCAAAATTAAATGGACAGGTAATTATGGGATATTTAGAATGTCTAATCCTTTGTGTTAAATCCTGCATTTCTTTTACACTGGATTCCATTAATTTCAAATTATTAGAATCAATTGCGACTTTAAAATCATTAACATTAGCACCCGCACTCCAGTTTTTACCCTGATGACCAACAACTATTCCTTTATATTTATCTGAATCAAGTAACTTGACTGCGTATTTCATCACATCTACTATAGAACGATCAATAGGATTAAATGCTGGAACAAAAATTGAATGAAATTCTACATTCAATACTCCATCACCAATATCATGAATACTAGCACTCCAATCTCTTAACAAAGTATTGGTAGAGTTTCGATAAAGATTGAGGTTAATATTTTTAGTATTTTTCGGAGCAACTTTGGATTTGTTTTCTACTGGGCACCAATAAGTAAGTTGACTATCAACAATTTTGTAAAATGAATCTCTTCCACTTTCTAACATAGCTAGTACCCATTCCGGTACCTTCTTATTTTCAGATTGCATTCTTTGAACTGATTTAGAAACACCTATTGCATCCCAATATTCAAAAATTCCAAGTTCTCTAGTAAATCCCCATTTCATTGTATTGTCAATTTCAATAATATTATCAGCAATTTCAGGAATCAACCCTGCAGTATAGCTTAACATAGGAGCATTTATTTCCCACAAAAATTTAGAACCCTTATCGTCTAAATAAGAAATTACAGCTAATCTTTTTCTCAAATCTTTAATTGGCTTACCCACTCTTAAAACATCAAAAGATGGTTTTTTCATAGGAGAATATTCTAATGTTTTGATATCTAGAGATAAAATATCTTTATCAATTTTTTTATACCAGCCTTCTCCACTCTTTTGACCGAGTCTTCCCTGCTTAACAAGCTCTTCGATAATTTTAGGTGCAATAAATTTTTCTCGTTCTAGTTCAGTTTCTGTCGTAACTCTTTCATACATATTGTTTAGTACATTTAATACAGTGTCAAGTCCAACAATATCTTGAGTACGAAAATATGCACTTTTTGCACTGCCTACAAAAGTGCCCGTCAATGCATCTACTTCCTCAACAGTTAATCCCATTTCAACAGCCTTGTTATAGACTAGGGGAGCCGCTGCATTCATCAAACGATTACCAATAAAACCTGGGGTATCCTTTGCATGAACAACTCCTTTACCTAATATATTTTCTCCAAAATCTGCAATAGTATTATAAATATCATCGCATGTATTCTTACCCTTTACAAGTTCGAGCAACCTAAGGTATCTTGGTGGATTGAAAAAATGAGTAATTAAGAAACGTTTCTTAATTTCGCTTGGAAGAACCTCGATTAAATTTTCAAGAGGAATACCAGAAGTATTCGAAGTTAAAATTACATTATCGCTTAAATGAGGAAGTATATTTTTATATACATCGTGTTTTATTTCAATTTTTTCAGCAACAGCTTCAATGACTAAATCGCAATCTTTCAACTGATTAAGATCTTTATCATATGAACAAGGTGAAATCAATTTAATAGTCTCATTTGAAAATAATGGAGCAGGTTTTAAATTTTTAAGATTTTCTAGAGCCTTTTTCGATAAATCAATATTGATGTCAAATAGTAAAGATGGAATTCCTGCATTAGCTAAATGACCAGCAATTTGAGAACCCATTACTCCGGAACCTAATACTGCACACTTTTTGATGTTATTCATCTAATTAACCCTTTTAATAATAGTTGTTATCCCTTGACCAGTACCAACACACATGGTAGCAAGACCAGTTATTAGATCATTTTGCTCAAGAACATTCAGAAGTGTTGTAATTATTCTTGTGCCTGAAATCCCGAGCGGATGTCCAAGAGCGATCGCTCCACCATTAAGATTAGTTTTATCAATTTCCCAATTCCCTTTTTTAATACAGTATAAAGCTTGAGCGGCAAATGCTTCATTAAGTTCAATTGCATCAATATCACTTAAAGATAATCCGGTATTTTTTAAAGCTTTTTCTGTAGCAGGCAATGGTCCAGCTCCAAACTTTGTCCAATGAACTCCAGCTACCCCCCTTCCTTCAATACTAGCTCTGATTTTTAAATTATTTTTAAGTGCATAGTCTTCAGAAGTTATTAACATTGCAGAAGCACCAATTGAAAAAGGGCTACTTGTCGCAGCAGTTACCGTTCCATCAGCTCTAAATGCAGGATTTAAGGATTTAATTTTTTCTTTATCGGGAGTTCTAGGTCCAGAATCTTTTTCAAAAATTGAACCATCACCTAATTGAATAGGAATAATTTCATTATCAAATTTTCCATTTTTTTGTGCTTCAACAGCCAATTCATGTGACCTAAAAGAGAATTCTTCTTGTTCAGCTCTTGATATATTTAATTCCTGTGCTAATAATTCAGCACCCTCACCCATGGAGATATAGTAATCTTTTTCTGCAAGGTCTACATTAAAATCAGGAGCAAAGCCTCCTTGGGGAATGGTAAACATGTCTTCTACTCCCCCAGCAATTCCTACCTCAATATCTCCGCTTTCAATAGCGGTACTAATCTGATGTAAAGAAGTCATCGCAGATCCACAATAACGATTGATAACATTTGCTGCAGCAGTTTCCGGAATTCCGGCAAGTAAAGAGGCTCCTCGAGCAACCAACATACCCGTTGGACCTTCGGGGAAAGCACAGCCCAATGAAACATCTTCAATTTGACTAGGATCTAGATTTGAATTTCTATCCATTAATCCCTTTATAACTTGACCTGCAATTTCATCAGATCTCATTCCTATTAATGAGCTACCCTTAGTTCCAATTGGAGATCTAACTCCATCAATAATTACTGCTTTGTTCATATCTTTTCTCCTATCCTAATGTTCGAACTGGATACGCACCCAATTCCATTGCTTTTTCGGCAATCTGTTTTTTCATACCAATTGTATTGGAATCAAGCACCAAGTTTTTACTAACATTTTCAATTTTATTTTTTAAATCACTGGGGATATTTCCATCATAGATTTGATTTAAAATTTTATTTGTAAAATCTAAGACTCGTGGTCCTTCTTCAGCAATGTAAACCTGAGCACATAGTGATGGAACAATTTCTTTTTTTAATTTATAGTAATCAGTATTTTGTATAACTCTGGAAAGCGTTCTATCAGCTACAAATGCATAAATTAAAATATTAGCTAAGTTCTCTATAATTGCTTGTTCAAGGCCAATATCTTGTCCATACTTTGATAAAGCTTCATTCAACGAAATAGCATATAAAGCCTTTGCAGCTTCAATGCAATGAACTTCTTTTTCGAATGGTCCTTTATAAGAAGAAATAGATCCAGAATTAAAAGAATCCTCTAATTGAAGTAAGTATTCTTTGAAACCTAATTCTCCACTAAGAGTCTTGGTAATCATATCTCTTGTACATAACATTCTATTGATTTCGTTTGTCCCTTCCCATATTCTATTGATACGAGTATCTCTATAAGCTTGAGCCATAGGATATTCTTCTATAAAACCGTAACCTCCAAAAATTTGCAAACATTGGTCAATAACTGATGAAGCAGATTCACTTCCATAAACCTTACAAATTGAATTTTCAGCAATATATTTTCCAGTAACATTCCCTTGATTTACGTAGTAAAGGGGATCATTTTTATCTAATTCATCGATAGCTTCTTGCTGAACACCAATTACACCATAACACATACTTTCAGTAGTATAAGTTTTGACGACACAATCAGCCACCTTATCTCTAATAGAACCAAAATCAGCAATATATTGCCCAAAAGCTTTTCTTTGTTTTGCATAAGCAATTGCTTCTTTTATTGCAAGCATCATGCCTCCTGTAGAACCAGCACCTAATTTGAATCTACCAATGTTTAACCCACAAAAAGCGGGTCCAGCACCTTCACCAACTTTTCCTAATAAGTTTTCAACAGGTACCTTACAATCTTTAAAGTACAATGGAACTGTAGAAGATCCATGCATTCCCATTTTCTTTTCTTCCGCTCCAATCTCAAATCCCGGAGTTCCTTTCTCAACTACGATGGAAGAAAATTTGCCATCTATTTTACAGGCCACTGTAAAAATTTCTGCCCAGGCACCATTTGATATGAATATTTTTTGTCCATTGAGTATATAATGCTTTCCATCTTCAGATAAGACACCAACAGTTTGAGAATTTGTAGCATCCGATCCAGCGTTAGGTTCAGTTAAAGCAAAAGCAGCAATTTTTTCTCCAGTACATATACCTGGCAACCATTTTGCCTTTTGTTCTTCATTACCATACCAAATAATTCCTAACGAACCAATGGAAGTTTGTACATTCCAAACTGTAGTGAATGATCCACTACCTCCTCTAGCTATAGCCTCAGCCAAAATACACATACCAGTTTTACTTAATTCAGAACCACCATATTTCTCAGGAACATCAATTCCTAAGAAACCCAATTCTCCCATCTGCTTTAACAGGCTTCGAACTAATTTTTCATCTTTTGTTTCAAGCTCCTTGTGCGCGAGTGGAAGAATTTCTTTTTCAGCAAATTCACTCATGGCTTCAAACATCATTCTTTCTTCATCGGAAAATTTTTCTTTGCAAAAAACTTCTTCCGAACCAACAACAGTTGTTAGAAAAGTTCCACCTGTTTTAATTTTATTAATTTTGTTTAAATCTTGGCTCATGATACCCTCATTTTTGTTTAAAATTTTCTAAAATGTAATTTGAAATTTGATCTATGTAAGCACTTGGTTTAACATGCTTGGACTCAAATAAAGAAAACCAAAAAATTCCCTCAATATTAATGATTAAAGATAATGCAGCAATTTTAGAGTCAATCCTATGAAATTCTCCATTATCTATTCCCTTTTGAATAATTATCTCGACAAATTTTTGAAATCTATTGTAAACCTTTTGAACTGATTCTTTAAAATCATCATCTAATCTTGATATTGACCAAAAACTAGAAAGACAATGAAATAAAGATGGATCTTTTTCTAATTGTTGAGAGAAAATAGAGAAAAGTAACTTAAGAGATTCAGTACTTGATTCTTCATTTAAAGCGGGAGAAATCATTTCTTGGTACTCTTGCTCCCACATATCAATAACATCCAAGTAAACTTCTTTTTTACTTTTATAATAATGATAAATTGCTCCCTTGCTTACGCTAGACTCTTTTACAATATCATCTATAGTACTATTGTAATACCCCTTTTGAGTTAAAACTTTTATCGCTGAAGATAAAATATGTTTTTTTTTATCACTATTATTATGCATAAACCGACTGGTCGGTCTAAAGTAATCAAAAGTGAAAATTAAATCAACAATTCATTTTTAATACACCAAAAATTGTTTATTTTTTTTTATACTTTATGATTAAAAAAGAATACTTAATTGCGCCTTCAATTTTAGGAGCAGATTTTTCGAAACTAAAAGAAGAAATATTAATGCTCAACGAAACTAAAGCTCAATGGGTTCATTTAGATATTATGGATCAACAATTTGTTCCCAATCTCTCTTTTGGTCCTGCTGTAGTAAAATCAATTCGCCCCCATACAGATTTATTTTTTGATGTTCATCTAATGGTAAGTAATCCTTTCGATTTGATTAAACCTTTTATTGAAGCTGGTGCTAACGGAATAAGTTTTCATATTGAAGCTTCAGAACCTCGATTTACTTTTCCACCAAAAATATTAATTGGTCAAATAAAAAAAGCAGGTCTAAAATGTGGGATTGCTTTAAAGCCAAAAACTCCTATTTCTGTATTAAAAAAATACCTAACACTGATTGACTATGTCACATTAATGTCAGTGGAACCAGGATTCGGTGGACAGAGATTTATCGAAAGTTCATTACAAAAAATTCAAAACTTAAAGTCTCTTTTGAAGGAAATGAATGTTGAGAAACAAGTAAGAATTCAAGTAGATGGTGGAGTGATAACTAATAACGCTCTTCATTGCATCGAATCAGGAGCAGATATACTTGTTGTAGGTTCAGAAATTTTCCAATCCAAGAATCCTAAAGATGTTATCGATAATTTAATTTCATTGCAATGAGCTACAGTTTATCTTCTTTTGAAAAACTTAACAAATCGGATAAAGATTTATTTATAGTCAATGTAATTAAAGGGCTGACTATTGATGGAGTGAGGAAGGCCAATTCTGGGCATCCTGGAGGACCAATGTCTATGGCTGATATGGCATACATTGCATACTCTGAATTTATAAGACTAAATCCAAAAAATATTGATTGCTCAATAAGAGATAGGGTGGTTTTTTCTGCAGGCCACGTATCAATGCTTCAGTATTGTTTATTATTCTTTGCAAATATTTTAACATTAAAAGACTTAAAGAATTTTAGACAACTAAAAAGTAATACACCGGGTCATCCAGAAGTTGAAAAACCGGGGATTGATGCTACTACTGGCCCTCTTGGGCAAGGAGTTGGGATGGGAATTGGAATGGCACTTGCAGAATCAATTAAAAAAAATAATAACTACACATATATTTTTGCTGGTGATGGTGATATTCAAGAACCAGTAACCTTAGGAGCAGCAACTTTAGCTGGTCACTGGAAGCTTGAAAAAATTATTATGTTTTATGATTCAAATGAAATTCAAATTGCTGGAAATACTTCAAGAGTAGATTCTACAAATTATAAAAAGATTTTTGAAGCAATGAATTGGAATGTAATTGAAATTGATGGACACAATCACGAAGAAATTAGGTCTGCTATTAAAATGTCCCACAAGAGCGCTAAGCCAAATCTAATTATTGGGAAAACAGTTATGGCAAAAGGAAGTGCTTCATTCGAGAATAATAGTCAAGCACATGGATCTCCTTTTTCTATTGAAGAAATCAAAAAAACAAAAATTAATCTAAATATTCCTAATGAAGAGTTTTATTGTCCAAGTTTTGCTAAAGAATATTTTTTAAACAAAAGAAAAAAATTAAACATTAAAAATTCTAAAATAGCTCGTGACAATAATTTGAACGACTATTCAAAAGCGCTTTTATCTCTCTCAAAAATGTTGATAGAAGAAAATTCAATTTCTACCAGAAAAGCATTTGGAAAAATTTTAGAAAAAATGGCAGAAACAATTCCAACTCTAATTGGTGGATCAGCAGATTTAGATGAATCTAATTGTACAAACAAATTTGCTGAAAAGTATAAAGATTATTCTCCTAATAATCATCGCGGAAGAAATATTGCTTTTGGGGTTCGAGAATTTCCAATGGGTGCAATATTGAACGGAATTGCTCTGTATGGAGGGTTTTTTCCATTTGGAGGAACTTTTTTAACATTTAGCGATTATATGAGATCATCAATCAGGCTAGCCGCCATACAAAAAAATCAAATTCTTTTTGAATTTACACATGATTCAATTTTTGTTGGCGAAGATGGACCAACTCATCAACCCATTGAACAACTTATGTCACTTAGGGCAATTCCAAATCTTTATGTTTTTAGACCAGCTAATGCTAATGAAGCTATTTTTTCGATAATTGAATCATTGAAACTTGTTAGCTCTCCGAGCGCGATAGCTCTTTCTCGTCAAAATCTTCAAAACAATAATATAGATCTTAAATTGACTAGAAACGGTGTTAAAAAAGGAGCGTACATTATCCAAGACCTTAAAAAACCTGACTTTGTAATATTTGCTTCAGGATCGGAGGTTGAAAAAGCTATTGAAATCAATCAACATTTAGGTTCAAAAGGCAGAATAATCTCTGTTCCATGTTGGGAGCTTTTTGAAAAACAAACCAGAAGTTACAAAAACAAAATTTTATCTTTTGATTGTAAAAAAAGAATTTCAATTGAAGCTGGAATTAGTCAAGGTTGGGAAAAATTTGTTGGATTAGATGGATTGCCTATTGGAATTAATTCCTATGGTTTTTCAGCTCCAGGAGAAGAAGTTGCAAAAACTTTAAAATTTGATAGAAAGAATATTCTAAAAAAAATTAAACTCTATTTGAAAAAATGAAAGAAATAGTTTTAGCATCTGATCACGCGGGATTTAAACACAAGGAAAGGGTAAAAGAATTCCTTATTAGCAAAAATATTTTTGTGAAGGATTTTGGGGCACTATCATTAGATAATGATGATGACTATCCCGATTTTATTTTACCTGCTGCCAATTATATCTCAAAGAATATCAATCAGTGCAAAGGAATTATTTTTGGGGGCAGTGGTCAGGGTGAAGCTATTGCAGCAAATCGTATTAAAGGTATTAGAGCTGTAGTATATTACAATGGACCAAAAGAAATAATTCAACTTTCCAGAAAGCACAATGATGCAAACATTCTATCTATTGGAGCAAGATTCATTTCTATTGAAGAAACAATTGAAGTAATTCAAGAATGGCTAGATACTGATTTTGACCAAGGTAGACACCTTAGAAGAATTAATAAACTAGACTCTTAAATCAGCAAAAATCAATATTAAAAGAAGCGGGAAATAATAGATAGAGGTTCTAAAAATTAATCTTGCATTTTCATTTGATTGATCAATTATAAATGGTAAACAAGTAAGCATATAAATATTGCTTAGTAAATAAGCTCCTACCAAATAAAATCTTCCTGAGAATCCCAAGAAAAAAGGTAAAGTAGAGATTGGAATTAACAAAAGTGCGTGGATAAAAATATGTCGCACAGTACGTTTTATCCCATTTTCAGTACTAGAAAGCATTTTAAATCCTCCGCTTTCGTAATCCTTTCTATAAATGTATGCTAATGAGTAAAAATGAGGATGTTGCCAAAAAAACAATATTAAAAATAATGCTAGCGCGCCCCAATCAAGGGAGTTAGTTGCAGCAACCCATCCACCCGCTGGAGGAAGCGCTCCTGGAATTGCACCTATCATAGTATTAGTCCATGAAACTCTCTTTAAGGGTGTATAAATTAGGAGGTATGATAATATCGTAATTAATGAAAGTAAAAAGGTTAGAAAATTAACCTTATAAAGCAATATAATTAGTCCTGAAAAACATAGAATAAACCCTAAAATAATCGCAAAAGATTTAGAGAATTGATTGCTAGGTAAAACTCTGTTTCTAGTCCTTTTCATCAATCTATCAAACTCAATTTCTAATACATTATTAAAAACTGACGAACCCATTGAACTAAACCAAGACCCGAGCAAAGTATAAAATAGCAATTCTATATTCATTGAACCTCTAGATCCAAGATAGAAACCAAGAAAAGTTGTTATCAAAACTAAAAAACTAATTCGAACTTTTGTCAATTCAATAATTTTTTTAATCATATCAATCATCTAACAAGGTTAATATATCATTTTGGATTTCAAAAATACTAGTTTTGTCTGTACCTTCATAATACCTTCTAACGTTTCCGTTTTGATCTACAAGAACAAATCTTGTTGAATGTCCAGCTGGCAATAAAGAAGCAGAAAGAAATAATCCCTTTTCAGCTAAGTTGACAATCTCTTGTAAATCACCAGTCAAGAAAAACCAGTTATCTTTGATGCTATAATTTTTTGAATAATCATTCAAAACATTTTCTGAATCAACAGAAGGGTCTACAGTAATTGAGATAAATTGTATTAAATCTGAATCATAAAATCTTTTCTGCAATACACTGAAGTGATCTGACATTATTGGACAAGCATCTTCACAGCTTGTAAAAATAAATGCCACTAAAGACAACTTTCCAATCAATTGATCATTGGTAAATTTTTGATTATCAAAATTAGTTAATTCAAATTTCGCAATATTTGAAATTACAGGTAGATTGTTTAATCTTGACTTGACAGCTTTATCAATAACAAAAAATGCAAGAAATCCCAATGAGATTATAACAAAAAAACTGAGGATAATTTTTTTATTAAACCAATTCATAATCAACCAAATTATAGTAAATAACTGAAATTCCGACAAGCCAAGATGAACCCCAAGTATGGAATAATCGAGCTAATTGAGGTAATTCAGAAAAAACTAATAGCTCTCCAAGTAGAATTTGAACAGTAATCATACAAAGAATAAAAATATTCAATGATTTAATAATCTTTAAAGAATGATTTGAAAATATTTTATAAAGATAGAAACTCAAGAATAGTAATGTGAATCCCATAAAAGTATGAAAGTACTTATAAAATGGTATTGAATCTAATTGTTGACTTTTATCTAAAAGAGGAAACTCTATTTGAATAATCTCAATATTTGTTCTTATTCCAGTACCTAAAAGAATTTCAATAATAATACATATAGCAAAAATAAATATAATTTTTTTGTTAATATTTGAAGAAGGCCTATGAGCAAATTTATTAACACTTAAGATTTTATAGGCTTCTACTGTCAGGAAACTCAACGATGAAACTAAAGCAAGAGCTAAAATCATATGAAACGTCTTAATAAAAGGGTTTAGATTTGTCCAAACTAAGGCTCCTCCTACTACGCCATTTGCTATTACTAAAAAAAGCGATAAAAAGCTTATACTTAGAATTCTTTTATCGGAATAAAAGTATTTAACTGATAAAAAACATAAAACTATAATTGAGATTCCAAGAATAGCTCCAAAACTTCTATTGATAAATTCAATCCAAGCTAAGGTTAAGTTAAATTGCTCCAAATCTACATTAGTAGGAGGAATCCAGTTATCTCCACACTTCGGCCAATTAGGACATCCCATACCCGCACCAGATACGCGTACTAGTCCACCAATAAAAATCAACAAATAAGCTAGTATAGTTGATAGTAAGGCTGATCTAAAAAATAATCGAATATTCATTAATGATGAGAATCATCCTCGCCTTCATGATGATCCTCATGACTTTCTACAGGATTACCATGAGTATCAGTTAAAGGAAGATTATCATAAAAAGAAGCTTTAGATTTAATTGCAGTTTTTACTTCTGGATTGATACCACCCCTAAAACCTGTATCGAGAAGCGTAAAAGTGATGAAGATTCCTAAGAACATTAAGGACATAACAAAAATAACTAAATTCTTTTTATCGTCCCAAAGTAAGTGCATAAAAAATAATACTACCAGGGTAGCTTTAAGAGTTGCTACTGCCATGGCAAGTATTATATTGAAAGAGCCTAAGTCAATATAGGAAACCCATACAGTAACCCCAGTTAAAAATAAAAGACTACCTGCAATGATTAAATATGTTCTAAGAGGAGTTATGTGATGTTCGTTACTCATTTTTCTATCCAATTAAATAAAATAGTGGGAATAAATAAATCCAAATTAAGTCGACTAAATGCCAAAAAATTCCAACAGTTTCCATAGGAGTATAATACTCAGAATGTAACTTATCTTTTTTAGTTAAATAAATTAACCAAGCAATCAGACCCATACCAATAGCAACATGTAGCCCATGAAGACCAGTCATAATAAAATAAATTCCAAAAAATATATGGGGATTATCGATATTGACAACTTCAGGTCCCATATATGAATAAAATATTCCAGGTAATTGACCTACTTCAAATTTGTGACTGTATTCTAAATACTTTATGCCAAGAAATCCAAGAGCAAGCACCCATGTAATAACTAACATCCATAATGAAAGTTTTTTATTCTTTTTTTGAATAGCCCAAATAGCTAACGCCATTGTAAGAGAGCTAGAGATTAAGACTATAGTGTTTAGCATCCCTTTCTGGACATCTAAAAGCAAATGAGCGTCATAAAACATTTCAGGGTACCAAGATCTATAAACAGTATAAGCAACGAAAAGACCTCCAAATGTCAAAACTTCAGTAAGAATAAAAGCCCACATGCCAAATTTTGAAGTTTGATATTGTTGATCTACATCATGGAAATGGTGATGTAAAAAATCAGGAGATGATGAATTGTGGCTCATTTTTTTAAGGTAGGTTCTACTATTACTTTGTCATAATCATATGGACCATTTGTAAAAACTGGATCGGATTCAAAATTGTGAGGGTGTGGTGGAGATGATGTATGAGTCCACTCCATTGTTAACGCACCCCACGGATTTGAACCAGGGTTCAGTTTATTACTCTTTCTCAAAGACCACATCAAATTCAAAATTGCGATAAAAATTGATAACCCTAAAATCGTTGACCAAAAAGTGGAATAGGTATGTAACTCAGAAAATTGATCTGAATATGTAGCATATCTTCGAGGCATCCCTCTTAATCCAAGTAAAAATTGTGGAAAAAAGGTACCGTTAAATCCAATAAATACACCCAGAGCACATAATGAAGCAATTTTTTGGTTATACATTTTACCAAAAGATTTTGGCCACCAATGATGCAATCCGGCTAAGAATGCAATGATGGTACCACCCTGCATAACGTAATGAAAATGAGCAACTACGAAATAGGTATCATGTAAATGAATATCTAGGGCAACTGCTCCAAGAAAAATTCCTGTCAACCCGCCAATGGTAAATAAAAACAAGAATGATAGTGCATAAATCATTGGGGTAGTAAAGGAAACCTGCCCTTTATACATAGTAAGAATCCAACTAAAAATTTTAACTCCAGTAGGTATTCCAACAAAATAAGTTATAAATGAAAAAACTATCTGAGAAAAAACCGATTGACCAGATGTAAACATATGATGACCCCAAACTAAAAATCCAATAAATGCAATGGATAAAGTTGAGTAAGCAATAAACTTATACCCCCAAACTTTTTTTCTCGAGTGAACTGGAATAATTTCACTTATAATACCAAACGCAGGCAATATCATGATATATACTGCTGGATGCGAATAAAACCAAAAGAAATGTTGATATAAGACTGGGTCTCCTCCAAGAGCTGGATCAAAAATACCAATGCCTAAAAATCTTTCCAAAATTAATAATACCATAGTAATCGCTAGAACAGGAGTTGCAGTAATTTGAACTAAAGAAGTACCATAGAGAGCCCAAACAAAGAGTGGTAATTTATACCAAGTCAAACCAGGGACTCTCATTTTATGAACAGTAGCAATGAAGTTTAATCCGGTCAAAATTGATGAAAAACCAATTATAAATATACCTAATGTCATCGGCACTACATTTGAAGTGCTTTGAGTAGAATAAGGAGTGTAAAATGTCCAACCAGTATCTACTCCTCCATTAACTATAGTGTATATAGCAAACAATGCTCCGAAAGAATAAATGTAAAAACTGGCAAGATTAAGTCGTGGAAATGCAACATCTTTTGCACCAACCATCAATGGAAGTAAAATATTCCCTAAGGCTCCAGGAATAGCTGGAATAATAAAAAGAAATATCATTATAGCTCCGTGCAAAGTATACATACTATTATATGTATCGTTTGACACAAAATCATTACCAGGTGCAGCTAACTCAAGTCTCATTCCAAGTGCTAAAAGACCACCAATTAAAAAGAAAATTATTCCACTAAATAAATACATTAGACCAATTCGTTTATGATCTAAAGTCAATAACCAAGACATAATTCCCTTAGGGTGATTTAGATAATTGATATTTTGATTTTCACTCATATTTAACCTTGTAATTTACAATTAATTTAATTCCTATTCTCATTTAGTGATTTTAAAAAAGCAATTAATGCATCGAGCTCTCTATCTGATAACAGACCTTGATAGGTAGGCATTACACCTTGATAACCTGCTACTATTTGACTTTGAGGCTCTAAAATTGATTTTCTTATATAGTTTTCATCAATGACTGCTGATGAACCATCTTCAAAGTTTCTAGTTTGACCCCACATACGACTAGTTTCCAGGTATGAAGGACCAACTAAATCAGAACCATCTAGAGTGTGACATGTATTACATGCTTTCTTGGTATATAGTTTTTCACCTAATTCATCTAATGGAAGATCATCATCACCCGAACCAAGTTCCTTGACCCATTCTTCATACTGTTTAGGCTTCATAACAATCACCTTAGCAGCCATCTGAGAATGAGCAGTCCCACAGTATTCAGTACAAAAAATATCGTAAACTCCCTCCTCTTGGGCTTCGAACCACATGATATTATATCGATTGGGCAATGCATCCATTTTTGTTCTCATTACTGGAATAAAAAAACTATGGAGAACATCTTTTGAGGAAAGCAGAATCTTTATTGGAGTATTGGAAGGTACTACTAGCTCATTCAAAGAAGTTCCTCCTTCCGGATAATCAAATGTCCAAAACCAGCTTTGACCAGTAACTTTTATTTCAATTGCATCATCGGGAACAATAATCATTTTTAAATATGATCTAATACCCCAAACAAAAGTGATTGAAACTAAAATTAGAGGAATAATAAAAAATAATGATTCAAGAATATTATCATGATCTTTGCTACTAGTTAATCGAACTTTATCCCCTTTTTTAAAACGATATTTTATTGAAAAAATGACCATTCCAATAACCACTACAGCCATTAAAGCTACTGAAGAGTAAAAAATGAAATAAAAAAGGTTGTCGATATCACTTGCAAATGTTGAAACTTGCTTTGGGAAAAAAAATTCGTTTAGTCTATCAATCATTTTTTCTTTCAATTAAAGTATCATTTTTCCAAAGTTTTACTAACATTATTGCTAGGAAAATGATAGTGAATATACCTCCTAAACGCATAAAATTGGTAGCAAAAAGTGTATAAGTATTTTTATAAGGGTCGTAATGATAGCAGTACAGAAGAATTTTATCTACAGTAGATCCAATTTTACCCTGCCCAGTCTCCAAAATTGCTAGCTTAAAATCTAAGCTAGGATAAGCGATACCATATAGATATCTAGTAATTTTTGATTGAGAATCAACAAATGTAATTACTGCAGGATGCATATATTCATCTCTATCAGAATCATAATAGTATTCAACACCTAAAATATCTGCAAGTTTTGAAATATTTTGATTAGTCCCTTTTAAAAAATACCAAGAATTATCATCTTTATTAACATTAAGACTACCTAAGTAATTTTCTTTCTTTTCTCGAATTAAGCCTAGTGGTTCATTGGGATTAAGATCTACTGTAATAACCTGAAAATCTTTTCCAAGCATTAAATCGCTTTTCTTGATTGCATCAGATAACCCATTCAGAACAAGAGTACAAAGCATGGGACATTCAAAATAATTCAGGGTAATAATTGTGGGGATACCATTATCTATTATATCTCCTATTGTTATTAGAGAGCCATCGGAATTAATAAATTCTAAATTTAAAGGAATATTGTTGCCCAACTTCTCAATAACATTGATAGGTTGTTCGCTAGGAAGTTCTTTTTTTACTGTTTGGGTAAATAAAAAAGAAACAAATAAAATTATCAGATAAGATAATCTATTTTGAAGCTTCATTAATTAATAATTCTTTCGAACGCTCAATGGGGATTTGATAAACTCCAATCTCTTCATCAATAATTTTATAAGATGATAAAGTTTCTTTTTCTGTTTTTCTAAGTTCAATTAATTTTTTGGATCTCTTGCTAAGTTTAAAATCATATACAGAATTATCCATCACTCGAACATAGTATTCAAAAAGTAAGAACAAGGTTACAGCTACGATTAAAATGAAGGAAATACCGCCAATTACCAAAGGTTTGACTGGCATATCTCTTTTTTCATATCCATTATTTTCCATTAGTGGTTCCTATGATTTATTGAATTGATTAATTCAGGGTCATTGACTGGAATTAGAGGATTTTGCGAAAGTCGATGTCTAAAAGAAGCAATAAATACCAACCCTATTCCAGATAAAACTAACAAATCATAAATACCGAAATGAAAATCATGATGATGATAAGTTGGCATAATGATAAAGTTAATATCTATATAATGCATAAAGATTATCCATAATGACATATATTTTAAAAGCCCAAGATTTCTTTTTGATGCTCTAAAAATGAGGGAAAAGAACGGAATAAAAAACTTTCCAACAATTAAAAGAACGCTAATAATTTTCCAAGAACCTACCCATCTATGTAAATACCAAATTGTTTCTTCAGGAATGTTACTATACCAAATAAAATAAAATTGTGCTCCAGCTATGTAACAATAAAAAACCGTGAAAGCGAATAAGTATTTTCCTAAATCATGGTAATGTTCAGAAGTGACAATATTTTTTAATAAACCCTTACTTTGTAAATGAATGATAGTAAAGGTCAAAAATGCCAAGAAAGCTAAAAAAGAACCAGCAAAAGTATAGACTCCAAACATTGTTGAGTACCAGTGGGGATCTAAACTCATTTGCCAATCAAAACCTGCGAATGTTAAAGATAAAAAGAAAAGAACTCCAAGTGGGCTCATGGAAAATAATCTTAATTTATCTAGATCGCTATTGTTGGCTATAGTGTCATTTTTAATTGATTTTTTATAAATATATATAACAATAAAATTCCACAATAAAAAGTAAAGTGCAGCTCTTACTAAAAAGAATTCCTGATTCAAAAACGATAATTTATGTTGTATTAAATGATCTGCTTCAAAGCTTCCAGGAATACTCCATTTTGGATTTGAAGGCATCCAAGAGAAAAGGCTTTCCATTCCAATTAATATCGGAATAAATAATATTGTCATAATTGGAATAACAATAATGGTATTTTCCATAATTCTTCGGATTGAAACACTCCATACAGCTGAAAAAGCATAATGGACTAAAGTAAAGAAAATTCCTCCTAAAGCAATGCTTAACCAAAAGAAATAAGAGGTTAAATAGGAAAAGTAAAATTCTTGATGTTTGTAACCTATCAATACTGAAACTAAAATTAAAATTAGGCCTAAGAAAAAAATCTGCCTATTGCGGTTATTATCAATAGTATATGTATAGTTTTTTGGATCGATATTCATTTCTAATTACCTAATTGATTTAATTCTTCCTTGGTCAAAAAATCAGCAGAAGCATTTTGACTTTT
>Ga0255757_10000528_pt1 | contig 37371 bp, 24 predicted proteins | sample 071ome_27_FD_179957 | JGI IMG/M metagenome (GOLD analysis project Ga0255757, IMG submission 179957) | Coastal salt marsh microbial communities from the Groves Creek Marsh, Skidaway Island, Georgia - 071409AT metaG (version 2) | ecosystem: Environmental > Aquatic > Marine > Intertidal zone >...
CTTAAATTGTTTTTCTCTCTCTCTCTCTCTCTCTTAATAAAGAGAGGAGGTTTTTTTACGCGCGCAACCAAACAAACACCGAGAAGAGAGAGAAGACGAGAGAGAGAGAAAAGAGGAGAACCACAACGCGTAGAAGAGATGCGCCAGAGAGACACAAACAACGACGGCAGAAGAGAGAGAGTGAGAATTTTTGTCCCTCTTCTTCTTCTTCTTCTTCTTTTTTTCTAACGAGGGAACGACTTTTTTGCTCTTCTTTCGCAAACTCACTTGTCTTTTTCTTTTTTTTTGCTTTTTTTTGCTTTTTTTTTGCTTTTTTTTGCTTTTTTGCTTCTCTCTCGTCTTCTTCTTCTTCTTCTTCTTCTTCTTCTTCTTCTCTCCGCCGTCCGTGTCGCTTTTTTCTCCTCTTCGCCGCCGCAAGTGGTGCTCTTTTTGTAGTACTAATCTCTCTCAAAAATCAATCGTCTTCACTTCCGCACACACACACACACACACACACACACACATATTCAAGAATGAATCTGATCCAACAACTTCAAAAGAAACCGAAGCCGACGCTCTCGCACGTGGAGTCGTTCGAAGATTTCGCGGCCGTCATCGACGGCGAGGGGCAAGATTACATCAACTTGAGACTGGAGTACGACTTGGAAAAAGTCCCATCGGGTGGGAGCGAGGTGTGCGGGTCGACCGCGCAAATGTTCGCGCGAGCGTCGACGATGAAAGAAGCCGCGGGGAGACATTTTCACGCGAAGGTGAGACAATCGTTGGGGTTGGAAGCTACGGACGAGAAGATTTTGAGAGCGGCGAAATTAGCCGGGAGAGGTCGAGACTCGCTCAGTTCTTTCCAAAACGACGACGAGGAGGAAGAGGAAGAGGAGGAGAAGGAAGAGACGGTGGAGGATTTGATGAAGTCCGCGGCGTTTCAGATGAAGAAGACGATCAAGAAAGGATCGAAAGAGTACCCGGATCACTACGGGGCGATTGGTTTAGCCGTGGAGAGGTATTTGGCGACCCCGGAGCAAATAAAGGAGAATTTCCAAGAGTACTCGATGAAGTTGCACCCGGATAAGTGCGGCATCGCGGGCGCCGACGAAGAAGGGAAGGAAGCAATCGAACAGAGATATAAAGCGGTCGCGATCGCCTACGAGGTATTGTCGGACGATAAGAGAAGAAGAGAGTACGATTCCGTGGACGCACCGAAACACGATTTGCCAACGAGCGTGAAAGCCGGAAAGACGTGGTTTGAGACCTTCATCCCGGCGTTTAAAAAGTTGGAGAGATGGTCTGAAGTCAAAGGCGGGCACGTGATTTGCGAAGCCGAGGACGCGCCGTACGAGGACGTGAAGAAGATGTACGTCTCGTGGACCAAGTTCAAGTCGTGGAGAGAGTTTCCTCACGAGCAAGAGAACGATTTGGAATCCGCTAACGATAGGTACCACAAGAGGCAAATGCAAAAGGAAAACGAGACGAAGAGGAAAGAAAAGAAGAAGGAAGAGTCGGTGAAGTTGAGAGCGTTTTTCGATGCGGCAGAGAACTTAGATCCGAGAGTGATTAAGGAGAAGGAGAGAAAAGCGGCGGAGAGAGAAGCGAAGAAAGCAGAGAAGAGCGGTGCGGGTGGTAAAGGTGGCGGCTCCAAGGCAGAGAACGAGGCGGCCGCGGCGGCGGCGAAAGCCGCCGCGGAAGCCGCCGCCGCGGACGCGAAAGCGGCAGCCGCCGCGGCAAAGAAGAAGAAAGAGGCGGAAAAGAAGGAGATGCAAAAGACGAGAAAAGCTGTTCGAGCAATTCGCGACGAGGCGGAAGGCGCGCCGGAAGAGTTTGATTTGGATCAATTGATGCTCAAGTTGGACATCTCTGGCGTGAAGAGCTTGCTCGACGAATGCACGGGGAAATCCGCCGCAGAATCTGGCGCGATTTTGAAAGCCGCGGTCGAGAAAGGCGCTTAAAATGAGCAAATTAAGAGAATGGGAGATTAAGAGAGAGAGAGAGAGAAAAGATCAACAACTTAAATTATTTTTGTGCATAACGATTGGTTTATGGACTATATTGAAATTATTGACAACACCGCATCTCCTACTACTTTCTAAGCTTTCGTGACTACTCTTCCGATGACTTGGTCCCCGTCCGAACATCGTTCGGAAACGAAGACTGCATCGTGCAACGCGTTATTCTCCCCGATATTCTCAAACGTCAACAAGTGTTTCGAGCCCGCAAACTCGGCGAAGACGCACGCGTTGTCGAGCTGTCCTTTGCCTTTATCGATGAACCCCCACCTACCTTTACCCCAAGGCGTCTTCAAATCGCCGCCTTCCAAGAATCGCAAACCAGGGACACCGCCCCAGGAAAACGGTTCGTTTTCGCCTAATTTTGATAATACGGACGCCACGTGTGCTTTTTCCGAGTAACTTTCTATGCTTTCCGAGGGTTCAACCATTCGCAATTTGCATAGGATTTTTGAATCAGCGGCAGCTTCACCGAATCCTTCGCCGTGCGTCCATCGGTCGAAGTTCGAAATCGCTTTTGCGCTCGCGCCAAGAACTGTATTCTGCTTCATTTCCTCGTAGTAATTGTACGCGTCTATCATCCTTTGAACGGTTTCTTTCAATCGCAAGTGGTAACTCATGCGTATGGCAACTGGAATGAATTTTTTCGCTTTCGCATCCTTCTTGGCGAAGCGATAAATCATCTTCGAGTTTGCAAAGCATAAATAATTGAGCGTCCTTTTGATGACACCAGGACCGACATAATCGCCGTGGGCAGGCAAATCGAGCGCTTCATTGAATGCTTCGTGTGCTCTGATTGCAATATCCGTGGGCGAGGAGCCTTTGATGCCTAAAAGTATCCTCGCCACGCGCGTCGCCAGCGCCAACGATTCTTCTGTCGCTTCAAATCTCGCAAACCCGTCGTCTCTACTCGCTGCACGTCCGCCGTGACAATATCTCGACCAATCCATGTGCGGATCATCGACGACGTGGTCGTAACCATACGCAGTCATATCGTCCCAACCGTCTGACATGGCTTCCACGTCCGCGTCTCGATAAAAATACGTCGACGGGTCGTGCATGAGCACTGTTTCTGGATCTATTGCAATCGTGTGCACGCCATTCTCCAACAGTCGCTTCAAGGCAATCCATTTCAGAATGGTCGCATCGTAACTGCTCGACTCTAGCACGGAAATTTCGCTCGAAACAGCTCGCGCAATATTCGCCACTTTCGGTGAATTCGTGACAACAATGACGCTTTTGTCTACTTTCAATTTCTTTGCGCCTCGTTCGAGGAAGACTTGCAAGTGGTCCGCGTTGTCGTCGTTTGCCGAAACGACTATGGCCGACTTCTGTGCGCCTTTCCAAACGTTGCCTTTCCTGGACAACATTTCATCAATCTGTACGGATGTGCCATCGTTTGACGGAGGCGGCGGTGTTTTTGAAATCGCGTGTAACGAGCGCCCTAAGTCGGTAATTTTCCCATACCAGTCCTTCATTGGCGCGCACTGAGAAGAATACGCCGCAGGCGCACCTTCCTTCCAATTCTTAGAACCGATGATTCCATCGTTAACGGCGTGCTTATGTTTTCCTTCTAATTCCACGACGGATTTTAATTCTCCTGAACACCCGACGGTGCACTCTAACGACGCGACGTTCGCGTCGTGGTTGTAATACTTATCGACGAGTTGCATTTTCCGTTCTTTATCCGTGTGATAGTTCGCGTGCATGGCTACTGGTCTATGCCTATCTTTAGCCAACTCTGGTTTATGCCTCACGATACGGAACATCACTTTACTGTTCAAGAAACAATACGGATTCATCACTCGAACCGTCGCGCCGCTTGTTTGATGCCAATCTCGACTGGCAAACCATAATTCCAAGTTATAGCCAGCTTGATCCCATAAATCTTCCGTCGCCATTCTGTGCGCCATGATGGACATGAGCCTATACGAAGCTTCGGTGGCGGCGACGTACCATAATCCAGAATTCAACGCGGAAACTCGAAACGCTTTTACTCGCGTGCGTCCCGACCTTCCCATAGCCGCATCGTCGATAACTTGATGAAACCCATTCGCAGTTTGATTGTCCCACCCGTCAGACATGGACTCGATATCGTGATCCCGATACAAGTAAGGAAAAGGATTTTGTAAGTACACGACGTCTGTATCCGTCAATAAGACGGAGCACCCAACTTTGACGAAATCTTTTATGATGCCAAACTTTTGCGCCGAGATTTTGTGCGACCCTCTCGCATCGTTCTTCACTCGATACGTCGCCACTCCTTTATCCTGCAAGTTCTTTTCCAACATATCGTCTAAGCATATGACGAGAAAGTTCGTTATTTTCAACGATTTAATTGAATCAACAAACTTATAAATTCCTGGAGCGGCGGAATTCGCCACAGCCGCTAAGACTTCTCTATCGATCGCAATCTCCTTGACGACTTCGCACAAGACTTTCAGATCCCCTACGCAATTTTGCGGCCAATTGGAGTCGGTTTTAGCTACGGAAAAGTCTAAGCGCCTCGCAGACCCCCACGCACCAGTGTTTATTGCTTTCGTTTCGCACACTTTATTCGTTTCGTCGGACATGGACGGCAAGGCGAACGCGTTCGGGTAGGTATCCGTGAGCGGTTCAATCTTAGCTAGCATAGAAGGAACGCCACCGCGGCTACTGCTGCCGCCGCCGTTTTTACTACTACCGCCACGACTCTGCGTCGAAACTGCATCACGTACCTCTTCATCGCGCTCGAACGGAGTCTTTTCTTGTCGTCGCCCACCTAGTCCTTCGCCACCAGAAAAACTCCTCCCGTTAAAATCTGTATCCCCCATGCGTCTATTCTTCCCGCTCCCGCTACCGCCGATGTCGTTAAAGTTCGTCGCACCACTACCCATCATCATCGCTCTCTCGTGTTCCACTCTCGCTCGCTTCATGTGACCTTCGTCTCTCTGATGTTTCAGCAAACTCACGATGACTCCGAGCGCGCACCCAAACGCAATCGACTTGCCAAGTTTAGCAGAAGGTGCCGATCGCTTCTCATCCCTCGAAATCATCATCTTCTGTTGCTGTATCATTTTTTCAAACTATCACTTGTTAAAAAACTGATTCCAAATTGTTCGTCTGTTCGCTTCTAACCACAGTGACCACTCCGTGACGAGTTCCGTGTACTTTCGAACTTCCGGGTTCTTGATTTTCTTACTGTTGATTTCGATAATCTGATGCTCTTGCAAGTACCCGAGCGCGCATAAAGAAGAGGAGGCGATGAAAAGGTACTTCGAGAACGAGCCGAACATTTACCGCGCTAAAGAGCCGTGCCTTTTATAAGATTTTCCCTCTCTGTGTGTGTATGTGTGTGTGTGCGTGTGTGTGTCTGTATATTTATTCGCGCGCGCGCGTGATGCGTAGTTTTGACGACGATTGAAACGACTTTTTTGTCTCTTATTGTGAATTCCCGAAAGATTTTTTGGATCTCTCTCTCTCTCTCTCTCGCGCGCGTGCGCACATTCATTCCTATATAAAAACCTAATAGACTTCATCGCAGACCCTTTTCCACGTTCCGACGAAAAACTCCACGCCATTGCTGGTGAAAAGCATCTCCTCGTGCCATCTCGCCAAGTTTTTAACTCTCTCCAAGAACTCTTTGATGTCTTCTTTGTAGACGTATTGTTTCTTGATGGCGTCGACCGCGGCGCGGACGTGCGAGGCGAGAGAGCAAGCGCACTCTGTCGCTAAACCAGCGATGACTTGCTCTTGGCCTGGCGCGTTGTATTTGAATTCGTCGCTTCGACGCACGCGGTGCATTTCAACAGCCAGTCGGCGCGAATGTGTTGCGAAGAGATGTTCGATGACGTTGAACTCCTTCTCGATGTAGAAAGGCGCGGTTGTGGCTTCTTTGACTTCTTCTCCTCCAGTTCCTTCTTCGTTCTCTCGGACGATGTTTGTTTTGATGTCGTTTTTATCGCTCTGTCTCTCCATTATACCACGCTTTTCGTTTTCTGCTTTCTGTTTCTTTGTTAGTTGCATAAACACAGTGTTCACACTCGGTTGCGTCCTGTCCCGAACGTAGACTTTAGATTGAGGGCCAATTAAACCTTGCGCCGGGCCACGAGTGTCCAAAACTAATCCACGCTTCTTCGGATTTTTCTTCGCAGGCGACCCCGTGTTATTCTCAAAATGCAATCTCACGCATAAACCGCGAATAATCTCTATGCCAAAATGAATGCTCTTGTTTAAGTCGTCTAAAATCTCGCGAACTTTCTTGTGTATGATTTTGTAGTCGTTCGTCGCGTTGACCAAATTTTTCGATCTCGAATATTCCGTGCAAGGTCCGTGACCTAAGAAACCCTTCTTTTGAGTGCTATTTATGTCTTTTGAGAGCATTATTTCAAACGTGATTGATTTCGCGCGGCGATCTCCTAACATTTTAGCTCTGTCGCAAACGGTTTTTGACATGTCCTTTAAAACCGCCAAAACTCGTTCCCTGGTTTCGAATCTCACGCCCCAGGAAATTTTCATGCTCGTCGTTTGCGGCGGTGGATCTGGTTTCCATTCGGTGTCGTCTATTCCCCTAGCTTTTTGAATCAAGTTATAAGTCGCCACGTCGCCCCCTATTACGTCGATGAGTTGCATGAATTCACGGCTTCCCTCTTTAATCGCTTGCAAATCCGCGCACCTACGAATGTTCTCCTCTCTCAGTTTTCTAAACAAAACGTGTCCTACCCCCGGGACATCCTCGACGGCCAACTGTGCCATGAAGTAAGGCGCATCTTCTTTCGATACGTAATAATAAGGGTCCTCACTCATGCCGTTTGGTTTCGCGTACTTTGACGTCGCGCACTTTGCGATCAACTTGTTTGGTCCCGCGCCGACGGAGCACTTCAATTTACACCTCTCGGTGACGTACTTTTGGATAAACTTCGCCATCGCTTCTCCTCTGACGCTCGCGTTCTCGCTCTCTATGCCTTTTTCTTTAATAAACTTATCTTTTTCTAACTTCAACCCGTTCGTGACGTCCAAATACGCCTCGTCGCAACTCGATCCAATCACGTGGTCGGTCAGCTCGAACAGCGCCTCGTAAAAGTTGGTCGCGAATTCCATGTAAGCGTCGAAACAATAACTCAACACGAGAACATTCTCCGGCTTTCTCCGATCGCTATCGTTAAAACGCATCCCAGCGCGCAAACCCAACGCGCGCGCGGCGTAATTCGCACAGCTAATCTCCCCGGTCTCCCCCCACGCGACGACCATGGGCGTTTCCTCGTCGCCGATTAAATCCGGTCGCAAAGTATGCACCGAACCTTGCAGAAAAAAACAATCGATGTCCACGTGCGCGACGATTCTGGACCGATCGTCTAAAACGCTCGGTTGGAGTTTGCTCGCGTTCGGGAGCAATCGTTGCTTGATCGCGTAATAGCGGTGGTTCCACGTTCCTATTTATACATATAAAAAAGCGCGAGAGAAATTTACATGAACAGAGACAGGGGAAGAGAAAATGTACGTACCTATGAATCCCAATCTGGTCTTATCCGTGTAATTCGCGACGAAGTCTTTGTCCGTTTCCGTCGTGCGCACAAAGTTTCTGCTGAACTTTGACGCCATCTCTCTACTTTTTTATTTCATATGTGAAGATCTAAAAGCGCAAAGCGTTGTGTATGTGTGTGTGCAACATCGCGAGAGAAAAGTGCGGAGAGATCGAAGGAGGTTCGAAGGAGAGAAAAAATCTGGGCACCTTGGAACTTTCAAACCCTAAACTAAGCACTCTCGTAAACTGGCACTTGACCTAATAACATTTTATCTAAAGTCATTGAATAACGCGCGATAAAAAAAGCATGTTCACCGCGACGACGACGACGACGACGACGAGCGCGAAATTGGTCCAAACTCAGCGACGACGACGACGCGCGGGCGATGACGCGATTTTTTCCGCGGCGGCGCGAAGAACGCAACGACGACGGTCGAAGAAGAATAACGGTAGTGGAGGATTCACGAACGCGAGTTTTACAGTTAGGGGCGACGAGAAGAAGAAGGAAGAAGAAGATGACGACGCGAGAGAGGCGCGACGAAGCGCGATGAGCAGAAGGTCGATGTTTATGGCCAACGCGGTGTTTTACGTGATGAACGCGTCGCCGGCGAGCGCGATGTTCAATTCTGGTTTAGACGTTCCCATCGAAGAGCCGTTACGTGCGGTCGCTGTCGTGATGGCTGTTAAAGTAGCTTTGCGAGATATAGCGGACCAGAACGAGGACTTTCGAAAGACGTGCGACGCGCCCGTTTACGCTTGCGATTTGTCGCAGCTGAACGTGAAATGCGCGACTCGGGTGTCTGGACCGATGACGCGAGCGTTGCCGACGATCTTGGAGACGTACGGGTTAGATCCGTACGAAGTGGAAGCGCTTAAACAGTCCATACAAGAGTTGGAGACGCAGTTGAAAGCGAACAACGCGCGCGTGGCAGTGAATTTTAAAGCGCCGGCGGAATACTTTGATCTCATCGACAGACAGATCGACGAGTTGTTGACGCAGTTACCGGAAGACGCGATGAGTAGCGCGAGAGATTTGTTTGAAAACGGGTGCGATTTAAGCGTGCCGGCAGAACAACCCGCCGAGTTGGATTGCAGAATCGCGCGAGCCGTGAGCCAAGGGAAAAGACCCAGCGGAGGGGTTTCTTAGAAAGTCCATTTATTGTTAATACTAAAAATGATACGAGAATATGCGTAGCGTGATTCGTTGCATAGCGCTGCTTCCATCGTGTCATCTTCTTCAAAATTTTGTGCGCGCGTTCCCTCCGTCTTTTTGTTCGTATTCACGAGGTGGAGAAAAAATACACGAAACCAAACCAAAATCTCTTCAAAACGAAAAGAAAGAATCTCCTCTTCCATGGACGGCGAAATCAGAGAGTGCGCGACGGATTCATCTTCTTCTTCCTCGGAGGAAGACGAGGATGCGAACGTCTTCGCGCCGCGTCCTTTTCAGCAGCGCGAAGATCACTCGGGAAAAGACAAGAAGAAGAAGAAGAAGAAGAAGATCAACGCCGCGAAACGGTTCTTTTCCTCGAAGAAGAAGAAAAACGCGGCGCCTTCCTCTTCGTCTTCGTCGGAAGAAGACTGCGAGGTCGACGAGTCCATGTTGGAAACGTTCGAATTCCTGGACGCGGAAGAGCGAGCAATCATGAGCGCGAATCGTCTCGAGCACCGAATCGAACCGCAGGACGCGAACGTCGACGCCGCGTTTTCCATCTTGCACGCGCAATTTTTTACCTCGACTTCGGTGGACGTTGAAAAATTTGTGAAACCGAAGCTCCACGACGACGCGGACGCAACGTTCGTAAAGTTTAAAGTCGCCGCGGAACGATTACGGGCGAAAGTGCATCGAAACCATTCGCATAGAAAGATTGGAGCGCACGAAATCAGGCAAGCGCAAGCGAAAGAGAACCGTCCCGGGCGCAAGATGTTTACGAATTTGAACGGGAAATTTTTACGTCTCGATGAAAATAAGTCAGCTCCGAAGACGGCGAATTTGAGATCAGACGTGGCGAACGCGGATACCGCCGTGAATATCGGGTTGAAATTGGCGGAGTGTTTGAGACGAGACTCGGTTTTTCAGAATAGTGATGTGACGACGTACGATAGCGAACATAATATCGTAATGGTGGAGAAAGATTTACACTTCGACGGTGAAGACGAATCGATGAAACGTTTTTTACTCGCGACGCGGCTTATCGTTGCTCAAATCGCGGAAATTTTACGTCCGCGTGGGCCTGGATTCAATGAAAAGTCGCCCTCTGCAGCAGTGGATGACGATGCGTCGATGAGAAAGAAGAAGAGCGAAATCGAGGAAGTTACGTTTACACGTGCCGATCCTTTCGACGCGTACGATTCGAGCGACGAAGAAAAAGCCGTTCAAAGCGATACAGGAGCTTTACCATTGCCTCCACCTCTCGGCTCGCACGTCGTGCGTTGCGTGGAAACGCCCGAAAGTCTCGATTTCGTTCGTTCGCTCCCAGAAGGCACTCCTTTGAGCGTATACTTTCAAGAAAACAACGCGTACAACTTCAAAGAGATTCGCACCGCTGACCACTTTCTCGACGGTTCGAGGCAAAAAATACGAAGTTCAACAAAAATTCAAGCCATTCCGAAAGCCGAAATGTACGGCGCTTCGCTTTTGATTCACATGGAGTTACCTGGTCCAATGGAACGAGAAGAGTGTGCGCCGAAAGACGTTTGCCGAGAAGGTTGTTACGTCGAGTTAAACGGCGCGAGCGGACATCCGGATTATTTATCTCGCTGGAGAAGACGCGAGAACTGCCCGCAATCGGAACGAAGTGTCGATACCGAAGTGTACACGTTTACGTTACCGACGCTTAAAGCGCATGAATTTTTCTTGCGCGAACCCATCGGCGAGCTCTGCGGCGACGTGAAAATCGAGTGCGAAAAAACCGGTTTGGAAGCCATTTTGAAATTCCACGAATACGACGCCGAGTTTTCGCCGGCTATGCGTAACCTCGTTACCGGCGTCGTGACAAAAAAAGAGACGAGCGAAGTCAAGCGCATGCTCTTTGGCACGTGGGATTCGGTCATCTTTTGGGAAGATCCATTCAAATCGAAAAGCGACGAGTTACAAGTCGTATTCGACGAAGCAGAAACACTCTCGAAAGGCGTTTTGTATGACGATCTCAAACACGCCGTCACGCAGAGAGGATTCGTTCGACCATTATCGCAATCGATTACGAACAACGTTCGTTCGCTCGCGACGGCTATAAAATGTCCTCAAACGATGAGTCGCGAAAAATTGTGGATGGCGATTCAATCCGCGATTCGATATTCAAAGAAATTGGGCCATTTAGGTAGCCTGTGCTCGCGAATGCTTTTGGGATCCGAAACGCTCGAATGTCAAGACGAACAGAGAGGCACAGGTACGCTCGATTTAGATATGGGTTGGGAGATGACCACTTTGGTGGCCACGAAACTTCCACCGGACGCGGAACCTCCTTTACCGGCTATATGGCAGATGCAACCGTCTCCTCCGCCAAAGGAAGGGCATGTCGAGAAGTACGGGTGTGGGCTTTTTCACGCACAAAACGACGAAGGAGAAGAAGAAAAAAAAGAAGAAGCGAAGTAAACGCGCGACTATAATTATTACTACTTACATAATGACTAAACACATCATTTTCTACTTGTATCGCACCAACTCAATTCTATACCGATCGTTCTGCTGCTCCAAAATTTCTTTCACTTCTACTCTTCCTCTTCCTCGACAACTAATCATATCGCCTTCCCCAACCGTCGCGTTTTTCTTTTCGCACACGTTATAGTTCAGTTTCACGTTACCTTTTGCAATGTCCTCCCCCATCTTACTTCTCGCGCAACGGAAACCCGCCGAGGCGACGGCGTCCAGCCGAAGCGACGCTTCATACGTTCGCATGGGCTCTTGCGCCTGAGCGCCTTGCGTGCCTTCTAATTCGCTCAGAGGAAACAACTCCACGGTAACTTTAACGGTGCGGACAGATTCCAACGCTCTCGTCAAGAAAACCGCAATCGCAGGCGTGGCCATCACTTTCGCGCCACCCTCGGAAGAGTTATTCACTAAGATGTCTCCAATCTTTTCCCGCTTCACGCCCGCGTTCAGCACCGCGCCTAAAAAATCCGGATGCGTCGCCGGATCGAACGCAAACTTACCGCTTATGTTCACACACGCGATCGCGCAATTACTCGTGTCCACTTCCTCTTCCCCATCCTCTTCGTTCGCGAAAAATTCGTCCTTCTTAGCCAACTCAAACAGTTCTTCGCTATTCTCCGGCCTCGCGAGAAGCATCCGCTGCTGCTCCGCTCCCGCGTATCCCCCCGTCCTATCGCACACGATTCGGTCGCCAAAGTTCTTTCTCACCGCTTTTTCGATCCATTCGCACAGAGGAGGCGAGTAAAAATCCGTGATTTCACACGACCACACTTTCTCCGCTCGCTTAGCTTGCTCGAGCGCGCGCGTGACGTCTTTTTGAAACGCGGCGGGCATGCTCCCGGGAAAATCGTATTTATCTGCTTTCTTCTTCCCGGCGTTTGACGATTTGCTCTTCTGTTGTTGTTGTTGTTGTTGCGCGGCGACGAAAAAAGCCTCTCTCGTCGCGACGCGCGTTCGTCGGTTGCTCGTCGACGGGACTAATTTTGTGGCGGTGGCGGCGGCGCGCGACGAGAAAGCCGTCGACGACGACATGTCTTTCTTATTTCTGAGTGTAAGCGTGTGCGCGTGTGTTTTGGCGGATTACTGACGCGAGAAGAGAAAGAAAATGAAAGTATGAATACTCGTCGCCGATGATGCTGATGGACAAAATAACAATACAACAATGCTGACAGACGCGCATAAATACATACATATGTGCATAATCCACTCCCACTCCTTCTCATTTTTCATTTTTATCTGCTGTTGGACAACTTACAGACGCAATCGTAGACGTTCGCGCCTAACCTTTTCGCGTTGATTTCAGATTTAACCATCGCCAAGTTCAGGACGTCCACGTGCGGTTGGACGTATTTACCGCACTCCCAGTTCGATTCTAACGAACGGCCCATGCCGTCTAAAACGACGAGCCATCTGAGTTTTTCCCCCTGTTCCATGTCGACGCCGCCGACGGTGTCTTCGCGTTTGACCCAATCGTTGATATCTTTGCCCGTGGCGTTCAAGTTGAGCAACGTGGACGCTTGGCCGGAGGAGAGCAGCGCAATCTTGCCGTTTTCGCGGTACAGTCGTAAATGATCCGGGTCGTGTTCTTCGCACGCTCGGTAAAACTCCTCGAGTTCGTTGATGGTGACGTCGTTCAGCGCAGCCGATTCGTTCGCGACCAACGCGACTTTCGCGCCTTTGGTTCTCTTGGCCAACTCTCTCGCTAACAGTGTCATCCCTAAGACGTCCGCGCCGGCGTTGTCGCAAAACACGCACACGCGGTCGTACTCGTTCGCTCGCAACTCATTCAAATCGTCGCACAACCACTCGCTATTTCTCACTCGTTTCCTCGATGCTTCAAACGCAAACTGTAAATCCTCGCTATTCTTAAACGCAAACTTATTCGAATCCCCTTTAAACGCGTTCCCACCGACGACGTTTTGCACCGCCTGCGCCGCTCCGGCATCGAACAGATTCCCAGCCAATGCGATTTCAATCGCCGCTTTCAACGAGTCCTCCGAATTATCCACGTCATCCCTCAACGACTGAAACAAAACGTCCGAACACAACGCGTTCTCCGCCGCTTTCACCGCGCGAAACAAATCCGGCAACCCGTACCGCCGCAACAACTTCTCCTTCTCGCTGACCACATTCAACAACGTCCCACCCTCGTACGCGTCGCTCTCTACTCGCGATAAGAACGCGTCGTATTCTTCCTCCCACTCCTGGTACCTCTCTAAAAAGCTCTCGTCCTCTCCGTGAAACATGTCCTTCGTCCGTCGCGCGTTCGCCCGGTGCGACGGATGTTGACTTCGCAACAAAACCACCCACGCTTGGCGACAGGCCACGTCCGAGGCGTGCGCATCGCACACGCCCGGGGAAACGTGCGTGTATAAAGGCTGCGATTTCGATAACAACGGGAACGGCGACGCTTCGGTCGGGTTTGCGGAGCCATCGATGCTGATCTCTTCGATCGCTGTTAATTCGTAATCATTCGACAAAGCTTTCCCCGTGTTTTGGATGCGATGTTGCTGACGACGACGCGGAGAAAACAAACGAGGAGATGAAGACGATGATATTCCGCGATGTCTCCGAGAAGAAGAAGAAGAAAAAGAAGAAGAACACGCGGTTGATGACGTGGAGGCGAACGCGTGCGCGGAATATCGGGTGGTCATGTCGTGTTTTATTATATATATTCCGTATCTTAAAGTGTGGATTCCCCAATTTATCCATTTATAAGATATGGGAATCCGCGAAAGAGAGAACCAATATAATACTAATAAGCGCGAGTATATATATAAGTAGTATACATTTCGATGCATATGCACATTTAAATTTACAACGAAGGAGGTACCCACATGCAGCGCTTCAATAAAATGGCGACGATGGCGACGATTAAACACACGGAGAGAGAGTCTAGAAGTTTGATGGCGGACGTTCGGTGGTCGACGACGGGGACGGGCGGCGGCGGCGTCTGTCTTTGCACTGCGACTCTTCCGTCGTTTGCATCGTTCGCGGTGGCGTCGGTCTCGAGATGAGTCGTCGCAGAGGTATCGCTGGCGGTTCTAGGTGGAGGAGGAGAGGATGGTGCGTTTCTCCTTCGTTCTTGTTCTTCTATTATTTCTTCTTCTCTCGGTTGTCGTTGCTCGTCTGTTCGCGTCCGCGTTACTACGGACGGGGGCGTAGCCGGTGCGACTGGCGTTGCGTCGTCGTTCGTCGCGATAGTAGCAACGCCCTCCCGCTCCCGCGCTTCTCTCTCTTCTCTCTCTCTTCTTTCCATCGCCGCTTTCTTCGCCGCTTGTTTCGCTCTGTCCATTCGTCCTAACATTTTCTCGTGCACCAACCTCGTGACTTCTCTTCTCTTTTCGCTCCCAAAGGTAAAATTAACCTCCTTCGCTCGACTCTTCTCCGCGTACTCTCTCCGCTGCTCTTCGCTAAAATCGATCCCACCCAACGCGCCTTCACTCGGCGTCACCATAAACGCCCGAATCGCCGTCAACGCGGTCCTCACTGACCAGCTCGGTTGCCAATGTTCCTCGTGGTACGACGTAATCGACAAACAGATTTTCGTCAACGTCTCGAAGCGACCGTTTGGCGTCAAGAGCATAAAGTTCGGCGGTTTAAACGGGTAATCCACCGGAAGTAATATCCGACCGTGGTATATGCCGCCTTCAAACGGCGTGCCTGTTTATATGGCACGTGTGCGTGAGAGAGACAAAAAGTGAAGGAGAGAAGACGTTCGCGCGTCAGTTTTCCGGCGGTTTCCGACTTCGAGACACAACAACGAGAGAAAAGGTCAACACCCAAATTTCGCGCGTTGTCTCTCTCTCTGTCTCTCTCTCTCGCGCGCGGAAGAGAACGAAGACGACGCGAGACAGAAACGAGAAAACAGAACAACAGCAACGACGCGTTCGTCGAAATAAAACGCGCACCTTCCGCGCCGTACAAGGCGAAATGCCACTCGAAAATATCATCCTCCAAAGGTTCCGCCCACGTGGCGAACGCGTTCGGGTCGGCTTCCATCTGCGCTTCTGCTTCCGTGAACTCTTTCATCTCTTGCGAGATGCGACGGACGGCGGCGTTGTTCGAAGAAGAGGGCGAAGCGGAGGAGGCCATCGCGTGAGTATCGTTTTCGTTATCTCTTTTTATGCGTCTCTCTCTTTCTCTTCGGATGATCAGCGCGCGTCTTTAAAAGTGGATTGTTTTGAAGGATTTTAGGGAAAAATTCGTCACACAAGTCACAGAGATGTCTCCTCCTCGCCGCCGGCGAGACGACGACAGCTCCGACGACGAGGAAAGAAGAAGGAGAAGAAGAAGAGGAAGAAGAAGCCGGTCTCGCTCTTCTTCTTCTTTCGACGACGACGACGACGACGACGATAGAAGAAGAAGAAGACGAAGAAGACGAACGAGAAGAAGAGGAGATTCGATTTCGATGTCGGACGGAGAAGAAGAACGACGTCGACAAAGCCGGCGGCGAAGATCGATGTCGTCTTCTCCGAGAGAGAGAAGAAGCGGAGGAGAAAGAAGAAGAAGGGATTTCGACGACGCGTACTATTCCTCCGAGGAAGAAAAAGAGCGTTTCCGAGGAGGTAGGAGAAGGAGGAGTTATTCCTCCGACAGTTACCCCGATGAGGACGGAGAGAGAAGAAGGAGAAGAAGCGAACGATACGAAGACGACTACGACGACCGCGATGATCGTCGCCGGCACAGGCACGGTTCTTCTCGCGAGCGAGGCGAAGAGTATCGTCGTCCTCGGTACGATGATGACGATGATGACAATAATAACGGCAATCCTCCGTTCGAGCGATGGGAAATTCGGAAAGGCGTCGTGCGTTCGATTCAGCCGTACGGATTGTTCGTGCGTTTGATGGAGAAGGAGGAAGAGGAAAAAGAAGAACAAGTGGAGGAGAGAGACAGAGAGAGGCGAAGGAGACGGCCTTTACCCGATGGTTTGGTGCACGCGAGTCAGGTTTCGAACGACATCACGTTTCAGAGAGACGATGCGGACGAGGCGAAGGTGCAATCTTTGTCGTATTTTTTTCCGACGGATACGATAGTGTACGCGAAAGTGTTGAAGTGCGAGCGGGATCCCGCGAGAGGGTGGAAAGTGAGCTTATCGATGAAAAACGTCGATCAAGAGAGCGGGGAAGATAAGGATCCAGAGAACAGAGACAACGGCTTCAATAGTAATTCAAACAACAATAATAACGATGGACATAGAAATAACAACAACAACAACAACAACGCGTCGACGGCATCGTTTACGGCGGACTTGTTCGGCGTGTACGAAGGTAAAGTAGCTTCGATTAAACCGTATGGCGTCTTTGTGAATTTAGAAAACACTCGAACGTCGGCTTTGGTTCACGTTTCCGAGATTAGCGAACACCTGCGGTTTTCGAGAGAAGACACGGACGAAGATAAAATCATGGGAATCGAAGGCGTGTTGTCGGTTGGCGAATCGTGTTTCGTGAAAATAATCGAAATGAAACCGCCGGAAAACGAACGCGATCGAATGAAACTGTCCGGGTCGATTCGATTGGTCGATCAAAAATCGGGCGAAGATTTAGACCCAGAAAACATGAAACTTCGCGATCGACGCGACGGCGGCGGCGGCGGCGGTGGTGGTGATGGCGGTCGGTTCATGAAGAAACCCGTCGGCGCGGACGCCGGCGAAAGAGTACAACCCGGCGGCATCGTCCAGTGGGGACACGAAAAAGCCGACGTCAAAGAGCAAAGCAAAACCGCGTACGATTTCGTCGTTGACGTCGAAGACGATCAAAAACATCAACCGAAAGCGGACGACTACTCGAAACCTAGGTTTGGTCACGGATTAGAAGGCTACGTCCCGGAAGTAAGAAAAGAGAAGAAGAGAGGAAAAGAAAAATCGTCTTCGAAAGACAACAAGAAGAAAGAATCGAAGAAGCGGAAAAAGCGCGAGAAGAAGGAGAAGAAGAAAAAGAAGAAGAAAGACAGCAAGAGGAAGAAAAAGAGCAAGCGCTCCTATTCTTCCTCCTCTGGGAGTTCCTCCTACTCGTACACCTCCTCAGATTCCGACGACGACAGTTACAGTAGCTCGTATTGATTGATGTTTTAAAGTTGAAAGCTCATGAATAATTTTTCATTTGTTATAACAAAAGATCGTTGATGAAAGCTTCGCACTGCGCATGCTACGACTCGATGCTAGTTCGACGCTGCTATATACTGTGTGTAATAATAAATATTCCTCCGGTAGAAGAGAGAAGCGCACATATTTATCGGTAACGCCACGCGGTTTAATAAAAACAAACAAACTCACAACTCCTTCATCGTTTGCGTGTCGTATTTTCCCGTGTGTCTATCTATGCCTTCCTTTCTATCCTTCCTCTTCTTCTTCCACTCCGCCTTGGAGACGCACTGCGGCGACAGCTCGTAACACACGTACTGTTCGACGTTCGTCTCGTTCAACTTCTCCTCGTACAGTAACGTCTGCAACTCTTCCTCGACCTCCTCCAGCACCCGTTCGCAGTAACTCTGAATCTCTCTCTGTTCCGTCTTTGCCTGCGCGCCTCGAACCGTTCCGCGCGGCGCTTTATACCACGAGTCCTCCGTCTCGTTTCGACTCGCGTCCGCCAAACTGAGCTGATAATCCGGAACTCTGCTCTTCTCGCAAAAGTCCTCCACGAGTTCTAAATATCTCTGCTCGGAAACCGAATACGGAATCAATTTCCCGTACCTCTGGCCTTTCGAGTCCAACCTTCCGCGCATATCGATGTGGTTTCTCTGCTTGTTTTCGTTGTTCAAAGCCTCCTGGAGCTCCGCGGAGACCGCTTTACACGCCGAGCATTTCGCCGCGATGGCGTCCGCGCTTTTTACAAAAAATAAAAGCGCGAAGAGTAGGGAAGAGACGAAGAACGAGAAGGCGAGAGGAGGAGAGAGGTGAAGGGTAGCGGCCTGATGGTGGTGGTGGTGAGAAGACATGATGCGTGATTTTGATCAGTCTCTCTGTGATGGTCCGAAGAGAGGAATAAGAAGAGAGATCGGAGGGGAAAAATGACGAATCGAAACTTCTTTTTTCTTCTCTTCTTTCGTGGCTGAAATCTCTCAATCTCTCAATCTAAAAAAAAAGGAAGAAAGAAGCAAAACAAACACCTAACCGACGACGACGATTTTCCGCCGCCGTATTGTTATTATTGTTCGTGAAAACTTCTGTCTCGTGCGCGAGAACGGAGAAGGAAGAGAGCAATCGTTCCTCTTCCTATTCATCGCTTGGTACCTTTCTTTTTTTTAAAACGAGCTCGCTATGATATATATACTTTCTCTTCGCTTCTTCATTTTTGCATAAATACACGTACTGCTTTTCTTTTCTCTCTCTCGTTGTTAACCGGCTCTGGCGCGGATTTGTTCGAGCCTTTTGACGATTTCGCTGGGCGTGCGGTCCATCTCTTCGCTTATGCGACGCTGCGCGTCCGCACCGAGTCGGCCGAACTGTTCGCACAAGTCGCCGTCTACGACCGCTTTGACTGGGAAGTACGAGGAGCGGAAGGCGCCGTGTTCGTTGCCCAAGATTGGCGGCGCTTCGATGCGCAAGTGCATTTCGAGGTGGGTGCAGAAATCGGCTTCGTCTTTGCTCGCGAACGGGACAAACGCGCCGAGCGCGCCGCCGAGGGTGGCGTAGACGATGACTTCAGAACCGCCGGTTTGTAAAGCGCACTTGGTTAAAGAGCAGATGACGTCACCGACGTGGAATTGCGCGCAGGCTTGGAGCTTGTTGTTCGCGCCGTTGAGCGCGCCCAGGGCGGCTGAGGATGTCAACGCCGCGTGTTTCCCTCCGGAGATGTCCGATTCGATCTCATCGGAAACGTCTTTGGGTAAGCGCAAGGCGGCAAAGTTCCCGAACTTGTCTGATACGGCCACCGTGTCGCGATCTAAGGGGAGCATAGATGTCACATATCGCGGCGCTACGTCGTCGGCGAAGATGTGCATGGAGCATTCTTGGTCGTCTTCGCGAACGTACTTGACGAAGAAGGCGGATTCGCACGCGTCGGTGACGTAGAAGCGGTCACCAGAGCATCGAATGTCGTTGATAAAACTGGGAAACTTTTGCGCGCACTCGGCTTTGCGCAATAATTTCTTCTTACCAAAATCGTACAGGCGTAAAACATCGTCTACGCCAACCAAGAGTTTGCCCTCAAAGTTTCGCAACGCAAACGGCGCGCCTTCGCAAGGAGTTTCGTGGACCAGTTCTAAGCCGGTGATGGCTTTGCTGTTACCCGCGGATTTTCCGTTCGCTGTTTCGCCGTTTGATGATTTTCCACCGCCACGTTTGTATCGATAACATCGAATCATGCCACCGTCGCAATCGCGAGGTTGCAACACAAAATTCTTCGCCGAACCGACGACTAATAACACCTCATCCGCTTTGGAGAAATAGGCGTGCGCAACGGAAACAACGCGTTCGTTGCTTTTAATCTCTTGCATGCACAACGTTTCCGCGTTAGCCGCGTCGACGATGCGAATACACGACGACCAATTGTTGTTGTCGTTCGCGGTCGATTTCGGCGCGCCAAACTGTTCGATGGGTGCTAATTGATACGCGTCGTCTTCTTCGTCTTCTTCTTCGTCTTCTTCTTCGTTTTTCTTCGTTTTCTTTGCCGGAGGCGCTTCGACGACGTATTCGTTCCTCGTCTCTTCGCCTGTTCTATCTTCAAATCCAATTATACCTCTATCAGTTTCAATTACCGCGACGACGTCGGGGTCGTCTGGATGCGTCGACATGGCGCGCGGCGTGTATCTCGCTTTTTCTGAACTTTGAGAAAACGCTTCGCCGAGATTTTCGCACGCTAAAATCCGTAAGCTTCCATCTACGACGGCGACGATACCTTCCGGAACTTGTTCGGAGGCAAAGCCACACGCGCGGTCGATGGTTTCGTGACACGCCGGGACGATTGAAAATCTACCGTTTTCGTTGAAACCTAACCAAGGCCGCGTGGATAAAGCGACGAATCCAGCCTCTTCGTTCATTTCGATGCGATTGAGTTTCGGAGGTCTTTGGCCGACAAAACGCGAGCGCGCGTCGGAAAGTGCGCCAGAAACGCGATCGACTTCGCACCTGACTAAAACGCCGTTGGATAGGCCAACGTTCAAGAACATGGACGGCGGCGCGCTGCTACCCGCTTTCTTGTTGTTCTTCGCGCTCTTATTGTTCACCTCTAAAAGCAAAACGGATTCTGGCGGCGACGGGGTTGCTTGGACGCCGACCGATCGCAACGCTTCGCCTGGATTCAACGATAACACTCGCACGGTAGAATCGTAACCAGCCACGGCGGCAAACTTGGCTCGCAATGATCCATCCGGAATCGGCGGGATGTCCACGCTGACAACCTCCGAGCTCGTTTCAATCTTTTCAATCTCTAAAAGCTGTCCAGCTTCGTCTAATTCGAAATATACGAGTTCGCCACCCGTTAAGGCAACGATAGCTTGGCCTCGGTTACACGCGCAAGCGGTTATTTTCTTTCTACCCGGCGCTCGCCACTCGTTGACGCCTTTGTTGTTCCCGCGAACGTGTCGCACGCCGCTCGGGTGGATTTGTATCAAAGACCCGTCGTCTTCGTCTCCTAAAGCAGAAACAGCTAACGTCGAAGATGTGGCGAGAATACCGGTATCTGTGACCTCCTCGACCGTATCGCCGATGGATAACACCAAAGTCGCGTTCGTGAACGAGACGACGATGTACGCGTCCGTAGTATCGCTTTTCGATTTGCGAATGGTGAAAACGCCGTTTGGATTCCCAGGGAGCGGTGAACGTGCCATTTCCGAAAGCGGCACGCCTTGACGCAACACGCGAAACGTGGAGCGCGGACCTTGACCGCACAGAGCTAATAAGCGAGGCGTTTCCTCCTTTCTCGATATGTTTGACGCTAACGCAATGGTTGGTGAAAGCGATTCAATTTCGTCAATCAAGGCAAGGTTTTTTAATTTTCTCGGATTGAAAAACACCGGTTGAAAGTTCTCCTCCTCTTCGTCGTCGCCGTCGTCGTTCTTACCTTTTCCTTTCTTTTTCGTTGAGTTGTCAATTTTCTTCAGAGTTTTCGAGGAAGACTCTGCGGACTCTTCGTCGTCACCGAGCGCGATGAACTGAAACAACGCGTGAGCGCCAAACTCAGAGCCGCAAAACAAAAACCCAGTCTTCAACACGCACAACGCGCTGCACACCGGCACCGTATCAAAATACTTCATCTTTAATTCTGAAACTTTTCTATTCGTCCAATCTAAGGTTACTTTATAACAGTCGCCGTATTCGCTCTGCGCGATGAAGAAAAACCCGTTTTTACTTCGGTGCGATGCAAACGAGGCGATCAAAACGCCTCTCTCCGCATCTAAACTCGTTCGCCTCGGGATGACGCAACGAATTTCCTCGTGTTTCTCCGCTCTGTACACCAAAAAGTTTTCGCAACAGACAATCACCCCGCCCGGTCCGTCGCTGCCTCCCGGCACCGGAATCAACTTATTCGCACCGTTATCAACCGGTTCCGACCACTTCCTCGCCACGTGATTCAATCCTAAATCCAACTCGTAATACGTCAGCATTTTTTGTGCTTCTGCGGCAGCTTCCCCGGTATCGTCAACGTCCGCTTCTCCGTAAAACAACTCAATCGCCATAAACCCGGGATTCTCCAACCCGTTGTCTACCGCGCACACGTCGAAGGCAATCGTCTTACCTTTGTTCGCCTCCAAAGGACTACTAATCGTCAAATTCGCCTGAGAATCTCTATTCAAAACGTACACGACTTTCTGCTTTTCCACCGCGGCGAGCATGACCGCTCTCCCTTTCGGATCTACGCAGCAAAACTGCCCCGGCACCACTCGCCGCACGCCCGACTTCCCAAAAGTTTCCTTGTGCACCTGCTCAAACTGGTTCTTCTCGTTATCGAATCTCAAAACCACAATCCTCCCAGAATCCGACCCGACGACCACGTGATCCCTGTTCGCTCCGGCTAACCGAAACGCGGACATCGATCGAATGATACCGAAACACTCGCGAAACGCGATCGACTTCAACTTCCCGTGTTGGTCCGGTCGCAACAATTCAATAGCCGTCCCTTTACTCACGATTATTTCTTGCACTTTCGGGGCGGAGAAGTTCCCATTGATGGCCGTTTGGCACGTCCCCGGCCGCTGCAGCGTCACGTTGTACAGGTGCATCTCTGTTTATCTCGTGCGTTTGATGTTATATTTACGCGCGCGTGAATTCGATCGCCGCCTCCAAAAGAAAAGCAAAATTGAATTCCTTTTTCCCCACAAACAGCAAAACGTGGGAGAAAAAGAACAGGCGCGTCCAATCTCACACTCTTTCCCCGAACCGCCGTCGCGCGCGCGTCCAATCTCTCTTCCTCTCTCTCTCTCTCTGTGTTGCGTTGTGCGCGTCGTGAACTTCTCCTCTCCGAGTCGACTGATGAGACGTGTGACACGTGCGAAAAGAGAAGAAAAAACAACCCAATCTCTGCTCTCTTTTTTTGTTGCAAAAAATGCAGAATGGATATTTAGGGTTTAGGTAATAAATAGGGTTTAGGTAAATAAAGCACCTCCTCCACAGAGAGAAGAGAGAGAAAAAAGCACTCTCCAGAAGAAGAAAGAGAGAGAGAAAATGTCGCGCTTCCTCTTCTTCCGCCACGCGCGAAGAAGCTTTGTCGGATCGAAAGCAGCGCAGCATTCTTCTTCTTCTTCTCGCGATTATGCTTTGTGTCAAAGTCGTTATTATAACTCCAGCAGCGCAGTTACGAACGAGAGATGTTTATTCGGTATTGCGCATCATCGATGTCAGCCAATTGGCAAAACCTCTTTTTCCCCAAAGCCGCCGGAGTTTAAGAAGGGAAGCGCGGACGACTTCAATTACTCGGGACGAAGAAGAAGTTTCGCCGCCGACGCGAAGAAGAAGATACTGAAAACAGGCGCGGTCGGGACCACGTCGTCGACGACGACGAGTTCAATGACGAGAAGACAGACGAAGAAACTGGATTTGAATCCACCGACGATCCCGGGGGTGTTTGACTCCATCGAAGACGCGGCGTGGAACGCCGCCGTGGCCGAGGTGGAACGAGAGAGGGAATTGGAGGAGAGAGAGAATATCGGGGAAGGAGAGGAGATGCGATACGACGAGAACGGGAACCCGGTTTTGAATAATAATAATAACAACAACAGAGAATATACTGGCGCGACGAGCAGTAGTAGTAATAGCACGAGCACCAGCTTGAGTCGATTCGATTATTCGTTACCGGTTCGAGCGTATTATTTAGGATCGACGGTGGATTTTCGACGCTTGGCGAGGGAGCTGCCGACGTACCCGAAGGAGTTTACCCGAGAGTGCGTGGTGATTCGATTAGCCGCGAGACGGTCGGTCGAGTTAGCTTCGAGTGGTGTTAATGCTAGCAGCGTTAGTCATTTAGCGAGTAGTAGTAGTGGTGGTGGTAGTAACGATGAGAGAAAGCTGAACACGTTGGCGAGTTTGAGGGAAGCGGCGGAGGAGGTGTTGAACAAGAGGAAGAAAGGCGCTAACAACGGTGATACTGGTTTGGAACAGAAAAATGTGGAAACGACGGCTTCACAGAATGCCGCAGAGCAAACGAATGAGCCAGCACCATCGACAATGTCACAGAGAGCAGTCGGTATTCCGAGCACGGATTTGATGCGATACATGGTTGTTTTTAAATTCGGTTCGGTGGTTTTTTACAACGTCGGCGCGCAGGAACGCGAGGAGTGTTTGGAGTTGACGCGAAACTTTGTAGAATCCCCGTTAGCGTACCCAATGAAAGAGGATTATTTAGTTAAAGTATCGCCGAGATTAGACGAGTGGGCGAAATTAGAATCCGACCACATCGTTCTGAAACGGTTGGACGTGAATAACATTAGCGTCATTAGCGCGGTGTTGGCGCAAACCGTGGCGCTGGAGCACTACGAGCACAAAGTCGACGCGATGGTTGAGATTTTCTCGAAACTCAATAAAAGCACCGAATTGACTGGAGATTTAAACATTTCCAAGAAGCGGTTGTTTTCGTTAGTCGCGGAAAATAATAACACGTTGACGGAATTGATCACCAGATTAGGTTTGTTGGGAAGATCGGACACGGCGTGGCAATACGCGCAGTATAACATTGTTTGGGAAGGATTGAGGCAAGATTTTGAATTGGAAGATCGGTTCCAAGATTTAGACTACAAGTTAAACTTGATTCAAACGCAAGTGAAGTTCTATTTGGAGATTTTGCAGAATAGAAAGAGCGATTTCTTGGAGTGGACGATTATCGTTTTGATTGCCTTGGAAATTTGCGTGTCCTTGTACGACATGAGCGACAAACTGCCGAGCTTGCCATTTTAGAGTTAGATTAGAAGAAATGTATAGTAAAGTATGTAACGCATCGCACGTGTATTTAAATAAAACAATATTCAAAACTCGCGATTCAGAAACGCTCTCAACTCTATTTCCGCTTCGCGCTCTTTCGGTATTTGAGTATTGTTTTGTTGCTTTTCTTTCTTCTCCTCTCGCAACCTGGAGCGGAACATGACAGGTTTCCCGTTTGGTTTTTTTCTCGCAGGTGCGGCAGCTCTTTCCATGGCTTTCTTCAATCTTAACTCTTGCTCTTCTTTTTGCTGCTGCATCTTCAACTCTCGGTTTCTGTGTCGCCGCTCTTTTTCTATCTTACGTTCGCGCTCGGCGACGACGTCTTGGGGCATTTTTTCAATCTCGACAAAGTATCGCTCCAGCGTCTCTTCAATTTGTCTCAACATATCGACGGCTTCGATAGATGGAGGTTTTGCATCATTAGAAACGACTACGCTTTCGTACACCTCTCTCACTTTCTCGGTCAAATCCTCTAACTCTTGTTCAGGCGACAACGAAGTCGAAGTCGACGGCGAAGAAGAAGTAGAAGTCGGAGACGCCTCCAAACCGTACGCTTTTTTCTTCTGCATCTCCTCCACGATCGCTTCTCGCAACCTGGTGATCTCCATTTGATTCCGTTTACTCTCCATTTCCAGCTGATTCAACTCCTTTGCTCTTCTCTCGGTATCTCGTTCGAGTTGATCTTCGATATCTTGCGCCTCGCTTATGAGCGTTAAATTTTCCTCCTCTAATTTTGCAAATACGTCTAAGAGCTGTTTTGGATGCGTAAAATACATCGGCACTGGTTTATTCTGTTCGATTTCATCTTTGCGATATTCATCTCTTCCATATTCTTCGTCTCCATCATCACCATCTTCCCCTTCCAACCCAATGTCGCCGTCGTCTTCAAGCTCTCTAAACTCCGCCAACCACTCCTTCGGCGTCAAACCGTCCAGAAATCTCAAATACTCCTCGCACTCCTCCAACTTATCCTCTCTCCTCCCTAAATCCAACCGCGCCGTCGCGATTTCATCGTTCAGCCGCTTCACTTCGTTCGCTTTCTCCCTCTTCTTCTTCGCCTCTTTCGCCGCTCGCCTCGTCGCCTCTCGCACCCGCTCGTCGTTTTCTTTCAAAAATGAATCGAAACGTTTTTTATCCTCCTCGAGCATCCTCTCCGCGTTTCTCAGCGCCTCTTCTCTTTGCGCGGCGCGTTTCTCGAGCTTTTCGATTTCTTCTTTCCGTATGTCGACGGCCATTTGCGCTAAGAACGTTTCGCGCTTGCGTCGGACGATATCGCGCGCGGATTCCTCCCGATGATGGTGATGGTGATGGTGATTACGCGCAAAGCTCGTTGAAGATCTCGCATGTGTGATTCTCTCGGTGGTGTTGGTGGTGGAGGTCAAACGCATCGCGCGTTTGTTCTTCCCGTTTCGTTCGCTCGAACTGCCGTTCGAGTCGTTCGCGTTCGCGGCAACGACGATCGCTTTTGTTGGTGTTGTAGTTGTAGTTGTCGTCGTCGTCGTCATGAGGGACACTCGTGCCCGCGCTTTGAAAACGACGCGGTGAGGGAAGTTTGACTCTCTCTCGTTCGTATTTTTTTCTATTTTCAGAAAAAAAAACGCTTGACTTTTTTTTCCGCATGCACGCACATGCGCACAAAAGCAAACGTAAAAAAAGAACGAATGGTGATGAGAGGTGATGCAGAGACACGCAGCACATCGTCGCAAATGGTGACGAGAGGGCAGAAAAGAAGAATGGCTCAGAGGGATCTGTGGGATTTGATCGTGAATAACGACGATATTTCTTTCAAACACATTTTACCGAGGTTGGAACGAAATGATATAAAATTCTTGTATGACGTGAATACAGAGACGAAAGCTTTGATTAAAAGAGCAATCACTTCTGGGATTACGTTGGAGGATAGGTTTAAGATTGAAGAGATGTCGTCGATATCTACGTTGGAGTTTGCGTGGAATAACATGGACTGGGAAGCGAAAGATAAAGATGGGCATGTGATGAATCAAGCTTGGTTTTGCTGCAGAGTTGCTCTAACGAATAAACTCGAGTTGCTCAAGTGGATACGAGAGGAGAAAGAGTGCGAGTGGAGTTGTAGTACGCTTACCATGGCCGGATCAATAGGTAATCTTGACATGATAAAATATTGCGTTGCAAATCAGTGTCCTATCAAAGATTGTGCATGTATAGCCATTGCCGAATACGGTCATCTCGAGTGCCTCAAATACTTACACGAAGAGGTCAAAGCGCCTTGGGACTCTGTGACAGGTTCAGTTGCAGCTTTAAATGGTCATCTACATATACTCGAATATCTTTCTGAACACAAATATGATGAATATGACTGGACCGCTTGTGGACATGCGGCCTGGGATGGTCATTTCGATTGTCTGAAGTACTTGCACGAAACTGCAAAAGCGCCATGGAACTCAAAAGCTGTACAAGTAGCGCACGAGCGCAATCAAGCGGAATGTTTACAATACCTTCTCGAAAACGACTGTCCGTTACCAGACGGTTGGTCGTACGAGGGAGGAATATTGCGCACCGGCAACAACCAATAACGAGGATTCATCGTAAAAGCTTTCCCAGTCGTCACAAGTACACATCTCAATGATAATAAAAGCACACACACACTTTTCATCTCAAAATCACCTAAATTTTGTGTTTGTTTGTGGGTTTGCGTCGCCACACACATCTTCATTACATTCTTTTCCGAAAGAGAATATGAAACCATCGCGCGGTGCTTTGACATCTCGATGCGCGCATCGCTGGTCTCCTCCTCGCCGCATCAAAACGCAGAAGAAAGCGTCTTCTCGAGCGCGAGGGACGTTTTCCCGTGCGCAGCGAAACGTGTCTTTGAGCGCTTTTGCCGCCGACGATGAAAAAGCGGATAACAACAAAAGAGACGTGACGTTTTGCATCGACCGAGGCGGGACGTTTACGGACGTCTACTGCGAATACACGGAATCCGGAGCGAGGAAGAAGATGGCGATTAAACTTTTATCGGAAGATCCGAAGAATTATCAATCCGCGCCTCGGGAAGGTATTCGACGCGCGTTAGAAATCATCACCAAGGAGCGCATTCCGAGAGAGGTGAAAACGCCGACGGCGAGGATTAAATCGGTGCGGATGGGAACGACGGTCGGGACAAACGCTTTGCTGGAAAGGAAAGGCGCTAAAGTTGTCGTCGTGGTCACGCGAGGATTTAAAGATTTACTCACGGTCGGTAACCAGGCGAGACCGGACATTTTCAAGTTGGACGCGAGACGGCCGGCGAGTTTAGCCGAGAGAAGCATCGAGGCGGAGGAAAGGGTGAGACCGGTTCGGTGTTCGACGATGAGTGGAGATGGAGAATTCTATTACGGAGAAGGGAAGAACGAGGTGGTCGATAAGACGAAAGTGAAAACGAACGAGGAGATTGAGATCGTGGAAAAATTAAACGTGGAAAGTTTACGGCAATCGCTTTTGGAGGCGAAAAAGGATGGGTTTACCTCCGTGGCGGTAGTTTTGATGCATTCGTACGCGTACCCGGAACACGAAATCATGGTTGGTAAATTAGCCGAGCAACTTGGGTTCGAGCAGATTTCCTTATCGTCCGCGTTGACGCCGATGGCGAGGGCGGTGCCCAGAGGACACACCGCCGCCGTGGACGCCTACTTGACGCCAAAGATCAAAGAGTACGTAAAGATGTTTGTGGAAGGGTTCGATGACGGTTTAATGCGCGATGTCCCCGTGCTGTTCATGCAAAGCGATGGCGGCATGACGTCCGCGGATAGATTTTGTGGGTACAAAGCGATTTTGAGCGGTCCCGCGGGAGGAGTTGTAGGGTACGCGCGCACGGCGACCGAGGAAAGCGGTAGCAGTAGTCATTCGAACGAAGAAGATGACGATAAAATAGAAGCCGTAATTGGGTTCGATATGGGTGGTACGTCCACGGACGTATCGCGATACGACCCAAAACAAGGGTACGAGCACGTCACCGAAACCGTCACCGCGGGCGTCGTCGTGCAGTGTCCACAATTGGACATTTCCACGGTTGCCGCGGGCGGAGGGAGTAAACTGAAATTCTTCGCCGGAGGTTTCCAAGTTGGGCCGGAAAGTGTTGGTAGTGAACCTGGACCGGCGTGTTATAGAAAAGGCGGAGAATTAGCAGTTACGGATGCAAACGTTGTTTTAGGACGAGTATTACCGGAGTATTTCCCGAAAATTTTCGGTCCGGATGAGAACGAGGCGCTCGACCGAGCGGCGTCCGTGGCGAAATTTGAAGAGTTGCGGGATGAAATCAACGCGTGGTTTCGCGAGCGCGAAATTGAAAATAGCAATAATAGCAGCAGTCACGTAGACTTCTCGACCGAAGAGGTCGCGTTAGGATTCCTTCGCGTCGCGAACGAGGCGATGTGCCGTCCGATTCGAGAAATCACCGAATCGAAAGGGTTTGAAACGTCTAAACACATTTTATCCGCCTTTGGCGGTGCTGGTCCGCAACACGCGTGTGCGGTAGCGAAAGCTTTAGGCATTCGATCCGTCAAGATTCATAAATACTCGGGAATATTGAGCGCTTTTGGCATGGGGCTAGCCGATGTTGTTCGAGAAAAGCAAACAGCATGCTTCGCGGCGTATACGGAAGAAAACGAAAAGTTGTTTGAAAAGACCGCCGATGAGCTTCGCAAAGTCGTCACGCAAGAATTAGTCGAAGAGGAAGGGTTTGCCAGAGACGTAATCGAAACCGAATTGTATTTAAACATGCGGTTTGAAGGCACGGATGCGCCGATGATGATTAAAGAGCCATCTAAAAAATCAAACCCTTCGCGTTCATTCATGGACGAATTTAGAGACCGCTTCCGCGCCGAGTACGGGTTCGTTATGGAAAACCGGGAGGCAATCGTCGACGACGTTCGCGTGAGAGGCGTGGCAAAATCCGACGTAAATTTATCAATTTCTTCTGAAGAAGAAGTACAAAAGGATAGTAGTAATAGCAGCAGTAGCTTAAAACAGCGACAGAAATCGCAGACAAAGACATACTTTGAAGGCGAGAAGGGCTGGACTGAAACGCCAGTGTACGAACTGCTCGATTTATTCCCGCGAGATGAAATCGTCGGGCCGGCGATAATTATGAACGGCACGTCTACATGCGTCATCGAACCCGATTGCGTTGCATTAGTCACAGATGCCGGCGATCTAGAGATTACTGTCGACGGATTCGCATCGAAATCTTCATCCTCGAGCGAAAAAGCGTCTTCTAAATTAGGGGTTTATGACGACGACGACTTTGACGAGGTTGCGTTTTCAAAAAAAGTAGCCGACCCAGTGCTCGTGTCGTTATACAACAATCGGTTCATGGGTATCGCAGAGCAAATGGGACGTACTTTACAACGCACGGCGGTATCGACAAACATCAAAGAGCGCTTGGACTTTTCGTGTGCGATTTTCTCGCCGAGCGGAGGGCTGGTCGCCAACGCGCCGCACGTTCCCGTACACTTAGGTGCAATGTCCTCGACCGTTTCTTGGCAACTCGAGCACTTGAAAGATGATTTGCACGACGGCGACGTGATTGTTACGAACCATCCGTGCTCGGGTGGCTCGCATTTACCGGACATTACCGTCGTCACGCCGGTTTTCTTTAAAGGAAATAAGTTGGAGTTTCTTGTCGCGTCGAGGGGGCATCACGCGGATGTCGGCGGGGCGACGCCGGGGTCTATGCCGCCATTTTCCACGAAGTTGAGCGAAGAAGGCGTGGCGATCGACTCTTTCAAAATTTTGAAGAAAGGTGTCTACGACGAAGAAGGTCTAGTGAAGCTTTTGAAAGAAGGCAAATCGAGGAAGATTGAGGACAATTTGAACGATTTGCGCGCGCAAGTCGCGGCCAACGCGCGAGGGATTCAATTGATTAGAGAATTGATGCGAGATTCTGGGACAAAAGAAACGCGAGAATACATGCGCTTCGTGCAAATGAACGCCGAATTAGCCGTGCGTGAAACGTTGAAAGCGTTTGCAAGTAAGATTCTCGCGCAAAGAAACGACGCTCAAAGCGAGACGGTGACGGTCGAGGCGTCCGATTTCATGGACGACGGTTCCGAAATTAAGCTTTCACTGACGCTAAACGCCAAAGACGGATCTGCTATTTTCGATTTCGCGGGCACATCTCCAGAAGTCGTCGGAAACTGGAACGCGCCACCGGCGGTTACGGTTGCCGCAGTGATCTACGCCTTGCGATGCATTGTCGATGAGCCGATCCCGCTGAATCAAGGCTGTTTAGCGCCAGTAGATGTTCGCATTCCAGACGGGTGCTTCTTATCCCCGTCGTCAACTGCCGCTGTCGTCGGTGGCAACGTCTTAACTTCGCAACGAGTCACGGATGTCATTTTCGAAGCCTTCGAAGCGGCTGCGAATTCGCAAGGATGCATGAATAATTTCACCTTTGGGGATGAAACGTTCGGGTATTATGAAACCATCGGCGGTGGCGCTGGTGCGGGTCCAGATTTTGTCGGCGCGAGCGGAACGCAAACGCACATGACGAACACGCGCATCACGGACGTGGAAATTCTCGAACGTCGATATCCGGTGCTTGTAAACACGTTTGCATTGAGGCAAGGTTCCGGCGGCGAAGGGAAGAACAAAGGCGGCGATGGATTAGTCAGAGAGTTTACGTTTCTCAAACCGCTCGTTGCGAATGTGTTGAGCGAAAGACGCGAGAAGAATCCAAGAGGGTTGATGGGCGGTCACGACGGTGCGAAAGGAAGGAATCTACTCAAGAGAAAAGGGAGTGAAAGCTTTGAAGTCATCGGCGGCAAGGTGTCCATCAACGTTGACGCCGGCGACATTTTACGAATTGAAACGCCTGGTGGCGGTGGGTATGGATCAATTAACTAGGACTGCGCGCGCAATATAATACTAGAACGTCTTCTATGTTACTAAAATGAATAATCATGACTACTTCGTGATGATGCACATCCTCTTCTTCTCTGCGTATTCTAAAGAGCGACAAAACGCGTCAGAATAAAGATTCAGAAAGAAATACAAACAAACAACAACGACACAAAGCAAAAACATAATTTTGACGAGAAGAAAGAAAAATGTCGACGGACAGTTAGACAGCGCGCCCATAACTAAAGGCTCCGCCGCTCTGTTACTATTCGTCTGAGTTCAATTTTGCATAACGGTTTAACTCGCGACCCGTGGCCTAAGGGCTTTAAGCTGGTACGCATGCACACAAAAAACAAAAAGATGAGAAGAACAAAACACAAACCTTCATCTTCCTCCTTCCGATCATCATCAATAAGAGAAAATCAATGATCCGGCAACGCCGTGCCTCTTTCAAGATTCGCTTTGATCTCTTTCGTGTACTTCCCGTAGTGTCGATCCAATTTCGCGTTGAACTTCGAGTTCCCGTCGTTAATCCCATCCCCTTTGGAGTCTTTAATCTTATCCGCCACGATCCGTTTCCTTCTCTTCTCGTCTCTTTCCTTCATGAACTTTTGCAACTTTTCGATGCCTTCTTTGCTCGCTTTATCGGTGCCGTATAGCAACGAATCCGCGTCTCGATAAAACTCCGTCGATTGGTGTTTCTTTTTTTCGTACTCTTCCTCGGATAGTTTAATATCGTTCACGTTTCGTTCGTACCGAATGGCTTGCTTCTCTTCCGAAAATCGATTGTGTGGATTCAAGTCCTCAAACTTTGGCTTCTTCTTAATTCTTTCGGCTTGTTCTGCGGTTTGCATCAACAAAAAGTTCTCCGGGTCCACGCCTTTCAATTTCGCTTCCTCTTCGCGTCTCTTTTTCACTTGTTCCGCCTGTTTCCGTCGAGCTTGTTCGGCGTACTCGTCCGGATTATCCTCTCGTTTCTTCTCGTCTAAAACTGCGCTGTGATTCAGCGTCCTCCCGAGGTTCATTCGTTGCCGCAATTCGTACAGTTTTCTTTGCTTTGCGTTCATTTTATCTAAATCCGGGGCCGCGCTCAGCGTAACCTCTAACCGGTCGCTTTCGTCCTCCTCCAATTCCTTCTCTTCATTCTTCATATCGCTCACCATTCTCTGCGCAGCCTTAGCCCGTTCGTCGTTCTCTCTCTGCTCTCGAAATTGATCTTCCATCTTCTTCGCCTCGGCTAAATCCATTTGCTTTTTCTTCTTCGTCGCGTCCCCGTTGGTATCGTCTTCGTCCTTCTCCAACTCCTCGTCGATTTCGCCGCACTCCGTCACGCGTATAACTTTCGACGTCTTCCCGGACTTCGAACCAAACTTTTCCATCTTCCTCACCACCTCCATCCCAGACGCGGTCACTCGCCCGAACACCACGTGCTTCCCGTCCAACCACTGCGTTTTGCTCGTGCAGAGAAAAAATTGCGACCCGTTCGTGTTCGGCCCGCTGTTCGCCATCGAAACCACCCCGGGACCGGAATGTTTCAAGATGAAGTTTTCGTCCGGAAACGTTCTCCCGTAGATGGATTTCCCTCCGGTCCCGTCCCCGTTCGTAAAATCCCCGCCTTGGCACATGAAATTCGGTATTATCCTGTGAAATATCGACGATTTAAACCCGTTCGATGCGTCTCTGCTCGCGCAGAGTTGCCGGAAATTTTCGCACGTTTTCGGACACACGTCGTCGCGCAGGAGAATCGTAACGCGTCCTAAAGGCGTTTGGTCCGCCGAAACGTCCAGGAACACTTTCATTTTAATTTCTTCTTCTTCTTCTTCTTCTTGTTATTAAAAGAGCGCGTCCTCGTTAGAGAGAGAGAGAGAGAGAGAGAGAGAGAGAGAGAGAGCGCTCGGAAGAGTGAATTCAAATGAAGAAAAGTCGACTTTTTTCCCGAGAAAAGGTGCACGTTTTGGGGAGTTTTTCGGCGGCGGCGGCCACATTTCTATCGACGCGCGCACGGATACATCACACGCACACGCGCGCGCAATCGACGAACGCGACACGCAATCGCAAGACGACGACACACACAGCACCACGCGTAAAAGACTATAAGTAAATGGGCAAAAACGTGCGCAAAACGAAAAAATTCGCGCTCACCAAGCGCCTGCTCAACCCGAAAGACGCGAAGCAGCAATCGAATCAAAACAACAACAAGAACAGAGGAAAGAAGAATGAATTCAGGACGAAGGAAAACGAGATGAAAATCAAGCGCATCGAAGCGGTGACGTCGAACATGTTCAACGAGCACAACACGGCGATAAAACCACCGTATTCGGTGTTGGTGGATACCAACTTTATTAACTTTAGCATCAAGAATAAGATAGATTTGGTGAAAGGGATGATGGATTGTTTGTACGCGAATTGCGTGCCGCACGTGACGGATTGCGTGATCGGAGAGTTGGAGAAACTCGGGACGAAGTATCGGGTCGCGCTGCGCGTGGCGAAAGATCCGAGGTTTGTGAAGCTGCCGTGCATGCACAAAGGGACGTACGCGGATGATTGCATCGTGGATAGGTGCAGAAAGCACCGGTGTTACGTCGTGGCGACGTGCGATACGGATTTGAAGCGACGGTTGAGGAAAATCCCGGGCGTGCCAATCATGTATTTACAAAATCATAAATACAGCGTGGAGCGATTGCCGGCGGCGGGGAACATCGGGAACGCGCCGAGATTATGATCGCGAGCTCTTCTTATTTTATCGTTTTTTGAGCGCTTCGTCTGCGAAGTTTTCTCTCCTCAATCGGCGAATTCGCGTGAGAGAGACTTCCGAGAGCGCAACCGATTCTGTTTCAGATCGCGGTAGCAGGATCAATCAATCGATAATAAATGTGCGCGGCGTGTATGTAGCGATAGAGAAAGAGAGAGAGAGAGAGAAATAAGTAGTAATATTTGTAAAAACAGTAAATTGTATCGCGTGTAAATGTTTGCGCCCGCGCGTCTTAAAATAGAAAGTTTTCTTCTTTGTTTGTTTTGATGTCTTCAAAGTGTTCATATTTGAAACAGAGAAACGCACGCACGCACACAAAACACGCGAGATAAAAAAACGAATGCGACAAACGAGCATCGCGCCCGCGCTTCGCTTGAACGCGTTTAACGCGAACGATGAAGATGAAGAAGAAGATATCGCCACGCTCTCGTCGTCGGCTTTGAGAAGAAGAGGAACGACGACGACGACAACAAATGGAAAAAAAATCACGCGCAGAAACAAAACGAATCGCATCCACTTTGACGACGAATCGATGGAGATGGAGATGAAAGAAAAGCTCGAGAAGCAACGAAAATATCGCGAGGAGTTGGAGATGCAGTTGAGGAGCGAGAGGAAGCTGAGAGAAGAAGGTGAAGGAGTAACGGCGAGAGACGGAAGACGGATGCCTCTCGTCGTTGAAAATTCAAAAATCTGTGACACACACGCGCGCAAGTCGCACGCGGCGCAAGTGCTGGAAGCGGAAAGGGCGGAGTACGAGAACAGTCCTCGTCTTTGCGCGAGAACTGCGGCATCGACGATGAATGAAAAAGAAAAAGAAGAAGAGAAGATGGACAAATCGAAGCGATATCAGAGAGATTTGTTGCTTCAAATCGAACAGAACCGAGAACGCAAGCGAGAGGAGAAAGAGGAGGAGAGGCGGATGGAAAGGATGATGTCGTCGACGTCTGCCGCGTCGTCGACGAGCGGTGGTGGTGGTGGGTACAACGCGCTTCTCAAGCATCGTGAAATGGATAGAAATGGCGGTAAAGTCGACCCGACGGCGGCGTACGGGCGCCGAGAATCGTTCGCTCGGGAGCAGGCGAACGCCGAATACGAACGCGCGTTGAAGAGGCAAATAGAAGAGAAGAAACGGAGGAAAGAGGAAGAAAAACGGAAAATGAGAGAGATGGAGATCGAGGAGGAGAGAAAGATTTTACGAGATTTAGAGAGGATGAATGTGAAAAACAACGCGAGCGGCAGCGTTTACGATGCAGGGGTGCGCGGTAAAAGTAAAACGGAGGAGCCGGTGGTAGTTGAGGAGGAACGGGCGGAAAATGTAGCGAACTCAGTCGTTAAAGAAGAAGAAGTGGGCGAATTGTTAAGCTTTAGCGAGTTTGTCTTCCCGACTACGGATGAAGAACTCGACTTCGTGTAATAGTATTTATTAGCTGCTACTACTGTTTATTTATTATCGGCTAGTGCTATTGCTAGTACTATTTTTGCTTCTAAGCTGAAGCTAAGCATCCAACGCAGTTGTGTAACCTGTCGTGAATGTACACGTCGCACGCGAAGCAAAACTCTTTCTCGCATTTGAGACACTTACTCAACATCCCAGTCGACGCGTCCACCGCGACGCAACACCCAAAGCACTCTCTGAGAAACGAACTTTTATCATCGTTACCTTCTTTGCTGCTCTTCTTTCGCTTTTTCTTCTCTTCCTCCTCCTCCTCCTCTTTCTCGTCTACTTTCACCTCCACAAACGGCATCACCGGGAATAAATGGTGGTAACTTCTTGCCAAGTGCGGAGACGACACCAACGATAGCTGACACGTCCCACACTGACTGGGTAACTCCTCCGCTCTCGCCTCACATCTTGGACACCGGTATTCTCCGTTCTTCGGTCCAATAGTCAGCACGTCTCGATCGTCCTCGTCTCCCGCGCCGGCGCCAAACTTCCTCGGCTCTCGCCTCGGAAATCCCATCTCCACCAGAGCAGGTTTTGCGGTTTCCAATAACAACGCAGGCGGAGGCGCGCACTCCAGGATCAACCTCGTCAAGTGCGACTGGTCCATACTCACGCTAAATTTCCCTTTTGTCTCTTCGCTCAGCCTTTTAAACACTCTCGTCTCCGCGGCCACGCATATAACGTTTGTCCTCGCTTTCATCTTCTTCACTTTCCTCACTGAATCGTTGATATTCCCCGGATCGCACGTGCTCAAACTCGAAATAACCGCTATAATCTCTCTCGCACCAAACGGTGGCACGTCTCTCAACCCTTCCATCGCTTGTTCTAACCCATTTTGTAAAGAAAAACTTCCTCCGATGCCGTCGCTCGCGAACGCTTTCTTGATTGCCTTCACGTGCGTTTCCGGAGACCCGGACAAGTCGGTAATCCGTTCCGCTTTCCCATCTTTACACGCGATTAACCCTAACTGCGAGAGTGGATTTTGATTAAAAAACTCTCGAATGAATTTTATCAGCAGCGGTAAAAGCACCGCGCCTCGGTTCGGTCGCATGTCTTCCACGTGAATCGCATCCGACAAATCAACCAGCACGTAGCAATACCGAATCATCCCTTTCGCGATTCGCGCCTGCGAGGCTGAAAGCGCGATTTTTTTCCTCTTTTCGTTCGCCATCGCTCTCCTCTGCCTGGACGCGTCGTTCTCTAACGAATGCGACCGCAAATTTCCGTCCGCATCTTCGGTTAAATCCTCCCACGTGCGCTCTTTCTGGTACGCTTTTTCGTACGCTTTTAAGGAGTTTTGTTGCTCTTCCGCGGTGAATTCAAACCGAGGGTCGTCCGGCTCGAACGGGATTCTTTCTTCGTCGTGCATTTTTTCGGACGAAAGAAAGAGTGGTGTGCGCTCTTTTTGTTTTTCCTCCACGCGATGCGCGACGAGATGGTGGTTGGTGGTGATTGCGGTGTTCTCGGTGCGCGCGCGCGGTCAAACGATAATATAATAAAATGGAGAAATTTTCGAAGGTTGTGGGCTGCCTTAACTAAACAAATTTTCTACGCGTGCCGCTATTCATTACTGACTACTTTACGGAAGGAAATATCGGCCACAGGCGACAACAGCCGTCACCTCGAGTGCACACGAACAACTCGTACTCGCCTCGCTCGCGAAATCGGACGGAAGTGACCCCGGGGAGTCGGTCGGTTCGGACCAACTTTTCCGTCTTCAAACACGCGACGAGGAGTTGTTTCGAGGATGCTTTCTTTTGGGAGAAGATGCGGGTTTTACCGTCCCAGTATCCGATGGCGAGGAGTTTGCGGTCCGG
>Ga0255757_10000530_pt1 | contig 37361 bp, 56 predicted proteins | sample 071ome_27_FD_179957 | JGI IMG/M metagenome (GOLD analysis project Ga0255757, IMG submission 179957) | Coastal salt marsh microbial communities from the Groves Creek Marsh, Skidaway Island, Georgia - 071409AT metaG (version 2) | ecosystem: Environmental > Aquatic > Marine > Intertidal zone >...
ATACGCGGGCAATGATGCACGATAGCAAGAAAGGGAAAGACAATGGCCAACAAAAAGAAATATTATTTCGAAGTCGCATATGAAAATGGCATAATAAATAAGGAAACAAATCTGACAAAATCGCAAGCAAAAGCGCTACACGATTATCATGTAAAAAATATGGTAGTGCTAAATATTAAGCGCGTATCATATGGGTTGAGATAGGGGAAAGACAATGACCGACAACAACCTATTCACAATATGGGCTGGCGTTTTCATAGCTTGCTTGTGCGTACTGATTATCGCTTGACATAGGGCAGAAAGCCCGCGTAATGTATCACATAGCCGGAATGGCCCGGCACTAGCAAAGGAAGGACAAGACAATGAAAACCAACGGCAACGCATTCTCCAACGCTCAGCGTCGCAGGTTTATCGCTAACGAAAAGCGCAAACATCCAAACGCCCCGCCCCAATTGTGGCAACGCTTTGTTTGCTTTATCGACAACGCGTGGGGATTAGAAAACGGCCCAGATATTGTCCCGTTTTCCGTTTGGGTAGCACGATAGCAAAGGAAGGAAGAGGGAAAATGGTAATATCTGACAAAGCGGCACTAGCCTTGCGCGATGCAGTTGCAACACGCGGCGCACATAAAGGCAAACTTAAGGCAAAAGCCCCGCCAGCGCGCTCAAATGGCTATGCCGCATGGCAAGCGGCGCAGATGGTCTGCAATCCGTTCAAGGTATCAATATTCGGTCAAATCATGATGAGCGATGAGCAACGCGCAATATTCGAAGAAGTTTTGAACATATTCGAAACACTGAATATTCGCGGTATGGATCGCGACCGGAACGCCTTGGAACGCCTTGGCGTTTGGTAGCACTACGCGGCGCGCTCGCAATGGGCGCGCCAAACAATCGGAAGGAATCGCGATAATGCAAAACTATTTCGACACATTAAACGCGGCGCTCGAATCGGAAGGCCTCCTCAATACATGGGATTGCCTTTGGCCGCCGATTGCCTATGGCGAAACGCGGCAATATCACGTTGATGACGGGTCGCAGTATGGCCATCACGTCTCGATCTACCGCGACGAGCGCGGGCGATACGAGCGCCCAATTCACTATAGCAAGGGATGACGCGCCATTGTGGCACTAATCAAAAAACAGGAGCAAAAAACAATGAAACTTGCAACAGATAGCAAAAAGCGACAGCAAGCCGCCGCCAAGCGCGATGCAGACACCGCCGCCGCCGAAATTGTGCGCATTGACTCGCCGGTCGAAGCCGCATTGCGCGCGGTTAATGGCCGCGCTAAATCATTTACGATAAAATATGCCAGCGAAATTCGAACGATAGCCGATGAAGCCGAGAAGGCCTTGGAAACGTCCGGCATCCACAAAGCCGCACGTTCTGGCGCGCGGGTGACTTATAGGCCAGCTGGTCCGCGCGCAAGCGCGTATAAATACGCGGCGGCAAGCACGGCAATCGAGCTAGAGCGGTCTTCCAGCGGCATTTGGTATTTGATGTCAGTGAGAGATTGCGTTGTCTACCCGCGACAGGATCGTATATTTACCTTGACCATTAACGAGGCCCAGCGCGATGCAGTGATCAAGCACGCACTCTCGCAATATTGCGTTGCAGCATAGGGATCGGGAAAATGGCTAAAATGGACCCAGAACGCGAATGCGAGCAGCTAGTAGCGCGGCTTCAAGAGATAGGATATTACCCGGCCTTTATGCTTGATGCACACGAATTCGCGTTTTCCGGTGAATACAGGCTTTCTGACATCGAAAGCGCTATTGAGGCCGTCATAGGCAAGGACATCGGATATGTCGATCTTGTTTACGAAGAGCTAGAGAATATAAAGCAGTGGGGCTAGCATCCCCATGCACCGGCAAAACAAAAGAGCGGGTAGGGAGCCCGCTCTTTTTATTAAACCCGCCCTACGGCCTCCTGTGGCCCATTAAAACGGTATCTCGTCGTTGTGCTCGACCGGCTCGCTTATTTTCGCGGCAGTCACAGTCGCGCCGGGATATTCCGACTTGACCTTGTCAATTAGCTTATTGCTGCGCTCGCGGACCGCAATGTAGCTGCACAATAGCTCTTCTATCGTCACAGTCTGGACAGGGTCACCGGTTTCTTTTATCGCGCGGTCGTATTGCTTAGGTTCAGTCACAATCTTCCACGCATTCCCGCGCGCATCTCGGCGGTGGATGATTTCCGGCGGCTGGGGGCTGTGTCCGGCATCTCGGGCGGCCTGCTCTAATGCCCGCAGCCCTCGCAGCACGGTATCGCTATACTTTAGAACGAGCTTCTCATCACGCTGCCGGATGGCATCGTCTAGCAGGCCTCTGGCCCGACCGAACTTAGCCGCCAGCTCGGGAGTGACTAGCGCTGGCAGGACGTCTATGCCCCAGCGGCGGTCGGTCTCGGCCCGCAAGGCATCCACAGGCGCGATGGCGGTTTGGATAGTTTCAAACGTCAGCCGCTCGCGGCGCTCGGCTGTTTCCTGCTCAAACGTCTTGAGCGCGACTGCATCTTTTCTGGGTTTCTTCGCCACGGCTCTGCTCCAGCTTTTGTGGGAAAATTGGGTGTCGGTTGACCTTGTTACCGCCCGGTTACGCCGAAGGCGTAAACCGGAACGGTAACGTCTGTCAACCTCCCGCGTACACCGTGATGGGTGCGACCGATTGCCGCAGGTTTATAAAAACGTCGCAGCAAATTTCCAAACACTGCGACACCATGTCGCAGGACACAGTGGCCTATTTATGGTATACATAATAACAGATGGGCCGATCTCCGGCATGCACGAGAGGAAGCACCATCGGAGCAAGAGGAGCGAATAATGATGAACCGCAAACAGATGATAGAAACAATAAGGCAATTCCCGTCAATTATTTTGCGCGGAGAGATTGACCACCAAATGTCAATTGACCGTGAATACGCTTATGACGAAGTTTGTGCGCTTTTAGACACAGCGGACCTTGCACCAAACTGGGGAGACCGTAAGCTGCTCAATGCCTGCCGCGATTGTCTGATCGCAATAGGATTTTACCGGCCAATGTCAAAGGGCGAAATTGATAGCACGTGGGTGAGCAGCGGTACGAAGTGGGCGTTCAAACGCAATGGGGCCGCTTACACGGCAGACTGCCACGCATTCGAATTGTTCGACGGGGCTGATGTATGACTGCCTCGGTAGGGGCTCCGGCCCCTCCAAACACTGCGACACCCTGACGCAGAACGATGCGCTTGCCAATCGCGCAGCACAGATGTAGGACAGAAGGACCGCATTGCGCGGCATCAGCAAGGAAGGACAAACACGATGGATGCTTTAGTAAAAAAGAACCGGCCTACAGATATCATCGAGAGGAACGTGACACTATGCGGCCTAAAGGACATAATGTTCGACCGGTATGCGGGCGACAACAACACGAAACTGGATGTGGGGCAGAAGCTCTACCTTCAGCCCACGGCTTCGGGCGAGTTGCCCATTATTGGGATTCCGACGGCGAACATTATGTCGTTCTTGTCGGCCCACAACACCAATTCCGCGCCAAAGCGCCTGCGCGACAAGCGCAAATACAAGGACATAGCGAACGCGATACTTAGCTTTGTTGACATCAGCGACACTTTCCTGCCGCTGATGCGTGACGGCGAGCCGATCCGTTTCGGCGGCTTTATCGAGGATCGTGACGAGGTGTCCGGCGCTTATGTGCATCGCTCTGTTGCGCGGCTGGACAAGGGTATTCCTAATCCGAAGGTGCGGCCAGTCATACCGACGCCGTGGTACATTGAATTCAACCTGACGCTGTTTCCTAACGACGAGATCAAAGAACAGGAAATACTCAATCTCTTCGAGGAAGGCGGGCGAGCGCTGGGGCTCGGCACCTTCCGTGGCGTTTTCGGCAAGTTCCGCGTCGAGCGCTGGGGCTAACAATATCGGCTGGCCGCTACGGTGGCCAGCCAAACACGGCGAGGCAAGCCCCGGCTGGGCGCGGCATGGCGCGGCATGGCAAGGCGCGGCTCGGCATGGCGACGCAAGGCAAGCATTCCTTAGTAACTTTATTTTATGGCGCGGATCGGCAAGGCGCGGCTGGGCATGGCGAGGCTTGGCGCGGCTAGGCAAGGCAAGGCAAGGCAAGGCTAGCATTCCTTAGTAACTTTATTCCAAGGCACGGCGAGGCACGGCAGGGCAGGGCACGGCGTGGCGCGGCGGCGCGGGGCACGGCACGGCGAGGCAATGCAAGGTGGGGCAATCTGTCGCAGGACAGGTTGCCCTTTTTATGTTAAGAGAGAGACACCGCAATAAAGCGGTGGAGCAGGAGCAAAACATGAAACACAACATAGACAACAGCACACGCGAAGCAGTGCGGTTGCTTGCAATCGCGTTCGAGGCCTATCACGATTACCGCGTTAAGAACGACAACGCCCGCGCGGCGATGTGGGGCCGCATCGCGCTGCGCTATCAGTCGGAGCTGGACGTGGAGCTGATCAGCGAGTCGTCGGTGGAGTTCCAACAGTATTTGGCAGAGCAGAAGGAGCAGGCAGCATGAACAAACGGACAGCAACCGAACTCGCCGACCTCGCGCGGCGTCACGTCGAAAGCATAGACAACCTTGAAGTGCTGGTATGGGCGATCCAGCACGCCAACGCGAACGGGACGCGCAACCGCATCACAGCAGCAGCCGTTGACGTGCTGCACGTCTTTATCCGCGACAGGCTGCTGCCAGAGGCTGCGCAGCTGTCGGCGGCGCTAAATCAAGAAGAGGACGTAACAGATGCAGGCCAGTGATTTACGCGCCGCTCTCGCTGAAATCGGCATAAGCCAAGCGGCGTTTGCTGATTTAGCGGGCGTCAATCCAAGAACAGTACGACGCTGGGTTGACCAGCGCCGTGAGGAACCATTGTCGCGCTATGCCACAATGGTGATCGAGCAGACGCTCAAAACGGCACATCGTGCTTGCTCGGATCGTACTTCTCGCTCGGCGCAGGCTTGATGAGGTCCGCAACTTTCGGCGCTTCTGGCTCGTGCGGATGAACGAGCCAGAAGTTTCCGCCCCAGTGCCCGACCTCCCCAGTCTCGACAAGTTTTTTAATCCAGACAGATAAGTTTTTTTTCGTGGCGCTTGGCTCAGTCGGCGCTATTTTGGCGTGGTAATCCCGCCACGTTTCGCGACTCACTGCCACGCATCCGGGCGGCGCGCGGTCGTTCATGACGTATGGCTTTCCAACCTCTTTGATGGCCATCTCCAAAGCCTTGAAGACCTCTTTCTTGCGTCCAGCCATATCGTCCGACTTGGACCCGCGCTGCTTAACAGGCAGCTCAGCAGCTTCCACCGGCACCACGACCAGCGATGTCGCGTCTGGGTCGATGTCGGAAAGCGCAACCTTGTCCATCCGGTAGCCGAACGATAGATCGTCGTCGCCATCCTTCTGCTTCTGGACTGTGAAGCGACCGAAGCGGTTTTCGTCGCCGTCCTTAGATAGCTTCTCACACTCCATAGAGGTGTCCACTGCACCGAGCAGCGCAGACGATCCGCGCAGCCCGCGCCCGCTTTCCTTCCCAGCGTGATGGATCAGCATGACAGAGCAATTCAGCGTGGCCATGATGACGTTGACGTTCTCGATCAGCTTAGACATTTCGGTGCTGGAGTTTTCCTCCAGACCACCCGCCGAACGCGCCAGCGTGTCCACCACAATAAGTGCGACATCCTGTCGCAGGCTGGTGATCTCCTCGATCAGCGCAGTGATATCCTGCTCACTAGTGCCGAGGTTAAGCTGCGCCTTGATGAAGTACATCGGGATGTCTGGGACGATGTCGTACTGCTTGACGAGCGCGTCACGCCGCCGCTTCAGACCCGCTCCACCTTCCGCTGCTATGTAGATCACCGTCCCTTGCTTGGACGGCTTCTCGAATGCTTCTCGCCCAGCCGCCACCATCGCGCCGAGGTACAGGGCCACGAAGGATTTGTATGACCCCGGCTGGCCATACAACGCGAACAAAGACTGCGCAGGCAGGATGTCCTTCACCAGCCACCGGATCGGCACATCCGTCAGCGCTCCCCACTGGATCAGCTCCACGCGCTTTTTGGGCGGCGGTGCTACCAGACCACCCTCGGCCTCCAAATACGCCTCCACGGCGCTCTGAGCGGCCTTCCCGGCGATCTTCTCTGCGATGGACTGCTCATGCTCTGGCCGCGCCAACAGAGCCTTTGCCGCTCTGGTTGTATCTCCGCCATATTGCAACTCTGAGGCGAGTGCGAACGGATCGCACACACGCTCGCTCAAGACATCCTCCGAGCCGTGGTGGCTGTAGGTACACCAGTGACCTTGGCTCCCCTTGAACACGACAACCCCGTAGGACTTGGACGTGCTGCCGGGGCGCATGTACCGATAGGCGTTGTGGCGCTTGTCGAAGTAGCCGAACCTATATCCAGCCCGTTCAAGTGTAGACTTTACAAACTCAAGCCCATGCTTGTCGTTGAAGTCCTTGAAGTCGCCGCTTGTCTGGTTGATGATGATAGGCTCTGCGATCTTGTCAGCAATGATCTCTTCGTGATCCCGGCGCTCTTCGCGCCACGCTATCGCGGCCTTGGGATCGATGGAGCGGCCATCGCTCGACATCGACGTAAATGATTTTGTATCGCTGGCGCGCGGCAGATACCACGGCTGGCTCCATCGGTGGTTTTCGGTCACGTCCGCTAGCATTACGCCGCGCAGGTGCAGCTGGTCGATCAGATATTCGACGGTCGCCGACAGCTCATCCGCAGTCGCGATCTTCGCCGGGATCACAACCCGATACTTGTACATCTCGCCCGGCTTGTGGCTGTGGCTGGTGTGCGCGGCGAAAGCCACGCCGATTTCTGTCAGAGCTTCGGCCACTGTGTGCAGGGGCGGCGCACCTGCAATGATCTCGCCCGTTTCTGGGTCAAGGCGACTGTCTCCGTCCAGCACAACGACATCAGCGCTGCGTAGATTTTCGTCGGCGCGGGCAGGTGCAACAAGATCGCCGCCGCGCACAAAATAACTGCCGTCCTTGTCGCCTACATCGACACGCGACAACCTGTCCTTCAGCTTGCCCCACGTCATCTTGCGGACGTGCAGAGCCGTGTCGGAGCGACCGCCTTTCGCGAAGGACAACGACAAAGCAGTGTTGTCCGTAATTGTGTTTTGCGTTAATAATTCCATCAGCTGCGTCTTCCCTCTCGGCGTAGCGCCAGCGGCACTGCTCCTGCCGCTGAAGGACGCCCCGCTGGTTTCCTTCCGCCAGCGGGGCGTTATTATCTTAGAACTCGATGTCGTCGTCGAGCGGCTCATCCGCCTTTGCAGGTGCAGGCGCAGCAGCTGGCGCTTCAGCGAACTCAGCTGGCGGAGCAACCCAACCAGCAATACTCACGACAGGAGCCTTGAAGCGCAGCTCGCCCTGCGGCGTTGCGATCTTCACAGTTTCTGTGCCGGTAAATTCAACGACCGGCATCTTGCCCTTATTCTTCGGTGCAGCCGCAAGGTACTCGTCATGCAGCTTGTCGATCACGCGCAGCACCGTCTTGGATGTCGGCGTAAACTCGCGCAGGCCGTACTGCTTGTGGTACATCCTCATGCGGACGGCTTGCTTGTGTTCAGTAGATGGACGCTGCGGCATCGGCGTGCCAACCGTCACCATTTCGGCGTGGTAAGACGGCTGGAAGGTCAGCCACCCACACTGCATACCTTCCATGTCCACAACGAACTTGGTCGGCATCTCGACTTCTTCATCGCGCCGATCCCACTTGCCCGGCTCCGATGACGGTTCGCGCATGACGGCCAGCAGGTCACCAGCCTTTGCGTCGAACTTGATGGCCTGCAAGAACTTGCTGCCGTTACTGCTACCTTCGTTCAGAAAACCTAATGCCATTTCACTTACCTTTGCTTTGCTTTGCCTTCCGCTCTTTGCGTTGGCTTGTTATGACAGAACAGTTGCATCGCGCATGTCGATGAACGCATTCTGCCGGGCTATCACACCACCGTTAATCGTCTTCTGCGTATCGGTAGTGCGAACTCTCATAGCAACCACAACACCATCGCTGGGTCGCCAAATTGTTTTGTGGAGCAGCTTCTTGTCCGGCTCTAAGTACAAGATGCCGATAAACGGAACTTGCAACTTGCGCGCGACATCGATGCCGTCCAACACCTTCTCCGCTGTCACCAGCCACTCGCCTTTGAAGTCGAGAAGCAGCTTCTGTAGCGCAATCTTGCGACACTTGATTTCGTAGCAAGCCTTGATGGTGCCATCCACTTCAATGATGCCATCGACGCGCGCAGGCTTCTCCTTCGGTGTCTCCACCATGCGAGATGTGGAGTTGCGATGCCAGATGCCCATCGCGTCCATTTCCCACAGCCGACTCTCTTGGCCAAGCGTCGTAAGTATATCCATCACATTGCCTTCCACCACGCCATCAGCGCGGCGTCCGCTCTGCCATCATCTTTCTTGCGCGCAAACATCTGCGCATACGCCGGGAACAATTCGGCAGCACGCTGCCGGTTTGCATCCTTCCCGCCTCTGGCATTGACGGCCTTCTGCCAGACAACGGGCGCGACATAAGTGAGGGGCAACGCGAGACACCCAATGACACCCTCGACCATGCCTACGCCGCGCCCAAACTGAAACATGCTACTCACACCTTGACCCGGCATTGCGCCGACGCGCTCCAGCACAACCTCGTCCGGCATCCGCGCCTTGATGAGAACGGCCAACATCTGCGGGCTGATCTCCTTCTTTAGCTTGTTGCCGCGCTTCACCTCGACAACGGGCGTGTCGATGATGTCGAGCGTGCCTTTGTCGGGGTCGAAGAATGCGAGAGCGCCAGAAGCGCCGGGGTCAATCGCGAGGATCATTTACAGCACACAATCTCTGCGATGACGCTGTAGCAACCGTGCGGCGGCAGCATCTCTATGATCCTGCAACCACTCGTCCACACAGTGCCGATTTCGTGATACGGAGCGTAGAAACAGATCATTAACATTTTCCTCCCATGCTCTTCAGTATCTCGACATATGAAGCAGCGGCGCGGAACAGATGATCTGACAGACCTTCTAGCGCCTCGTTAAGGGCCTTAGGATCATTGCCAATCTGCTGCGCAAGGATGTAGCCTGCGCTATCGACCAGAGTCTCCACAATGTCAGCGCTGTCGTACGGATCGTTACGACAAGCAAACGCAGTGCGATTGATTTCATCTTCCAAATGCTCTTTCATTCTCATGCCATGTCCTCCGAAGTAAACATCCATCCCGGCAGGCTGATCTCCTGCAATCCGTCTGTGTAGTGCTGCGTTGGCTTGTCTTCGCCAATCTGTATGTATCGCTCCGCTGCTTGCTTCATTCCTTCAGCACCGAGTTGTAGGGATTCTCGCGTCAGCGAGTAGATGCCGACAGAGTATGGCGGAGATGACTCGACAGCCAGAAATACAAAACGGCTCGGCTCGATGTTGGTCCCGACGAGGCGCTTGCGCCCCATCAAGTAATGCGCCGCTTGCATGTGATACTTGAAGTTAGCGATCTGCCTTGAAAACCCGGCGGGTGACGCATCTTGGCACGTTTTGACATCGTAGATCACATCCTTGGCGATGTAATCCACACGGGCCTTGCACTGGACGCCATACTGCTCCCACAGCATTGTCGTCTCGGCTGTCCCGTCCTTCACATACTCAATGAAAAACGGATGTGCGCGTAAACTTTCGCTGATTCCACGGGCCTTCTCATGCTCAAACTCGTCGATGACTAGCTTGCCCTTAGAAGATTCCTCGAACTCTTCTCGCGCCTGCTTGCCGAACTTGGTGCGCATGTCGAACTTCGGCGCAACCGCGACTTCTGACTCAAACTTTTCCGGCTCCAACACCATCGTGTGAACGACAGTGCCGAGGATCATTGCCTTGGTAGGTGCGCTCTGCTCTCTGCTGGCGAGATAGTGCGCAGGCGTCTTCATCAGCATCTTCGCGCCACTAGCCGACAGAGCTTCGAAGCTGTGGTATTCTAGCGCTGGCATGTCTTCTACGACTTTATTTTGCATCGCCGCGTTCCTTCCATTTCTTACGTTTGACTGGCGTTTCTACGTTTACTCTCTGCTGCGCATACTCTCCGCACCAATGCGCCTTCGCGACTTTAACAAGCGCAGGGAATCTTCGGCACATCAATACAGGCGATCCACTGTCTACGCTAAATTTGCAAGTGTTGCATTGTTCCATTGTGTCCTTCCTTGCTCCGAAAATCCCCCGGCTTTCGCCGGGGTAGTCAAGTTTCGGGTAGTTTCAAACAGGAGAGGTCGTCTTGTGGCCTTCCCGTTTACCGCCTACGGCGGTATCGACGCACCGCGCGCCGATTCCGTTTACACCTCTTATGAAAGCGCTTCTCCCAGCCTCCATAAGATATGTGTATATGACTGTAGCCTGTGCAGCGCGAATAGGTTCCAACCCCAAATCCGCGCTTGCGGGCCTTCCTAACAATACCCCGCTTCCATCTAACGTCAACCGCGCCGCGCCTACCGTCGCAGAAGCTGTGCAGTGAGCGACGGCGTGTACCGGCGATCCTAGCGCCACGACGGTACGCGCTGATAACCTTCAGCTTATGCTGTGCGACAAACTGTCGCAGCGGCTGTGGGGTGCAGCTCTTGGCGCTAGCAGGGCTAGCGACAAGAAGTGCGGCGAATATCTTCTCAAGCATTGTGGCCAGCGCTGCGCAGCGCTGCCTGCCCCAGCGGCGTATCCGCAAGCATCCCAAGAGCAGCCATATAGCTGTCCATGAGGTCTTGCTCGCGCTGAATGTCCTCTGGGGACTTCTTGCGCATAGCAATTATCTTTTTAATGATCCTTGTGTCGTAGCCAAGCCCTTTGGCCTCCAACAGAATTTCCTTCACATCTTCCGCCAGAACAGCGCGCTGCTCCTCTAGGTTTTCAATGCGTCTTACAAGTTCACTCAGTTGGTTGTTGTTCATCTTCGATCTCCTTCACGATCAATTGCGCATACCCAGCGATGTCTTGCCAGTGGTCAAGAAAATCGCTGTCACCACTCATTATGCGGCCAATCTTATTGGCTATCATCTCAAGTGATTCCCTCTGCTCCGCCTTCAGATGTGGCCAGTTTACGCCGATCTGCATCGCCTTCTTGACCATCTGACTCACGCTGCTGACTTCCGAGTAGAAGCCGTGCGTTGTTTCCCTTTGCTCTAGAATCTCTAAAACTTTTTCTTTCATTTATCGTCCTCACTCCATGAAGAATCGTTGTATGATCACGACCAAAAATCTTACCAATCATCGGCAGGCTGTAACCGTTCCTGCTTAACAAATCCCACATCTCGAAGCGGATCATAACAAGATGTTTTTTGCGGGAATCGTTTATAACAGCAGACCAGTGCATGTCATATTTATTTAACACCGATCCGATTATAGCCTTTGCCTTGGGCTGTATTTGTAACCCAATCGTATGATTGGTATAGCAAGGCTCAATTACACCTTCTATTGGCGGGTTTTTGCGTCCAGCTTTCCTCTGCTTCAAACGCATTTTTTTTATTTTCTCGTCATTTCTGCGCTCTAGCTCAAGCAATATCCGCTCGCGCTTTTTAATTATTTCCTTGCGCGCGTGATCCTTTACAAGAGACTTGTAATGTTCCCCGCTTATTATCTTTCCGTTGTATGGCTTCCCTTTGTGAGGACGCACAGCCTCAAGGTGAATTACCATCAGCTCTTCCTGCCCCTTAAACTCGCTCAATGATACGCTCCTATGATGTTTTTACGCGCCTGCGCTTTCGAGTATGCATAGCCTATCGTGCCGTGGACTGATACCCAGCGGTATTGCGCACTCGCAAATGGTGGTGACTTGGCTTTGGCAAAGTATCCGGCATCCTTCCCGAAATACTTAACAGTATATGTGCCGTCGCCGTTCTTGATGGTTTCGATTGCTGACATTGTGCTGTCCCCTTTCGATTGGGTCCAGACACAATGTCAGAATTTTATCATTTGGCAATGCCGTCATGTGCGGCAGGGTGTCGCAGCTACCCTCCACCGGAACCAAATACTGCGCGCCGTTGGGCTTCCAACTTCTGACGCTCTTCTTCTCGCGCTGCCTGTAGCGCTGGCAGGCGCAACTGACGGACGACGGCCCCAGCTGGCGCAGTCAATCCAGTGCCATAGGCTCCATACCCAACCGCTTTCGGGGAAGAAGCGGCCAATCCGCCAAGGCTGGAGATAAGAGAAAGAACCGGGTTCGCCCCTAAGTATGATGCACCCACTCCCGCGCCTATCCCTATTGGCAGGCCATACAACCTTGATAGCCCCCGTGGTTCAGCAGAATTTAGCGCCTGCCCGGCAAGGGAGGCGCGGAGATCGACACCCGGCGCAGCATATTTCTGCAACTCGTCTGCCATCTTGAGGCGTCCGCCCCAGCTTGTGTTTACGTTATTTCGCAAAACTGATTGCAGCTTTTTCAAAGCCGCCGCCGTTTTCTCCTTGTCCCCAAGGGACAATTCCTTGCGTATAGAGTTCAGTTGATTGATAGCTGCTTCCGACTTCCTCATAGCGGCATGGTATTCTGGGTTTTGTGTGCGAATAGTCTCCCGCACAGAATCGTAAACTTGTTTTAAGACAGCGGCAGATTTCCCTTGCGGTTTCAACTCATACAGCGAACCAATTGCCTGCTTAAACTGATCGAAATCTTTCGACACGCCTCTTATGTTAGAGTTTGACGACCATGTACGGTATTCTTGAGCAATAGCACGCCACATATCGCGGGCTGACTTATCTCGGATGTATCCTGTTTGCTTGTCGCGGAATATGTCTTTAGCGCTGTTTATCGATCTAGCAATATCTGCTGCACTCAATATAGTCGTATCGCCGCGCATCTGATTTGTGTTCGCAAGATAATTTTTGTAGTCGGCTTCACGCATATTTTCAAATGCTTTTTGAGCTTGCTCTACAACAATCATAGGATCGCGTTTGCCGGAAATATTTGATAGAAACTCGCGCGATTGTGTTGTAGAAGGAGCCGCACCAGCCTTATACGCCTCGCGTATCGCCTGCCCTCCAGCGCCGGTAGACAGGCCAAGGGATTTTGCGGCCACCGCCCCTGCCGCCTTGACCGGCAATTTTAACATTAAATTTGCTGGGTCAACTGCGGCTGCAACGCTTGATGCTTTCCGGCCAGCTTCCGCCAACTTGTTAAGTTGCGCGGATTTAACGCCAAGCCTAGCTGCTGATCCAGCGGTTTTTGCCACTAACCCAGCACCACCGGATAAAAGCCCTGCAACGTCTGCTAAAACGCCGACTGGGTCAGTTGTTAGCGTTTTGCGCAGGTCTTCCCCGTACCTCTTCTTGAGGTTAGAGCCGACAGCCCTCGCCAGATTTTCGGCTCGGTCAGCTGCTGCCTTGTTGTCTACCGACTCAATAGCAGAGAACACAGATTCCGGCAAAACATTCCGCGCGCCAGCGCGAAGTGTTCCAGCCATCAAGTCTAACATTGACTTGCCGGTCTGCACAGGCGACATAACAATATTAGCCATAACGCCCGCTAAATTCGCAGCGCTTGACGGCACATGTGATACAGAAGTCGCTATATCTTCAGACAAAGACGGCTGGGGGGCTGCCATCAAAGATTTGATGTCGTAGCCGTTGGCTGTTAGTTTTTCGATCAGCTGCTGCCTTGTCATCCCATCTGGGACGCCCTTTATAACAAGGCCATTTGGCATCCGTACATCCATGAACAATCATCCCGCTATTTAAGGTTTTCATAGTCAATCGTCTTGGCACCACCAGATGAGTTGGGGGGTCCGCCGGTATTGTCGGCGAATTGTTTTCTAAGGGTGTCCAGAACCTCACGCGAGGAGAACCGTTGACCGCGGAACTGCGCCATCGTGCCGTATTTTTTGAAATGTGCATTGGCAGCAGATTTTGCGTCAGCTACACGTTTAATGTTTGACATAAGTATGTTAATGCGCCGCAGGTTTTCTTGCACGGTGAGCGTCGGGTCAAAGGCTCTTTTAAGAAATTCTTCGCCTTCTTTCGCCGCAAACTGACCACCAAGTATCTGTTTAAGAGACTTTTGCGCTACAGCGAGAACAGCATCCATAACCGCTTTTGTGTCTGGGTTAGTGACACCCGTTATCCCAGCTGCGTTAGCCAACAGCAACCACGCACTGCCTGTGAGAGGCTTGCCAGTTTTCAAAGAGTTTTGCAAAGACCGTCTAGCAAATTCCAAATTCTCCAAATCGCTTTTTGCAGCCGCTGCGCCGGTTCTCACCCACTTAACGTTTTCTTTCGCAAATTGCTTATCTTCCTCCTTCTGCCCCTCTGTCGCATATGGGGACTTTTGCTCCATCATCTTTATTATAGAGTTCGCTGCGTTCGGGTTATTTGCGATAATTGCTCGTTGCAACGCTTTAGTAAGCGCCGCATTTCTGGCCGCTCTCTCCGCTATAGTAGGAATTGTAATTGCTGTGGTTGGACTCGCAGCTGGCGCTTCTGGTGTAACGCCAGAAGGAGGAGTAGTTCCGTCAACTTGCGTTGGTGTGGGTACAGCGCCGGGCGCAACGCCAGAAGGAGGAGTAGTTCCGCCGCCGATTATTGGTGCCATTATCTGCGCCATCTGCGCTGCTTGTGATCTTTGCACGGCCAGTCTAACGGCTATTTTGGACTGCAAATCGGAAAGCTGCTCAACTGGTAGAGACTTTACAACGCTAGGGTCAAGTCCGGTTTGCTTTGCTATTTTTGCTGCGCCTTCATCTGTCTTGCGCATCAAGTCTAGGCTCTTGAGCGCATTTATTTTTGACATCCTCTGCTTTAGTTGTGCGGCCATCAACCGCGCCTGCTGCTGTTTGAATAGATCAGAGGTGTAACCTGTGCCAACATCGCCAATTCTGGCCAGCTGTTTTGCGCGGCTGTCTGCCGACTGGTTAGCGCCAGCCGCCATTAGCGTTCCGCCCAGCTTCATCAACATATTCAATTGCGCTTGACGACGCATTGCGGCTTCTGGTGCGCCATATTCGCCGGAACCCATCAGCCAGTCGCCAGCACCGCTAATGGCAGGCTTCACCGCTCCCACAGCTTCGCTCGCCATGTTCTGCAAGGCGCTACCAGCATCCCCGATAGCGTTGCCGACGCCGGACGCTGCATCGCCAATAGCCGATCCAGCGCCGCCAATGATATCGAGAATACTAGCCATTACTTCACCTTACATTCCGAGAAGACCGGGGACAGCCATACGCAGAGCATCAGCGCGAAAGAAGTCTGCCGCATCGCCGCCGTAGTTGTCCTCGTTGCTGTATCCAGAGGCATCTGTACCCCAGTTTATTTTTCCCTCATTGAAAACGGGCAACGAGTTGGTTTGGTAGTCGTTTGAGTACCGCTGCAAGGCCTTCAGTTTTTCCATTTCCCCTTTAGATGGACGAGCGGGAGGAACCGGCACATCTGCGTCGGGATTAGGTTGTGCAGCGCTCGGCGTTGCGGAGTCTGGAGGAACGCCAATTCCTAGCGCGTCAGCTACTGGGTCGATAGGTGGGCGCGTCATATCTGGAGGAACGCCGATTCCTAGCGCGTCAGCTACCGGGTCGATAGGTGGTGGAGGAACGCCGATTCCTAGCGCGTCAGCTACCGGGTCGATAGGCGGGCGACCCGACGGTGGGGTCGGTGCGACAGGCGGGGTATTAAGGCGCAACGCTTCACGTTCTCTACCAACCGGACCAATTCCTCTTGCTATGTAAGACAATCTTGGGTCAGGAGCCTGCGAGTTGCCCCCCCTCCGTAAGCCAATAACCCCCGCCATCAAAGGGGCGGTCGCCCCCATAGGAGCATACGGATTGTTAGCGCGGAATTTGCCGTACCAATCAGACGTACGCCCGGCAGAAGCACGCCCGGCAGTTGCCGAGCTACCACCCAGCAATCCCTGCACGCTCTGCTGCGCTATAGGGATATTGCGCTGAAGCATCCGTTGAAGAGCAGGGCCGAATCTTGCGATAGCACCAGATGCATACGGTATTAGAGGTCCAGCCATTACAAAAGTCCTTTTGATAGTGGGATTAACGGTACATTACGGGGACCAACAACTGGCGCAGGTGGGGATATGCCGATGTCACCACCTCTTCTTCGGCCTAACTTTAGCATACTATCGCCAGCTTTCATAAGCTGAATCATATTAAACAGCCTATTTTTATCATCAGCCGTCATAGGCTTTGGGGCGCTAATAAGGGACGGGGCCAAGAAGTTCCCAATCCTTTGCGCAGAAGTAAGAGGGTCTGGAGAATACACAGCCTGTTGTATTGTTTTCATTGGCCCGGCAACTGTAGGCATACTTGCCGCCTGCGCCTTAGCACCGGGAAGCGCGGCGGAAACTGGATTGGACGGAGACGAGCCATACCATTTGATAGCCTTATTCCGGCCAGATTTAGAATTAAAAGCTGCCCAAGTCCCACCAAGAGACTTGAGCATATCGTGACTAATTCCGCCGGATTTTAGGGCTGCGTATAGATCAGCCCCCTTATTCGCCCTTGCATATCTTTGCCGCGCCAGCTCCCAAGCAGCCTTATCTTGATTGGCTGGGCTAAAATCTTTAAGGCCCATTTTAGCCGCAAGCGGAGCCCAAGTGCTGTAGGTGAATTGATAACGACCAGCAGCGCTAGACGGTCCAGCCGGACCCGGCTCGTATATCTGGGGATGCTTCTCAAATCCCTCGAACTTGGCCCCGCCTTCTGGCGTGTACCTAACATCATACTTGCCAGAGCTTTCCGGGCCAGCAATTGCGTTCAGGAAATTTTTTATAATTGGGTCCATTATGCTATGGGCCTCCACTGCTTTCCTACAGCATCGTCAATTGCCTTCAGCCTGCCAATGACGATAGATTTCTTGTCTTCGGGCAGATTTTCGACAACCTCAACCATTTCATCTCTGAATGCGGTGCAATCCCAGCAATCGCGCCCCTTCTTCTCGCCGCGACCATAGCATTCCGGCAACTCTACACATTGAAACTTTAGGAACTTGAAAACCTCTTCATCCGTCCAGTCTTGAACGGGCATTCTATATTCAATGCCGTCAATAACTGACCGATCACGCGATGTGGATTTGCGACCATCGCTATTCTTCTGACCCTTTATAACATACTTAACGCCAAGTTTGATGCACTCAGCGTGTAGAGGAAACCAAATGTTTGCGGCACAACAATTTACATATGGCTGCATCATAGGGGTGTCTTCGCCGCTAATCAGCTTTCCGAGATACGAATTGTTTACCGGCAAAACATCAGCTGGCCAGCCAAACTCGGCTATATTTGCAGGCTGGTTGGTTTTGACCTCTATGAAATGTGGCAAAACTTTGCGCCATTTTTCCATGTATTCGATAACGTCTGGATACGCCGCACCAGTGTTACACCAGACGACATAGATGTCGTTCCATCTATCTTTGTTAAGATAGAGGCACGCCAGACTATCCTTTCCGCCGGAAAATAATATAGCCGTATCTATCATCAAAAAGTTCCGAGAGCCGCTAAGCCAGTTAAAAATGATCCGATCCCACTAAGTGCGGGGGATGTGCTTTGAAACCCAGTCCGCGTCTGTGTCGATGACTGGCCGTATGGCGTAGCACCAACAGCCGCGAGCCGCAGATTGAGCATCTCTCTTGGATGATTAAGCTGTTCCATGAACCTAGAATATTGATCTTGCAGCCGCGCCCGCTCAAGCGCCTGCTGTTGCTGGCCAACTTGGTTGAGAGCGGTCGCTTGATCCATAGCGGCAGTCTGCTCCCGCGTGGCAAGACTGCCAAGTAACCCGGCAGCTGCCATACGCTGCTGATTCGCAGTGAGGCCAGCAGCTTGATTTAGCTGCTGCGCGTTCATACCAGCAAGCTGATTGGCGCGGGCGGCCTCAAACTGCCTGTTTATGTCTGATTGAGCTAGACCAGCGGCAGTATTGTATCCCTGCTGCCTTAGCTGGGCAGAGAGATCGCCAACATTGCGAGCCGCTTCAGCAGTAGCTACGCCCTCTAGGATACCCTGTCGAGAACCGCCAAATGCGCCAGACCGAGCTGCTTTAGACCCAATATCAGCGAGGCTACCCTTCAAGGCTCTTTGGGCATTAGCTACAGCTCTATTCTCGACTTCTGAAAGATAGGGATTCATATACGCGGAAATGTCAGTCTCCGGTATGCTACCGGCTGTGACGTTCTGCGCCTGCACATTTTCAGGAGTGTATTCCATAGCGCCGGTTGCGCCGCTCTGCGCTTGATTAAACGCACCCTGCGTCGAGCCTGCCATAGCCCGAACCATATCCTGCGCTTGTAACTGGGCAGGTGTGAATCCGGCAACAAGATTGCCCGTGTATGGAGTATACGGCCTTGAGCCAATCTCATTGGCGAGTTGTAAATTCTCCTGCGCAGCTTGGTTGAGCCAAGCTGGCAACTCTGTCCGATTAGTTACGGTTTGGGGCTGCGAGCTTTTACCCATTTAATTCTCTCCGCACAGGTATCGCATAAGATACAGAAACATCAGACCAGCCGTACCTTGGAAGTATTTTAGCCCATCCCTTACGACCATTCATCGCCATAAACTCACATCCATTCCCCGCCGCAAAATCCAAAATCTCTTCCTGCATAGACATAACGTCTTTATACTCACCAGCCGCCACAAATATGTTTAGCCACCTCTTACGAGGCGCGTTAACTATTTGCGTCACAACGATAGTCTTATTCTTGGAAAATGCCTGCATATCGCCTGTCATTAGTCCGCGAACGACATCGTCAAAACTATGCGTCCCACCGCCGCGCTCTAGTGCCTTTTCGACCTTCGAGCGTAGCTCGTTTATATCCTCTTCCGTCATCGCCCCTCTCAGTACGATGGGGCTCCAGTCTGGCCAAACGGGACAGACGTAGCCGTCAGATTACCCGAATTATCTACCTCTATACGGAACACCGATCCATCCGGCGACCTAAGGAAGATACTCTCTACAGCCGTTCTGGTCCCAACAGTTGTAGACAGTGAGTCATATATATCAAAAAAAGCACGGGAAATATACTCTTTATCGTACTTGTCTGGAACTGGCTGTATTTGCGCCGTCATCTTCCACCTCCCGCAGAAACGTCAAAGCGCGACTCGCCAATACTCCAGTTCTGGTCCTTGGTGGACTCGATGCGCAGGCGGAAGTCACGGCCAGAAGCGCGAACGTCTGTGTAGCCGTTAGAACGAGGATAGTACGGGCCGCTAGTCTTCTCCGTACCCTCTGGCGTGAAGCTAGAGTATACCGTTATCGCCGTGCTGTCGTAGCTCTCGCCGCTGTCCGGGATGAACTGCTTAACATAAGAGATCGAAGCACCAGAAGAGATATTCAGAGAGCCAGTTTCTGCATACCTATCTGTACCTATAGGCGCACCGGCATCTGTCCAGCCATTCTCTTGAAAATACACATGATTCTGGCCGCCAGTGGCAATTGGGTATTCGAATACGCCTGCTCCAGCGCAGGCTGTGCGAGACAGAGAGCCTATGCTCCACCACCCTTCTTGGTAATTATAGAAGACATATTTGTCTGGGACATTTGTTGATGTGCTGGGATACCAGAACCAAGCCTCTGAGAATACTCCGTTGGCTGAGCCATGAGCATATACTGAGCTAGACTCTCTGTTCATATCATCAAAGACATAGTTACCGACATCGCACGCCAATGGCTTGACGACACCGCCGTCATAAATCCAGAAGCCCTGCGTTCCCATCCATATACAGCGACCAGCAACCTCCGCGAATGAGCGCGGTGCCATAAGCCCACAGTCGCTACCAATTTTAGATATGCTATAGATGAACGGGGTGCCGATATATCGCATCAGCCACGCCTCGCTCTGGGTGAAAATGAGTGTCCCTTCACGCACGGAAACACCCGTAACAATTGCCGAACTTGTGTCTAAATCCAAGTACCCAGCCGTGCTGGTAGGATCAGAGAAATTCCAGTTCGTATAATCCTCGCTGCCGGACCAAGCAACTCGACGTGGGTTGCCCCCAGAGCCGAGCAAAACAGCGTGGCGCTCAGGAGTGACTACGACACCTATGTTGTCTTCAGGCATCCCAACAGATGTTGCAGTGCCTCCAGTTCCAGAGTCATCTGTGCCGCTATCGGAATAAGTAAATGTGGTTACACTGGGTACGGAAGCTATGGTAAATGTGCCATTGGCAGTAGATAAACTATTCCCAGTTACGGTAACAGAATCCCCGGCAGAAAAACCGTGATGGCCATCAGTGGTTATCGTTATGACGTTTGAGGCTCTTACGGCGGTTTGTATCGGCGAAACCCCGGCATCATGCGCGGCACCCTCGCTAACCTCAAAATGCAGTAGACGACCGTCTGTAGAACATACAGCTAGGATTTCCTCACCCCAGTTATCTATAGACCAAGAAAAAGGCGCGCTGTAGCTCTCAGAATTTGGACGTGGATAAGTCGCGTCTGTATCATCACCGTACAACTTCCATCCGTACAGGTAGTCGCCATAGCCGCCACCTGTTGTAGTATTCAACCCGACAAATGCAGATGGTGTCACGTCAACAAACGAATCACCGTCCATAAAGAATAGATTTTCATCTCCTCCAAGCAATGAGTATTGGCTGCCATCATTAGTCCTCCAATTGAATATAGTACGGACAGGACCGCTCAGTGGTGTAGATGTCAACCGCTGCCACCCGCCAACAGGCTCAAGAACGCCAGAGCGCCAACGAATAAGGTTGGAGTCCCAGTATCTGCCTTTTGTCTGAAGCGGCGTATGCCCACGCACAACCCCAGCTGGTATATTTAGCGGTACGAGTGCCATCTATTTACTCATTGCAAAAACCGTTACGGCGAGCGTTCTGAACCTTTATCTCGATAATGGTGTCTGTCGTGTCCTTCTTAGACCAAGATATAGGCTTCCAAACATTGCAAGCTGTCTTAATCCCTACGGTAGCCATCGTCTTCGCGCACCCTGCTAGGGTCACGGGAGACAGCATCACCAGCAGCAATAGCGCTGTTCGTGCGACGGATGGCTTCTTCATTAGATTCGCTCCTAATCTTTGATTTTGCGTCACTGCGCCCCCTGCCGTAGATTGCAGCTATCGCAAGAAGTATGCCGCCTACTGATGCAACTAAGCGTCCAATAGGCGACAATAGCCATGTTATCATGTTTTCCTCGACACAATCAACGCCAAAACACAAAGGATTAGCGATATACCTATCGCCTCACCGAGGGACATTGCTATAGCAGTAGTCATTACGAAGCCTCCTCATTTAGACGCTTTTTGCGCCAATACCAGATGCCTGCCGCCGCCACGGCTATGATTAAAAAAGCAATAACCGCAGGTTTGCCGAGTGCCTCCGAAAATCCAGAAATAACACTATTCGCTTGCTGGAGGACTGGGATGGCTTCCCGCGCTGCGGCAAACGCGCCAGCGCCACCAGCAACTACGGCTGCGTTTGCTTCTTTCGACTGTGTAATCTTCTTTTTAGGGACAGGCGTATCGGGAGCGACGCGGCTATCATCTTTCTCAGAGTCTGGAAGACTTCGCCACATTTCACATTCTGCACGGCGGCGTCGCACAAGCCCCGGTAGCACCTTTCCGCCGCCCCGCGTCCACTTCATCAGCTCCGCGGGAACGTCATCAAAGCGCTTGGCGTTAACGCGCTTGAGTAAAGTAGATTTCTTCAGCGCTCCGAGGCCGCAGTTGTACGAGAACGACACCAACACGTCGAACTGGTTTCCAGACACCTCTACCTTGAGAAGCTCATTCACACCCCGTTCAAACCGCCCCAAATCGGAGCGAAGAATGTCGAGAGCCACACGCTTCGTAATCTTCATTTTCGGAGTGACGGTCGGCAGCCCCGCCGCAGATGTGTGGCCATACCCAATCGTCAGAATGCCTGCTGGGCAGGTGTAGGCCGTCAGACGGAGACCCTCAAACTCTTGAATAAGCGCCAGACCGGCTTCACTCGTCCTCATCTCACTGCCTCAACATTGAACGTCAGGTTGGGGTGGTCGGGGTAATTCACAACCCTCTCCCCTTCCGGGCATTTGTATTTGATGTGCGCCAGCAACTGTGCTCGCCCCGGATTTACTTTCTCCGGGTGCTCAAATTTAATCATGTAGGCAAATTTCTGAATCTTGTTGCCAGCAGGGCCGGAGAACTTCGCCACACTGGGGATGGCCCTGTGAACGAACAGTTTTGCGTCACGGACCTCAAGAGTGAAACTCTCGACTGAACAGTCATTGCGCCGTTTCCTGCGCGCAACAGTTACATCGAAATCACCATTCGCGGGACCAGACGTGATGCGGAAGTATTCAGGAGCCCATTCAAGAATGGGGCGTTTGAAGAAACCAATTTTGTCAGACATAGAATAGCCGCCACCTATGGCAGCGAACAGCGCCGTTACAACACCGATAATCTTTTTCCAGTTATCAGCATCAGTCCACATCTTTGCCAAGCCACCTCTGAACTGTCTTCGTCTCGTAAATACGAATCAGCGACCAAATAATGCTGAATAGAGCGGCAAAAGCTGGAAGCATCTGCAACAACGTACCACCGACTACGGTCAGTGATAGCGCATCTCCTGCCAATTTAGCTGCCTCATCTTTCATTTTTCTGTCCTCACAACCTAAAGGATTAGCTCAATTCTGGATATGGTTACCTGACCATTTGGGAAAGATGTGGAGTCACAGCAATAATATCCATAAATTCTAACTTGATCTGTCGTTTCGAGATAGTTTGCACGCATATAGTATTGTTTGCTACTAGCAAACGGCGTAGGATCAGTAGTTACACCAGTTCCCTTTGTCATGTCCCATGAGTATGGGGTGTAATAAGCCCAGCCAGTATTTAATATTTTGCCAGTTACTCGGAAATCAGAACCTGAAGAAAGCTGTCCAGCGGAAAAGTAATCAGAGATAGTTAATGGTTGAGAATAAACACCATTTCCGTATGGACTTATAAAAGTCGAATCATCAAAGTCGTGATACAGAGCCTCTCCATATCCATTGCCCATAGATACTGGGTTACTATATCTAGCTTGCAATAATGTCCTAACATTTGTGGCATTCATATCGATTGAGCCAGACTGACCCAATTCAGTGCGCACATCACCTAAAGATATGGGGCCAGAAGATGGGAGCGCCATTATTTACCCTCCAGCTCTTTTACGCGGGCGGACAGCTCCTTTACGGCCTCAATAAGAACACCGACAATGTTTCCGTATGATACAGAAAGCGTTTCTCCGTCCTGCACAACCTCTGGAAGTACGGACTGCATCTCCTGAGCGATAACGCCTACGCCCGCCTCCCCGGTATCCTTGCGGGTATATTTAACTCCGCGCATCTTCTCGACTAAAGAAACAGCCTCGGCGATGGTCTCGACATTATTTTTTAGTCGCGCGTCTGAGTAAGCGGTCACGTTCCCTTTAGCAGTGAAGTTGCCGGAAGTATCTGTGTACCAGCGATTATCTGACAATACCGAGTCATAAAGGCCAAAAACATCCGCCGTATCATTTCCGTATAGATATACGTTACGACCAGTCATGTTAAAAATAACTTTAAGCTCGCCAGATGTCGTGTCTAAAGAGATGTCGCCGGTCATAGTCCCGCCAGATAAAGGCAGATAAGACCCTGAAGCCGCAGTTGTAATCCTGCCCTTAGCGTCAACTGTTATGTTGGCAGCAGTATAAGACCCAGCCGAAACACCACTATCAGCTAAGGTTGTGGCAATACTTTCGTTGGACGTTCCGTCTATGGAAACAGAGCCAGTCACATCTCCAGTTGCCGTTATAGTCCTAGCTGTAGACCATTTGTCTGCGGACGTTGCGTTGCCGGTAAATGTTGTAGCTGTTACTGTGTTGTCCTTCAAAAGAACAGAATCTATCGTGACGCCAGAATTTGTCGTCTTTTCAGAGATAGTGTCTGTCAAAAAACTACCACCGACAGATAGCGTCTTACCAGAGCCAATATTCAGACCAACTGATGTCCCGCTTCCGTCCGAGTTAAAGAGACCGTCCAATGTGTCCAAGTCGTCATTAAGGTTGCCGCCCCAAGCATCTTGAGAACCGCCAACATCCGGCTTAATCATGTTTAGATTGCTAGTGTATGTAACGGCCATCTTATCACCCTAAACTCTAGCCCAAGAATCGGAACCATTCGTTTGGTTAACCCACAGCGCCTCTGGAACGCTCTCATCTGACCAGTCATCGCTCGATACGGACTGTTCAACCCATGTGGACGAGCCATTGCCTTGAGCCGCCCAAGAGTCTGGATTTACTGGCTCGTCAACCCAAAGCAACCTACCGTCAGCCGTGAAGCCAGAGTATACACGAATTATCTCGTTTGCTGCATTTATTTTTTGACCAGAAAACGAGCAATTGGACTGAATATTTATTGTTTCGCTACAGCTCTTTATTGTCACGGCTGTAGCGGATACAGAGGACGATATGCTTATATTAACTGCTGCGGGTGTGACCCTAACCGCAGCTGCTGCGGCTGATGATGTTATGGCAATCGTCTCAGACACCAACTGCGTGTTGGCAGCGGCAAAAGCCGAAGAAGTGGTTATAGCAGACTCAAACTCAACGTACCTGTCGCGGGCCGCCGAAGCCGCAGCATCGCTGTCTGATGCCAAAGTCGCCGAAACATCTATTACAGTTAAAGCGTTAGCCGAAGCATCGCTGGCGATGGAAATAACCGCCGCCGCGTCCTCATAAACAATCCCATAAAATGCAAGCGGGTTGAAGGCTTGGCTATTAAATGCGGACATCTAGTATCCGGCCTCCCTTGCAGCCTGAATTGTCTTTTGCTCTATAAGAGCGCCAACAGGAGTTTCATCAGTAATGTTTATAAAACCCTGTGGGTCGTTTAATATCTCTTTCCTCCCGGTTGAATACACAACAACACAGCTATCATCTGTCTTTGTGATAGATCGAATGTCATCTGGAATGCCATCAAACGACACCTGCTCATACTCGCCATTAAACGACACAGACAATGAGTCTCTGTCTATAACAATTGGGTATAGAATTAGCTGCCAATTCACTGACATTGTTGTTACCAGTTACTTGGTTGGTGGTGACTTTGGAGCAGGCATATTGCTGTTTGCCTGCTGCGTCATTTTATGGATAAGCCCGGATACCTCTGCGAACGGCCTTTGAGCAACAGCATTTATAACAACATTCCACTCATCTACAGTAAGCTCAATGGACAGCTTAACCTCTTCTTTTTCCATAATACCCTCTACCAAGGAAGTGGAGGAGAGACGACAGGCGGATTCATTGCGTCCTGCACCTGCTTCTCCACGTTTGCTTCAATGCTTGCGACCTGTTCTGGCCCCATAGCATCCTTTACCCACCCAATAACCTGATCTTGCATCAGATCAGCATACGGAGTGAATGGCTCACCAGCGGCATATGTCACCGATTGCGTGCCATATGATGTACCCGTATAGACTCCGTCAACCCCGTTACAGCGCCAATGCACCGTGAACACAACATCATTTTCACCATCTGCTGTCGGGTAGCAGTCCATCTGCTCAACAATCCAAGTAATAGTGGTAGCCATCTTACACGCCTTCCAGTTTGTCCAAGCGGGTCTCAAGAGTTTCTATTTTAGCTGATAGTTCCTTAACAGCGTTTACTAAAGCAAATGTAAGTGCGTGACCGTTCCAATTAAGGATATCAGTTTCTTCGCCATCCAACACGCCTTTATATGATCCAACACATTCGGGGAAATGATCTACGGCCTCTTGTGCGATGATGGATATGTTTTCAGTTTCTGTATCTTGGAAGCCACCTTTACCGTTGTACTTATAAGTAACTGGTCGCAGAGCGCACACAGCATCAAGGCCCTTGGTGTATTCGCCGGTTTCTGTTTTCAAACGACCATCAGACGCTATTGTCCAAGTGTTTGTGGACGGTTTGGCGGCACTGTCAGAAGATAGCTGCAACTGATAGCTCGGCGAAGTCGTCCCAATACCTACGTTACCGCTGCCGTCGATACGAAATTTTTCTGAAAAATCGCTCAAGGTAGAACCGGCAGTTCCGGGACTTACTCCGGTGTAAACAGTAAATACGCCGGAGGTGTTACGAACAGCCCAACCGCCTTGGCTTGATACAGAGTTTTTCCAACTGGCGTCGAAATAAGCACCGCCGGAGAAGTAGTCTCCGTCCTGTGTACCGAGAATACCGCCTCCGGAAATTGCTAGGCTTGCTAATGGACTGCTAGTACCAATACCGATCTTACCTGCGCTGGTGATGCGCATACGCTCAACGCTACTTGTTGAGAAAGCTATAGGAGCAGCCTCTACTGCAATAAAATATAAATCTCCTGTACCACGGTGATACATCAGAGTAGATGCGTTCGGCCCAGTGTTCGTGCGAATAATTCTCGCGCCAAAATCTGTGTATGTGGCGTCACCAACTAAGTCTATATGACTATAACCATTGCCAGTTCGACCATCTCCGATTTCCAAAGAACATGTATCTGTGGAACCATTAGCAGGTCGAATATCTACAGCGCCGCCCCCAACATTAACATTACCGTTGACATCAAGCGCTTGTGTTGGAGAGCTAGTACCAATACCGACATTGCCGCTGGAGTCAACGGCAACTGGCAGCTCCTGCACTGCGCCAGCCCCTGACGTGTCGCGCCCAAGCACTTTCCCAGCGGCAAGCGTAATTTCATGGTCGTCGTTCCAATTAGAAGGCTGAACGAGCGAAGAATCTGCGCTATCCGACTTGCCAGAGACAAATTTATGTTTGTTAGAGATCGTCATTTACGAACCCTAGTCGAGAGTTATATCTAACGTCCCTGAGTTGAATCGAAGCACGTCACCAGTATCAATAGCCTTACTAGTCGTAAGGTTTGCATAAGCAATCATATTGCCGCCGCTTGACGCATCATAAATAGACGCCGCAACAACCGTACCCCAAGATGCCGTAGCTGTTGGGAACTCAATTGAAGCGCTGTTTGAAGCAGTAGTAGGTCCAGTTCCAGACACGGTAAACGTAGCGCTTTGTCTCGCATAGCTTCCGCCAGAAACCTCTGTCCCTCCACCAGTGTCGGTCGGAGCAACAGTATAAAGAGCGACATACCAAGCGGTAGGGCGAGTCGCAGAATTGGTCGTAAACAACCAGTTGAGTACGAGGTCTTCGCCGTAATCAGATAAACCAGCCATTAGAAAGCTCTCCTGTGACGTGCAATCAGCGGCGATCCACTGTGCATCGATTTCTGTGATTCATCCGCAATTGACTGTGTTCTTGCAAGATAGACTTGGCCAAAAACCTGTATACGCTGATCGTCTAAAAGGAAAGGCGCAGCGTGCGAAAGCGCTCCATAGAGATAAACATCTGGTGATGAGTTTAAAAGCCAGTTGGTAGTGTTTGACGCGGATAGAGCGGGAATCTTACCGTAGTAGATCATCTCTATATCTATCTCTTCAGATGGTGCCGGAATTATCTCAATAGCCCCATCCATGATCGAATAATTGTGCGGGCTGGTGTATAGCTTATTTTTTTTGATAAAATCCGCCCTATCAACCGTCACATAAGACAGCGGCTGCTCCCCGCCAATAATGTGCAGGTTAATGGCTTCTAACCAGTCAGACGGTAGCTGGACATATTCATTACTGGATGTAGCCTGCGCCCTAACAATCATCTCGCGCGCCCGCAAGCGCGTGTTCAAGTCTGCCTCAACGAACTGGATAAACATTGGTATCTGAGCCGAAAGGTCTTCTCGGTTCAGATAGTCAGCTATTGCAGACTGTAGGGAGCTATAATCCGTAATCGTGGTCATCAGCTCTTCATCCAGTGTGTTCGATAGGGCGCAGCCTCGTCAGAAGCAAGCCACTTCTTCATTGCCGCCTTATCGCCCAATATACCACGGCTGCGCAGGTCTAGGTAAACCATCATCGGCAGGCTGGCCACCTTTACCATATCACCCGTGCCGCTGGTTTTGGAAACAGAATTACGCTCCTGCTTGTTCTGCTCAGCAATGCTGTCGATGTTGGTAATCGACTCAAAAACTGTTTTATTATCCGGCGTAATATGCATCTTGTCGAGAGTTCCTGTGAACTCGTCGTAACCAAGTACAAATGAACCGGGCGCGTGTTCGTTTTTCATCCTTCACCTTTTGTGGAAAGGGGCGGGATTGACCCGCCCCTTATGTGTATCACGAAGTGGTGATGTTGGCGATGACTGCGTGAGCCTTTTCAGACTTGATGCGCAGGCCATATTCAACAACCATTTCCTTTTTGTCCGAGTCGCCAGTTTTGGCGATTTCAAACGTGCGGAACGGACGCAGGTACGAGACGGAAGCGTATTCCGGGTCAAGTACGAATGCGAAGTTCTCCGGCTGGAAGCGGTTCGGGACAATGGAGACCTCGCCGAAGTCCGACAGGTAAACGTCGGCAGTGGCAATAATCTTCATCGGCTTCACCTGATTATAGGTGATGCGCTGCTCGGCCAGACCAGCAAACGTCGAGGCGACGGTCTTGTTGTGCGGGCCAACCATGAAGATTTTGGGGTCACCACCCTGAGACCATACGTTCTGGATTGCGGTCTTCAGCATTGCTTCCGTAAGAGCGGTAGCGCCGGTAAGACCTGTCCAAGCCGTGTCTGGGTATCCGTTACCACTAGCGCCAGACATTGCTGACGAAGTAGCGCTGTTGGCAACAGCGTTGGTGATAAGCCAAGTCGGAAGTCCAGCCGTTGTACGGGCAACAGAGTTGCTGCCAGCAGCGCCAGCCTGATTGGATAGCAGGATTGCTTCCATATCGCGCTTCAGCTCTTTTGCCTTTTTGGCGGTCTCGTAAGCCATTACGGTGCGCATACCAGCGGTGTTGACCGAATCGGCGGTGCCAGAAACGGAAACAACTTTCTTGGAAATTTGCGCGTAGTTGGCAACACGAACGGTAGCCACAAAGTCGGCATCGCCAGCGTCCGCGCCTTCGATTACCGCATTGGTGGTATCAGCTGACGCAAGAACGTCGGTCTGCCACTCAAAGTAAGTGTTGTCAGCCGTGTCACGACCAACGTTGGACATGAAGGGAGTGTCAACCGGCGAAATATCATAAATGATATTCGAGAGGTCTTCGCGGTTGGCATTTGAGTTATCGTAAGAAGTTACTTTGCTTACCGTAGCCATGCTCATCTCCTATTTGTCGAGCATATTGAACAGCATAGCGGCGTCTTTAACGTCGCCAGATGATTTGAGGCGCTGCCTCATCTTTGCAAGATCATTGCCCTTCTTTGGAGATGCCACGCTGCTACTCGGCTTCATAGGCTTAGGCGCATTGCCCTTTTGCGGGCGCGGCCTATTGGCCTGCAAGGCGTCGTATTTCCGCGCTTTTTCAAGAACGATAATTGCTCGTGGGTCATATGCCGCCGATAACTCTTCATCAGAATAGCCAATTTTTTTGCCATACTCACGAAGTTGGTTTTTCGTTGCTTCCCACTTGCTTTCTTCGCGCCACTCTGGAACCTGTTCCAACAACCATGCCATGCTATTATCGACAATATTCTTCATGGCAATATGCTGCTCTTGTTGCTGGATTTGAGCTATTTGCTCTTGCTCAGCCTTTAGAGCGGCTTGGTTATCTTTATAGTCGCGCCAATCGTTCCTTAGTTTTGAGTAACCAATTGGGTCTTCCTCATAGAGTGCATCCCAATCCGGTTCTTGCAAAGCAAGCAAATCAAGTTGATTCTGCAATGCATCCAAACGCTCAGCATAATACTGCCTTTCAACAGCAACCTGCTGGCGTTCTGCCTCAAAACCACGCTTCTCCTCTGCTAGTGCTTGAGTCTTGCGTTGATAATCAGCCTGCCGCTGATACCCATCTACTGCCTCCTTCACGGTGATCTGCTCTGTCTTGCCGTCTATTTTAACGGTGACAAGCATATCATCTGAAGTTTGCTCTTGATCGGCATCTTCAGCCTGCTCGTACTCCTCGGCGTCATCGTCGTCTGAAGTAGCGTCATCTGACGCAGCCTCAACTTCATCTGACGAATCATAATCGCCTTCAGAATCCGTCGCCTCTGTCTGTTCGACTTCGGCATCTGCTGCTTCGTTGGTTTCTTGCTCTGGTTGCGACTCTGGGCCGTCCAAAACAGAAATTCGCTCGGCAGCGTCTGCAATGCCGAGTTCGCTGGGCTGCGATTGTTCGGCTGTAGCCATAATATTACTCCTTTACTTCGCTCTTTTCAAGCGGTTGTTGAACTGCAATACAGTAGGCTCTGCCGCCAAGGCAGTTAGCTCGTCTTTAATCGCAGCTACGGCGCGCACCATGTTGTACGCATCGTCCCTCGTCGTCTTGTCATGCGGCTGAGTCGCCGCCCACGCATCCTTATACTTTTGTTCAAGGCGCGCAAAAATCTCAACAATTGAAGGGTCGGACACAAAGGATTTAGCCGACCTCCATATTTGTTCCTGCTCATATGTAGACATTTAACCTCTTACTGCGGTTGCTCCGGTGGCATTTGACCATCCATCTGAGGAGGTGTTTCGTCTGGAATCTCTTCAAAAATTTCTTCTGGTATCTCCTCTGGCATTTCTTCTGGAATTTCCTGAGGGATATCTTCTTGCTCAGCCATAGCCTGCTCAGCCATAGCCTGCTCAGCCATCATTTGCTGGGCAATTTCAGGAGGTATCTCTGGGACAGGCTGCTGAGTTTGCTCATCAACCGGGCGCGCAAACATCTCGCGGACCTCTTCTCGCATGGTTTCAACTTCGCCCTTGATGGCGGCAACATCTACCTGCGCATCATAGCGAGAGTTGATTTCCATTGCCTTTAGATAGGCATCAACATATAGCTTATCTCTATCGTAATCAGCCTGACTTGCAGCTTTTTGGCGTTCAAGCTCTTGTTTCGAAGAGTTTATTACTATGTCTGCCTTAATCTTTTCAGCCTCAACTTGAGCAAGAATTGTGGCCGGATCGGGCTTCTCTTCTTTTTGCTGTGACTGCATAAAGCGCATAACTTCTTCGCGATTTACGTCTTTTACAAACTGATCAGGGTCTTGGAACCCGGAAAGCTGAATTACTTGCGCCAACGCATTCCGGTACTGCTCAATATCAACCAGAGGGTTGTAAGGCCCAAACTGCTGAAGTATTTGTTCTTGCTTAGAAATAATCTGCGTCAAAAACATCATTTTCTGCTCGTCAGAACCTCGTCCAAGAGCAATATTGACAATCATATCCATTTCTGGATTCCATCCGCGAGGATCAATCGGGATGAATTTGTTCCTCAAACGGATGATTTTTGCCTTATCCTGATGCTGAACAACAAGTTTAAGCAATCCTTGGAAACAGCGCTTAAACCCGTCAGCAAACAAGCGCGCAATCATCTCGATGCGCTCTTGCGAGGACGACAACTGCGCCTGAACAGCTGCGCTCGTCGTAGACTGCAAGGCATCCGCGTCAAGCCCTTGGGAAGCTCGCGAAATTCCTGTGCGCTGCGTCTTGATTTCGTCAAGATAAGCCATGACACCAAGCGCCTGCTGGCCCACAAACGGCTCAGACAGCGGCGCAACCATGCCGGGAGCGCGGGCGCGGATAATTGCACCGGTCTCGACATTCATAACGTCATCAAGATTGACCTGACCCTCGACAACAACGGTGCGGGGGTGGATAGACTGAGCCAAGCTATCAAGCGTATTACGCATGATAGACGACTTGGTCAGCTGAAGGTCCATAGTCTGGTCGGCAATAGACTGGCCAAAAATGGTGTGCGGCGTCGGGTCTGGTTCAAGAAGGGCAAACGGAACATCGTTTACCACCTCGTCGTATAAAATATACGCCCCATTGCCCACAGAGCAGACACGATGCAGCTCCGCAATGCCATCACCATCTTTGTCAACACGGACATAGCTTTCAACGTAAAAAACCTTATCGGTAGTCTCATCTGTGGCGTTTGTTATGCCAAAAAACGATTGATCTGCTGGATTGCGGGCTAACGCCTCGCCATTCATCTCAAATCCGCCAGTTCCAGCGTTTTCTTCAATAATTTCTTGGTCGTAGCCCATAGACACAAGTTCAGAAACTGTGGCTAATTTGCGGCGACCAACATACAAGGCAGTATCAAGAGACGTTGCCTCGTTATCAATAAGAAACTGTTCTGGAGGAATACATTCTACGACATATTTTGGTGTTCGGACCACTCTGCGGATCGACAATTCGATCTGCATATCATTGGTCTCCATGTCGATAACTTCTGTATATTCATCGACTTCTACGTCTGGGTCATTGGTGATGAATGAAAATTCATCTGGAGATATGCCAGAGTAAGAGTGATATTCAACGCGCTCTTCGTCAACTTTATGCCACGTCAAAACGCCGGTCTTTTCAATAAGGGCGTCTTTCATAGCGTCGTGCATGACGCGAAAACCTGCATTTTCCTGCATAAAAATGTAGTTAATGAGGTCTGTAGCCTGTTCAGCAGACTCTATATCTTCCGGTTGCTGTGGGATAAACTCGATAACCTTGTCGGAGCTGGTAAAAATACGCAGAAGCGACGGCAGCATAGCAAGAACTGTGTCTCTCACCTCAGTCAAAACAACTTTTGACCGGCCTTCCTCTTCATTACCAAACGGTTTGGCAAGGTAATAATCGACAGCGCGCTCGCGCTCTGGCGCGAGGTAGCTGTCGATATAGGTCTGAGAATCCTCTATTGCCTGTTTGACAACATAGCGGAACTCTTCTTCGCTCATCGGTTTATGGTCTTCAATGACCAAGCCAGTCTTCCGATTATAGGACGTATCATCGTCATCGTCGGCTGACTGCGGTATGAGGTCGGGATCATACTTGCCCGGAAGAATGCCGCGTCCGTCCATAATTTACCTCTTTTTCTTCGATTTGCCTGCTTCGGACAGTGCAATCGCAATAGCCTGCTTCTGGTTCTTGACTACAGGCCCAGACTTGGACCCGCTGTGCAACTTACCAGCGCCAAACTCACGCATAACCTTGGAAACTTTCTTGGCCGCTTTGGTCTTTTTCATTTCTTGCCCTTATTTCTAGAAGAAATGGCCGCAGCTTTCTTTTTTGCGTCTGATTTAGACGAAGCGCCCCAAGCGTTCAAAGACAGCAACAGTCGTGTTGGGTTACCATTGCTGTCGCGCTCTGGACCCGGCATATTACCCATGCGCGCAAGGAATGACGCTCGACGCGGATTATCTCCAGACTTTACAGGAGCCTTGAGATTCATTCCTTCCGCTTTCGCAGAAGCCCGCCCCTTAGCGTTTAATCCGCCCTTAGGGTTCTTTCCTTCTTTGCGCTGCCAAGCAGGTGTTTTTGCCAAAACGGTCTCCTTTGCTGTAATATATACGGTTTATGGTAACTAAACAACTCCGCTTATGCTACGGCGCAATGGCTTGCCGGGCCGCCAGCCAGAGCCGCGCCCGCCAATTAATGCAGCTGTACTTGCAAACGTCAAACAAAGCGAATCAGCCAAGTCTGGCGACCGCATACCGCGCTTGCGCATAGAGTCCTTTGATTCTACCACAATTTTGCCTGTAGATGTAAAAGTATATCTAGGCGCAACTAACTCATGCCGCAGAGTAGAATCATCGGGCAATTTAACAGCCTTAGTGGCAAGCCACTCCTTAACCGAAAGCCACAAGTCATCCCGCAACCTAGACGCATTGGGATTCATGGCCGAAGACTCTGCCACGTTAACGTCGCGGATATTGTAACCCATTTCGCGCAAGCGGTCGGCAACGCCAGACCCAAGGCCAATCGTGTCAATGCAAATCTCTTCAGGCGTGTCGCGCTTGGCTTCGTTTACAACCTGACCAACTGTTTGCATCAAATCTAGACCTCCCCACGATTTAACGCTCATAACAACATTGCCACGGCGCTTGCACAGGGCAGTCCGGTCAGTACCAAAACGCGCAACGTCAAGCCCATATATTAACGGCTCATTAGGAGACGCGGATACGTCTCGGCCTATTGCGCTATCAATCAAATCAGCCGGGATCAACGTGTCATCGTCGGCAAGAGCAAACTCGCCCAGAACACGGATTCTAAATGCGTTGCTTTCGCGACCGTATGTTGACTCAATCTGCCTAACAAAATCTTCCGAAACAAGTCTATTGTCTAGACAGGAAACGTGCATCCTGTGCCAATCAGACGCTAGCTCATGGTGGGTTTTGTAAAAAAGGCCGCTGTTCCTCGTCGGGTTGGAAATAAGTATTGTTGATGCAGAATGGCCCGACATTGAGCCAGCAGCAGCCTCGAAGACAGCTTCAGGCACAGCGGACGCTTCGTCAACCACCAAAAGAACATTTTCACTGTGAACACCGGCCAGAGCCTCAGGCCGCTCTGCGGACGAGGTTCTGGCCGAGATAAAGCTAGATTCCGGCGCACCCTTCAAGACAATGCGATCAGAGAACACCTCAAAGCTGTCCCGCAGAGCATGGGGCAGTTTATTTACCCACGCCTTCAACTCGGAGTACAGGGCGTCAAACAGCTGGGCAGACGTAGGAGCCGTGACAACTGCCTTCTGCGGGAAACGTGTACACATGTGCCATATAAGCGCCCATGAGCAGGCTGTGGACTTTCCGACACCGTGACCTGCCCGAACAGAGATACGCCGCTCCTTGGACGCCACAGAGCGTAGAAACGCTTCTTGCCACGGAAGGGGCTCTGCCTTCAGCGCCTCTCTGACAAAAAGTACCGGATCGTTTGCATATAAACTGATGAACTCAATAAAGGTTTCTTCAGTTTGCTTTTTTGTTGAACTCATGGACTTCCCCTCTAGGCGGGTTTAGCCGCCATACAACAGATTGCAACGCTAGCATTAGCTGCTTGCGAGCCGCCCTGTCTCGGCACACATCAATCGATGCTGCCAGAGCTATCGCGCTTTCGCACAGCTGAGAGGCTTCGTTTAGAACGACCTGCGGAACTACTTCGTCGTCCCAATCTTCCATTTTTTTGCTCCGATTTTTTATGTAAATGGTCAATATATTCCAATAACTGCCACCCACTAACGCCACGCTTAATGCGGCCATTTACCCGGCTTTTGGGTAAATCAATATAACCGATGTCGCCATCCTCTGTCATCTTTATCATTGTGGTGAGAGATACGCCTAAAATATTGGCTACGTCATAAAGGGTGTATATCGGCTTCAAAGAAACTATTCGGTTGCTAATTTCTTGGCTGCTTTTGGTTACGCTTTCTTTGGGGACAGGTGCCTTTTGTTCTGAATAGAAAACATTGTGTTTAGGTTTTTCAGACTTTATGGCAGATCGCTCAGCCTTCAGCGCCGCTTCGCGGGTGGGGTAGCGAGAGATTTTAATAGTCGCAATTTTGCTAAACCACTTACTGTTGTGCTTATGCTGGGCCAATCTGTATATTGTAGATAAGGAAATTCCTACATACAGCAACTCGCCTGCTTCGTCATAGTGACGGTACAATTCTGTCGGGCTTTTCTCTTCCTGCATCGTGGTTCTGCCGGATACAGCAAACCGTTACTTTTTGCAACAGTGTTACCGGTTACCGTTACCCCCCTATAGGGGGGGGTAACGACGGTAACGGTAACTGTTAAGCTGTCGGAATGTTACCGTTTTTGTTACCGTCGTTACCGTTGCGCGGTAACGCGTTGTATTATTTTATATTTTTTTAAGATGTCGCGGTAACCTAGCGGTAACGCCTTAAAGCAGCCCGTCACCGTTACCGTTACCGTCGCGTTACCGTCGTGTTGCGCAAAAATAGGCGCGAATGCGCTGTTTTTAGTGCGTACAGATACCGGTGGGTGTATATGTAAGTGCCCCGCCTGCCTCGCCGACCGGGGGGGTCTATGGGATTCTGCCCACTCCCACGTCCCACCTTTCCGATGGGCAGCGCGTCCCACCATTGCGTCCCACTCATCTAGTGGGCGGCGCGTCCCACTCGCGCGATGGGCAGCAATCGTGGGCAGCGGATGTGGGAATCAATCGTGGGAAGCGCCCGTGGGATCGTGGGCAAGCTCAGCTTTTGGCAATGGCTCAGCTTCAATAGTCACGCTTTGCGCAATGCGAGCGCGTTCGGACAGTACCTTGAGCGCGGCTAAATGCATATCGCTAAGGCTGTGCTGTACATCAACTGCCACGTTTTGCTTGGCCTTGCCCAAGCTACGATCCAATATGTCTCGACATGCCGCCAGCGCTACAGTCTCATTATCGCTTTCCGCGAGCTTCCCTAGTCGCGTTAGCGCGCGTGGCGTCATGTCTTCCAGCCGCCGCGCCATTTGCGCATATCCGCGCGTTTGACCCTTTGGATTGCCTGACTGCCCTTTAACGAAAACCATAGATTGCCCCAATCTCGCAAGCCATTGTTACATTATAACATAACATCAAAAAATAATTCTGTGAACCCTGTTGACCGTTAGGTCGCATTGCCCTACGGTATGTGTTGCCGCAATGGTGCGGTGGCAATCGGAGCAATGGAAATGACGGCACGGATTCATGAGGAAATCGCACAACTTTTCATCAGCAAGCTTGAGGAAGGCGTTATACCGTGGCGTTGCCCTTGGCAAAAAGGCCAGCCGGTTGGAATGCCGCACAACGCGCAATCCAAGCGCAAGTACAGCGGCGTTAATGTTGTGCTGACGTGGCTGGCGGCGGCGGAGCATGGTTACGCAAGCAACGGCTGGCTGACGTACAAGCAAGCGCAGGCGCTTGGCGGCAATGTTCGCAAGGGTGAAAAATCTACAAAAATCGTCTTTTTTCAGATGCTTGAGACTACAGACAAGGCCACAGGCAAGGCCAAGACGGTCCCCATGCTGAAATGGTACAGCGTTTTCAATGTTGAGCAATGCGACGGCTTGCCAGTCGAAGACGCGGCGCCAATCGTTATAAATCCAGATCAGCGAGACGCCCTTGCGGATCAGATGCTTAGGGACACGGGCGCAACGCTCAAGCATGGCGGCGAACGCGCGTTCTACAGCCCGGCTGACGACAGCATCACGCTCCCGCCATTCGACAAGTTTATCAGCCGCGATGAATACTACAGCACAGCCTTCCACGAATTGACGCACTGGACGGGCTCCGAAAAGCGCTTGAATCGAACCAAGGGCAAGCGCTTCGGTGACCGTGAATATTCGTTTGAGGAATTGGTTGCGGAGCTTGGCGCGGCGTTCATGTGCGCTGACTTCGGCTTCACCGATTGCCGTGACAATTCCGCAAGCTACATCGCCAACTGGCTCTCAGCGTTCAAGTCTCACCCCTCGATGATCTTGACTGCCGCCAGCGACGCGAGCAAAGCGCACAGCTACATCGCCGGGTTGGTAGCGGCAGACTCTACAGAGCTGGCGGCGTAGCGCGCTTTTCCAGTCTATGCCGCGCCACGCGCGCGGCATACGCGGGAAAAGAAGCCGACAACACGTGGAGCAAATCAGATGACGAAATACACAATAAACGTACCAGAATACGT
>Ga0255757_10000532_pt1 | contig 37257 bp, 36 predicted proteins | sample 071ome_27_FD_179957 | JGI IMG/M metagenome (GOLD analysis project Ga0255757, IMG submission 179957) | Coastal salt marsh microbial communities from the Groves Creek Marsh, Skidaway Island, Georgia - 071409AT metaG (version 2) | ecosystem: Environmental > Aquatic > Marine > Intertidal zone >...
TGGTCAGTCAATCGACTCACCCGATTGCCAAAGCGGTCGCTCACTATATTGAAGCGAAAGCTGATGACCCCTTAGATGCCGATCATCTTGAGGCAGCAGGTGCGATTGAGACGGTGCCTGGCCAGGGAGTACTTGGCACGATCGGTGGCAAGAGGGTTGGTATTGGCAGTGCAGCTATGATGCGCGCCAATCACTTCACGTCAAATGGTCCCATCCCAAGCGATCTGTCAGCCGCACTCGATGAGGAAGTCTCGGCGGGGCCTGAAATGTACTGGGGGGTCGATGGGCAGTTGATCGCCAAATACGAGCTTTCCGATCGCATCAGAGATGAATCTCATGACGTGATTCAGGCGCTGATTAACGCTGGGATGACGCCCATGATGGTATCAGGAGACCGAGAGCAGAGCGTTAAGCGCGTTGCTGAGACAATTGGCCCTGTCAATTGGTACGCCGAGCAGTCCCCGCTCGACAAGCTTGCGCTAGTAGAAAGGTTGCAGGCAGAAGGCGAGCATGTGGCTGTGATTGGTGACGGTTTAAATGACGGGCCAGCGTTGGCTGCCGCACATTTCAGCGCTGCGATGAGTTCCGGGACAGCGCTAGCCTGCGAGCAGGCGGACGTCACGTTAACGAATGGTCTGCGCGGGCTAACCCAGTTCATTAAACTGTCTGAAGCGACTGCTCGTAATGTTCGACAGAATCTCGGATTCGCTTTTCTTTATAACGTTCTGTTAATCCCGGTAGCCGCTGGCGTGCTCTATCCATCGATGGGATGGCTATTGAGCCCAGGCTTCGCTGGCCTTGCGATGGCATTGTCTAGTCTCTCAGTAGTAGGTAACGCGGCGCGATTGAGAGGCGAGTTGGGTGCGTAACGGTTGATAATAAGTGTTGGAAACTAAGAAATTAATGACCGAGGTTATTGAACGATTGCAGCGAAAGTTCGCGTTTTTCGAGTCAAGATGGGTGACGTGCGCGAAGCCCGTCTTGGTTGCCATCTTAGCGTTCGGCCTAAGCGCTTGTGCCTCGTTGTCTCGCGATAGTAGCGAGAACAGGCAGCAGATTGCGGCGCAAATTACGGCTGGCGAAGTTGAAGTCATTGAGCGGGAACGCGTAGCCGCTGATAACCGGCCTTCAACATTGCTTCCATCGACGCTGGCCGAGGCAAGATCTGTGTTTATGGATCACTCTCCAATCGTTCAGGACAGGCTCCTGGCTTACGACATAACGCTCAGCGACATCAATCAAAGTGAGGGGGGCTATTCGAATCCCACGCTGGCGTTGGGTCGTTTTACTGGCGTGGGCGATTCAGTAAAACGACTGTTTGAGGTAGGTTTTTCGCTGATTGACTTGGTGAGTATTCCAGCTGCGAATCGGTCGCTCGAATACGAGCTAATGAGGGCGCGAGCGCAAGTAGAGCTCGACTTGTTCGAAGGTCTAGTCAGGCTTGAGAAAGCATGGGTTGCTGCAGGGGTGTCGGGAGCAAGGCTTGAACTAAGACAACATCAGACCCTGTTTTTAGGGGCATTGGCTGCGCTGTCAGCCGACTATCTTGAAGCTGGAAATATTACTGAGGTGGAGCATCAGGCGAGACTTCAAGCGTATCTCACCGCCCAGAATGAACTGGGCTTAGCTCGCTCGGAGGCCCACGGCGCAAAATCTGAACTCGGGCAGTTGCTTGGCACACCTTACGCTGTCTTTTCCGAACTGTCCGTTCCGATTTGGAGCACTGCTCAACACGCACCTCTAGAACACACAGCCGTATTCGAGTCGGCGCGTGAAGCAAACAAGCATTTAAGATCCATCGCGACACAGATTCCCATCGCCGACAACTTGAGGGACCGCTTGCGGTGGGCTCGCTGGTTACCAGGATTGGGGATGACCATTGAGGTCGAAAGAGAAGATGGGACCCAGAAGGGGCCGAAGATTGAAGGGGACCTCCCGACGTTTGACACGCAATCGGATGCTTTGGTCTCGATGAGCAAGCGTGCGCAACGGGCTCGCCAGCAGGTCGCACTTTTGGAGCGGGACATTGAGTTCGAAATAGGTCGGTTGGTAGATCAACTGGATGCTGAGGCGGAAGTCCTGAGGCGATTGGAGCATCAAATTCTGCCCTTGCAACGGAAACGTCTTGCCCTCAGGCAGAGAGAAGAGAGCTACATGCTGATTGATGTGTTTGAGCTTGCGGAAGAGAAATTAATATTGCTTGAGCAGCTGCATGAGCTCATTGACGCAACCGAGCGTTACTGGCTGGATCAGGCCAGTCTGAGTCACCAGAGGGGATCGTTGCTCCGAGAAGCAGACACTTTGGTTTGGCAGCAATTTTTGCCTGGTGGGTTGACCGGATCGCCGGCGGGGGAAAAGGGCTATGACGACCACGGAGTGCACAGGATGGACCACTCAGATCACGATATGTCTGGGAGCGCCTATCAGATGGAGCATGAGGCACATGGCAAGGATCACTCAGGACATAGAATGACTCAAGGGATGGACCAAGCAGATCGCAAGGTTGGGAATGTCGATGCCGGTCGTCGGCCCGCCGCAAACGGCGTTCTGGGAGCGCATTCCTCGCATCAGCAGAGTGATTCGCATGAACAAGCACTTAAGCAGAAGCCTCAAGCAAAGAAGAAAGCTTCTACAGTCGACGGAGCAGCCAGTGGCCACTAGACGAGGATTTTTAAAGATGGGCGGTGGCTCGTTGCTTGCCGCCTACAGTGCCGCAGGGATGGCATCAAATACCCCACCTGTTACAAGGGATGAAAGTGAGCTTGTTTCGGATAGCGCAGCCCCGTGCACACCAAAAGTACGAACGCTAAATGGTTGGACGTTGCCGTATCGACTGAACGGAGATGTGAAAGAATTTCATTTGGTGGCTGAGCCAGTTGAGCACGAGTTCGCCCCAGGAACACGAGCTACCTGTTGGGGATATAACGGCTCAACGCCGGGGCCAACCATTGAAGCAGTCGAGGGGGACCGCGTTCGCATTTTCGTGACGAATCACCTGCCCGAACACACGACGATCCATTGGCATGGAATTATCTTGCCGAGCGGTATGGATGGCGTTGGCGGTTTGTCTCAGCCACACATACAGCCAGGCGAGACTTTTGTTTACGAGTTTGTCCTCCGGCAGCATGGCACCCACATGTATCACCCCCATGCGGACGAAATGACTCAGATGGCGTTCGGCATGATGGGGATGTTCATCATCCATCCTAAAGTTCCTAGAGAACGCTCACCGGATCGAGACTACTGCCTGCTCGCTCATAACTGGGCACTCCATCCTGGCACCTATCGTCCCGATCCCAGTGTGCTGCAAGACTTTGATTTATGGACCTTCAACAGCAAGGTGTTCCCAGCCATAGATCCGGTGGTCGCGGCAACTGGTGAGCGAGTAAGGATTCGGATTGGGAATTTGTCCATGTGGAATCACCCCATCCACCTGCATGGCGTACAGTTTCAGGTGACTGGGTCAGATGGTGGCGCATGGCCCGAAGCCTTGTGGCGCTCGGAGTCAACAGAGATTGTTGGCGTTGGCCAGATGCGAGATATCGAATTCACGGCCGTCCCTGGAGACTGGGCCTTCCATTGTCACATGGCTCATCACACCATGAATGCGATGGGGCGCGATCTAGCCAATCCTGTCGGTGTTAAAGTCTCGGAAGAGGCTCGGCAGCTCACAAAACTCCTCCCCGGTTATCAGCCAATGGGGGAAGGCGGAATGGCTGAACATGCAATGCATGTAGCTATGGGCCATCACGAAGGACCAGAGAACACCCTACCGATGATGGTTGGGCAAGGCCCCCATGGTCCGATAGAGATGGGTGGAATGCTCACCATGGTCAAAGTTCGAGATGACCTGCCCAAAGGGCAATTCTCTGATCCAGGTTGGTTTAAGCCACCCGCTGGGCAGGTTGCAAGGGTTGTGGACCCGCGGCTTGCGCCGCCGCTTCGCCGATCTGAATAAATCCGCGTAAGCTGCAACGAATGGTTCAAAACTGTACAGAGGTGATATGAGCCGAACCCAATTTGAAGCGGTCATGGGCGCGAGCAAAAGAGTGTTCGTCCCCGGGGCATCCGGTGAGCCGCAAGGGCTCCTTGACTTGCTCTCCGCCAATCCAGCGCTTTCACAAGACACCACCTACGTTCAATTCCCAATCGGGGGTATGAATCGAACGGACTTCGCAAGCCTTCATCCCACAGCGCGAATGGAGACCTTTTTCATGTCTCCCGTGCTTCGATCATCTTTTGCTGAGGGAAGGATCGATTTTCTGCCGATGCATATGCGGAGAGTATTCGACCACATTGGCACCGCGGAACCATTCGATGCTGTGCTAGTGCACGCTGCGCGTGACGACAAAGGCGTCCTGCGTCATCTTTATAACCTGGACTTTCTGAGCGCAGCGATGAGCAATACGAGGGCGCTGGTGGTTCAACTGAATCCATCCGTGCGCCCACCAGCTGGCGCGCCTGAATTAGGTGAGCGCGTGCCCGACGCGCTGGTCGAGATCGCGACACCACCCCCTGAGTTAAAGCCTGCAATGACGGATGAGGTAGCAGAGACCATTGGCGAACGAGTAGCCGCAATGGTCCCAGATGGTGCGTGTATACAAACTGGAATTGGTGCAATACCACAAGCTATTTTGGGGGCGCTCTCAGACCACAATGACCTTGGTATGCACGGTGGTTTGATTGACGATGCGGGTCTCGCGCTCATTCAGCGGGGGGTCATCACTGGCAACAACAAGTCGATTGACCGCGGGCTTCACATCACCGGGATCGCAATGGGCACGCATGGATTATATGAAGCCCTCGCGGATGAACCCTCCGTTTGCTTTAGACCTGCCAATTACACCCACGAAGTTGGGGTTATCGCGCAGCACGAACACTTCATCTCCGTGAACTCGGCGATTGAAGTTGATTTGCTAGGGCAGGTCAGTGCAGACATGGTGGGCGGCCGACAATTGTCTGGTACTGGCGGTTCGGTGGATTTCATGAGAGGAGCGGCTGCCTCAAAAGGGGGTATCTCGATCGTTGCGTTGGCTGCGACAGCAAAGTCGGGCGAAATTTCGAGGATTGTCTCAGAGATTGCGCCTGGCAGCGCAACGACAGCAGCTCGAACCGATATTGATCGAGTGGTGACGGAGTTCGGGGTTGCAGAGCTAAAAGGCCGGTCACTCGATGCAAGGGCCAACGCATTGATTGAAATAGCAGCGCCGTCATTTCGAGACGCGCTGAGAGAGGCATGGCGAGCGCGTCGATCCACGTTTTGACTTAGTGACAGCCCTCAAAGGTACTACTTCTTGGGCTAGGCTTTAAAAGCCTACTTTTAATGAATTGAGCGTAAGGCCCGTCGGCATTAGAAAACGGGTGGCATCAAGCTTTCCGCTGTTTGCTCAGGACATCGGCTAACTTAGTAGATCGGTGTGAGACTAAGAGAAGATACTGCAAAGCCTCAAAGCCTCAAAGCCTCAAAGCCTCAAAGCCTCAAAGCCTCAAAGTCTTCTTGCCTTTAAGTCGAAGGATGGGTTTGGACATCTGTAAATTAGGTCTTGGCATGTGGCAAATAGTGATCAGGTCGCTCGATGGGAGGCACTGCTATTCCAGTCGATAACATCGCTGGCGATTGCAAGGTCGTAGGACACGCGCCTGCTGAATTGTTGGCTCAACTAGGTATCCATAGGGTGTAACAGGAGGGTTCAATTATTTGAACGAATCCCCCTTCGCTTACGAATTTCGGTAGTGACAAATAACGCGAGACCACTCAACACAGTAAGCAGTCCTAGCACGGAAAGAAACTGGATGAGGAGGTGATTGAAATTGTCTCGGGATTCGTAGTCCATGATGTGGAGAGACCATAAGAAATCGAACCATCGCCAGGCATCGGTTCTTACCGCCCTTATTCGGCCACTCACAGGCTCAACGTAAAACCGGGCATTTTCTACGTCGGTTTGCACTTGCCAGACAGGTAAAGGCCCGCCTCTAAATTCGTGATCGGGCGCTGTTTCTTCGAGTTTCATTGCGCTGATGGGTTCAAGGCGGGTGCGCACGCGAATGATATGGATGGCCTCCTCTTTTGAGAGTGGCGCCAGAGATTCTCCGGTTTGCCCATCAAAAGCTGCGTCTTCTGCGACGTAAACCAACCGGTCTAGTCGCTGAGTTAAACGAATGTCATTAATGGTGAGCGATGCGAGGCCCGCATGTTGCCGCACTAAATCGCCGGGACTGATGAGGTTGGTGTTCACAAGCAATGCCGGGTCTGGCTGATCGGCGAGGAGATGATTCCCGCGAATGGTCTCAATGGGAATTAGAGTGAAATAGAGGCCGCTGACTGTCCATAGCAAAAGCTGCACACCCGCGATAAGACCAAGCCAGCGGCGGGTGTCTCTTGAAAGAAGGTTACTCATCGAAAAAGAAGCAATGAACTCGGCATTCTATGGATGAACGAGACGGCGCCCCAAGTTCGACCGCTGGGTCTCGAAACGCTGAATGCGGGGTCCAGTCAGGTAGATCCTCGGCCTGACACGCTGTATCAAATGTTCTGAATACCACCATCTCATCTTGATTCATCTCGGGGAAGTAACGCCAATCATGGTTGTCCACGTTATTGGACTCGATACCGATGGTCTCAAAAAAGGTCCCTGATCCCGCGTAGTCTTCGACCGGTAAAAATCGGAGCGATCCGGTATCAATACTCGCGGGATTGCAGAATGCGATGGGCAGATCCATTTTCTCGGGCCCTAGATTTCGCCAAAATTGCAGGATCAATATGCGGGATGCTTGACTCAAATCGGGCTGCTCGCTTGAGGCCTGCTTTTGGCCTACTACCAGGTCTGGAAGCGTTTCAGGCTCCGCATGACGGTCGATGATCACCTGGCGGTAGCTGGGCGCGAAGTCCGAATGAACGAAGGTGATAGGGCCAAGATCCTCATGCTTTGCCGCTTCACTAGGATTGCGTTTGATGTGACCTGAGATGGTGGCCACATCGGCGCCTGTTTGTTCGATGGCGAAGTCCACAAGTTCCTTATAGTGCAACTGAGCGATGGCACTGTCATCGTCCCAGTCCTTCACCGCCGACGGAAAGTGGAACAATTCAAAACCAAGCGTTTGCCACGGCTCTCTGGGCATCCGTCTTGCGTCGCGAACGGTTACAGACTTAGGGGCGCTCTCGAACCCATCTGGAATTAGGTAATTAAGGTCAGTTTGCACAACGTCAGTATTAAGGGTCATAGCAAGGACTCGGATCTGTTAGAGGTACTGGTATCAAACGATCAAAAGTGTGACCGACTAAAGCGATTTGCAGCATTAGTTGCAGGGTATCGAAATCAGCCGATAAGCTGCAAGTCGGTATACAAGGGGGCGCTATGGGATATCAAAATCAAATTTGGCTTGATCAGGTCATTGAGCCAGTAGTCGACCCAAACCAGCGGATATGTGATCCGCACCACCATCTTTGGGACCATCCGACGCACCGGTATTTGTTGGACGAGTTCTTAATCGATGTGAATGACGGTCATCGCGTTGAACATACTGTATTTGTTGAATGCGCGAGCATGTATCGAGCAACAGGAGACGAGGCATTCAAGCCTGTCGGTGAAACTGAGTTTGTCAATGGCATTGCCGCCATGTCAGCGTCTGGTAATTATGGCGAGCCGCGAATCGCGTCTGCGATTGTCAGTTTTGCTGACTTAATGTCGCCGCAGATTGAGCAAGTGTTAGAACGCCACGCGAGTGCAAGCGAGCGTTTTAGAGGGATTCGTCACGCTGCAGGTTGGCACCCAGATAGCGCGATACGTAACTCACATAGCGACCCTTTTGAAGGGATGCTAGCGAGTCCGGAATTTCGCCGAGGGTTTAAGATCATGGTTGACCAAGGATGGTCCTTTGATGCCTGGCTCTACCACAACCAAATTAACGAGCTCACCGATTTGGCATCGGCCTTTCCAGAGGCAAACATCGTCTTGAATCACTTCGGTGGACCCCTTGGAATCGGACCCTATGCAGGGCAAGCGACACAGGTTTTTGAGGACTGGAAGCGGTCAATCAGCGTGCTCAGCCAACTCGAGAACGTGAAGGTGAAGCTCGGTGGGCTCGTGATGCCTGTCAATGGGTTTGGTTTGCATAAACGCGCCCAGCCGCCAACTTCCGATGAGTTGGTTGCGATCACCCGTCAGTATTATTTGACGGCGATTGAATACTTTGGCGTTGAGCGCTGTATGTTTGAGAGTAATTTCCCCGTTGACCGGCAGAGCTGCTCCTACAGAGTGCTTTGGAACGCCTTTAAAAAATTAGTGCAGGAATTCTCAACTGATGAGCGGGATCAGCTGTTCTACCGAACCGCCATGCAGACGTACCGAATCGACGACCAATGATCGGCTGCTGGGCAGCTTGATGTCAGCCCTCGCTGCCAGGCACGAAAGGGGTCAGGTCGGGCCCCCGACGCAGGTGATGGCCACCATCGACACTGAGCACAATGCCTGTTATCCAGGATGATTCAGGACCGCAAAGAAAACGGACTGCAGATGCAATGTCGTTGACCGTCCCATGGCGCCTGATGGGCATACAGTTCAAATAGTCTTCCAAGACGGGCGGCGTTTCGAGTAACGCACTCGCGAGGTCCGTTTCCACGAGTCCTGGGCATACGCTGTTGACTCGGATGCCCTGATGACCAAGCTCGTCGGCGGTATTTTTGACCAACATGTCGATACCTGCTTTGCTGACGCAATAAGTGCTCATCAATCGGTGTGTTCGTACACCGGCGATCGATGAGATAGCGCACATGGCGCCGCCGTTAGGCATGTGCCTGGCTGCGTGTTTGAAGCTGTAGAACGTGCCATTTAGATTCGTTGCCAGTACGTCATTCCACTCACTGGCGTCTGTAGCCGTAACAGGAGATAACGAGCCCCTCCCCGCGCTGGCCACCATGATATCGAGTGAGCCTCCAAGTCTTGCTGAATCCACCGCTTGTTCGACATCTGTCTCAATCGCCACATCACCTGGGACAGTCGAGATTACGCCAGGCATATCGATTGCCTCGAGTAACGAGCGGGCCTCGGTAAGGCGGGCCTCAGACCGTCCCATGAGGGTGACGTTTGCACCGTCGCGATAAAAGGACTTTGCACAGGCAAGCCCAATCCCGCTCCCGCCGCCTGTGACTAGGACGTTCATATTTTCTAATGGGAATTTAGGTGTCATGCACAGTTCCTCTTTGGTCGCCCAAGATGATACACGAGCGTGGATAAGTGATAGCTAGCTTGGCGCTGTTTCTTCTTATGGAGTCACCGTCTGGAGATCGAGCAAGATTCGGCCCGGAGAACTGGTTTTACCCCTTAGGTCAAGGTTGATTGTGGGCTCGAATTGCTGGAATGGATTCAAAGAGACCTGCCCATACCGGTTATAGCCTTCACAGCGAACGCAGACGAGGCTGCGCGGGAAGTTTTTCTTCAGGCAGGCTTTGCTGGTGTGCTTACCAAACCCCTCAATAGCAAGGGCCTCGGCGCCGCCCTAGAACCGTACTTTCATCAGATTGATCAGTAACCCTCGTTCAACATGGCAAGGGTTCGAGCCCGGACGAATTGTTAACGGTTCATGCCTAGCAAGCAGGGTAGCTGAAGAGATCTGGATGGTTAGACTCTCTGTCTACGTTAGCCAGTTTGTGTTCGTTACCTTTGCCATCAGGCCGCTATGACATAGTTGCTCTACAGCGTTTTGGCGTCACTCGGTAAACCCAAGCGTTGCGTTATGACCAGCGGTCAAATCGCATGATGGTCTCAACGGGCTTGCGCGTTACAGGCCCAAACCGTCCCATGGGATAGCCAACGGGAAGCAAACATAACGCTGCAAAACTCTCTGGAAGCCCCAGTGCCTCCCGAACCATATCTTGGTCGCGCAGGGCCAAAGTCGTTGGTGTCGCTCCAAGGCCCATGGCGCGAGCGCTTAACAATAGATTTTGTATTCCTGGCCAGACTGATCCCGCTTTCCGGTAAATCTCAGGCCCGTCTACTCTGGTCTCATAGTCATAGCAGGCAACAATGAGTGCGGGTATCTCATGCATGTGGTCCATCTGCCAGATAACTGCGTCAAGTAATCGGCGTTGCTTGTCGTCTCTCGGGTTCTCCCGATCTGCCGCGATATAGGGTTCTCCGTGAAGCCTATTGAGATCAGCAAGCTTTCTCTTTTGTGCTGGATCCTTCACTACGATCCACCTCGCCATTTGAGCGTTGCTACCACTGGCTGCCTGGTTTGCGGCGTCAACGAGATCGATTAAGACTTCGTCACTGACAGGATCTGCTTTGAGTCGCCGCATCGCCCGACACTCGTACATGGCTTGACTGAGCGTAAAGTCAGAATTGAGCATTGATTGGATTCCTAGATGATTTCCCTGACTGTAACCGGATTTTCACCAGCCCGCGAACTTCTCGCATCTAGCAGTGACATACACATTTGTAGCGAAGTTTGGCGATAAGAAGATGCGGGAGATTTCTTGGGTAATGCAGGCATTTAGGGCGACTCCGTCGGTAGTAGTGCAGTGCCTAGCTGGGATGCGTGTTGATCGACGAGCAGCCTAAGTAGTGCTTCAACTGTAGAGTTCTGCCTCAATCGTCACGTGCGGCAATAAGTTGGTCGATCCTGTGCAAGAGTCAAGCGCCTGCGAGCTAACGCGCCATTCTAAGACTGATTCTTGTATGCCGCATGCCCAAAGTACTTGCTCGTATGCGGGGTACCTGCTGTTCAGAGCGAGGTGCGTTCCTAAAGTTGAATATATTCATAAATTTAGGATAATGCGTCGCGCTCACGGCCAAAAGCTTTGGGCAAGGGAAGTGGCACATCGGTACATCACCGCAAGTCACAACTCGACAAACTCTAAAACCCAATGGAGATCCCTATGCTGAAGTCTCTTGCGCTTCTCATGTGCTGTCTTGTCTACATTGCAATCAATGGAACAAGCGCAGTCAATCAAGCAAACCTTGCACCCCCCACCGAGTCCCCTAGTCCGGTTAGTTTGAATACAGCCATGCCATCAATGGGCGCGTGGAGCACTGGTTACTATCTTGACGAGGTTGGTGATCAGGCCTCAAGCAGCTACGTTTCCTTAACTACAATTGGAACATTCTCGAACCCGGTATCGTCAGGTTCTACGCTAACAGCAAAGATGTTTGTTGATGCTGGCTCCAGGACACCGTGGTTTACACTTTACGAGCACCCCAACAACCAGCCTGTGACTGGAGTTTATTCGGATTCCATCAACACGCTCGACTGTCAGGTAAAGCAGGACGGAGGAGCGCCGTTTCCTATGCAATTTTACCAGCACGAGGGGGCCGACAACTTCTGGCTGGATAGAAGAGGAAGATCAGAGGTAATCCTTGCGGTATCCAGGAGATCGGAGATTCAAGTGGCGTGTCACCATGCCGTGTATCCATCGACGACGTATCAGTTCGCCATGAACCTTAGCCATTTCAGCCAAGCCATGGCCAAAGTTGAGGGGCGAGAGCAATGACAGTCACTGCCCACAAAGGGTTTGATGGATACAGAGGATGGTCCAATCGTGAGACTTGGGTCATCAACTCGTGGATGGATCGACGACCCAGACATTGCTCTAAATACTCAGTGTTTCTTTCTGCATGTCGTCTGAACAGTTTCCCTTTGTTAATGCCTTTAACACTGACGTAGATACCCAGCATGTCTTCGCTAGTGGGGTAGCCATGATCAGGCTCTAAAGGTATTGACCTTCTAATGGTCTCCAACGGATCCGGATTGTTTGCCAACCTTAAGCCGAGCCACTGGTCGTCTAACTTTGAAGCGATATGTCTGGCTACAAACGATGCTTTCTGTCGGGACTTAGTACGAAGGGATTTGACAAATCTGGGACGTAAATAATGCGCCTCCAAGTCTTTAGGAATAACCCTACAGAAATAGAAAACACCGTTTTTAACGTACGTGTACTTAGGATGAATTTTGTTCTTCGGGTTCACCTACTGCTCCTCGCCATATTCAGAGAATTACGAGGATTTACAGTAGGTTACGTATTTGAAAATACTCTCTGTGGTACCGAGGGCCAGTACCATAAGTGTTTTAAGGTATTGATATTAGACTGTAAATATAGGTATTTCAGGTGGAAATCTTACGGATGCCATGTGTTTTTGTCCAATTTTTTGTCCAAAATCTCTAAACTGTGATCAGTCGTTCTGGCGGGGGGGTGAAGCGTTTGTCCAAGCATGTGCAGTTCCCACGCAAACACACCAGAGGGACTTGTAGCTTTAGCCATTTGATCGCTGAAGCTAGTTTTGCTTTCCTAACTTTATATGCTTAGGTCCAGACCCTGGGCGGTCAATACCACTCCGTCCAGAGGGTATCGTTGTAATTTTGCCACCAGCTGCCAAAAATAATTGAGTGTCATCAACAATCTTCTGACGAGACAGATCCTTGGCGGCATCGTTTTGGTAATTCTTTTTAGCCATTTTCGGTCAGCCTCTTCCTGAGCCTTAAGTGAATATTTCACTGTAGGGCATAACACTCGCAATGAAGGCGAGACAACATTGAGGTTAATCAATTAGTTGCCATAAGAGAAATCTAGGGCTTCACCTGTATCCCTTTCGTCGTCCAGCTCTAAGTGCTGGGCCACCGCATCCAAAAACTCGCTTGTAAACAGCGCATTTGCTTCCTCTTTGAACCATTTCCCGCCAGATTCTGTTGAGAGTATCTTTCGGAGGTAAGGCGCTAATATTTCCATAACTGCGGGACCCTCATTACTTAGATCATCGAATCCGACACCACTCGCCGTCTGATAAAAAGCAGCTTCCGCGAGAGCAAGAAAGGTGTTTGTATAAATCCCGAATCGCAGTGACTCGACTTCGTTTAGAGTCTCACCAGAAAGTGCTTTGAGATATATTTGGGCCAGCTCCGGGTCTTGCATCAACGGTTGCCAAATCTGGACATAAAGGGAGTTGTTACTCATCGTGGATTGAGCGCCCTGGTGATCATTTGATCTTTTCAATTGATCTGACTGGATCCCAATCTGTTTGGCGATGTAGAAGAGGGTTATTAATAGAGCCGCAGCACCAATAACCTCCGTAATGAACGTAAGAACTTCCCACTGCATAGTCATTTCTCCAAGGCTAAGAACAATAAAGCCTACAATTTTCTGGGCCGCGGTACAGACCGTTTTTTCAGATCATTGGATAGGAATCCAAGACACAGGGGGCGGCTGAAGCTCACGCTATCTATGAGTAGTACCCGTGTTTGCACACGAGAAGCCAATTTGGAAGAAGTGGTTTGTGTAGTCTTGACCTGAGCCTTGCTCTGCGTAAGCCGGGCGTTATGATGAATTTTTCCAAAGCGAGTAAAAAAATGACCCGACTTGCTCTTTTTGACCACCCGATAGTCGGATGGGCTTTAGGAGGACTGGTAGTCATCCTTCTGAACCGTGACTTAATCAATAATTGGATTGATAACCAACAGCTTGCTCTTGAATGTAGCGACGGCGATTACAAAGGTTATTCCTTGATCACATACCCGTCGTTAGCGGACGAGGACGGACGGATTAAGGTACTTGAATTTTCCAACTGTTCTGACAAGTCTAAAGTTTATGAAAACCCTATCTTCACTGAGGACGCAATTTACTTCGTGGAAGGTGGTGGATGGATCGATAGAAAGACCCTAACAACGTCTATGGATGAGCAATGCAAAGCCATTGAGGTTGGGGAAGCGATAAGACGCGCTCGTGCCGAAGATAGGTGCGTTGAGGAAAAACCTCAGGAAAATAGGATTTAGGAAAACTAATGACTCGACTTGCTCTTCTATTGATGATGATTTTCTTTGCCGCAGGCATATCTGCACAGCATGCGCCCTCGCTAAAAAAGAAAATTTTGAGGTTATTTGGTATTGGCCTTTTATTGACGAGAACTGCCCCGCCGACATGGAGGATGTGCGCAGAGTTTGGAAGTCGGAGTTGTACGGAATCGCAACTGAGAAATGAGAGTACTGTGCCGAAGAGATACAGGCTGAGCCTACCTTTGTAAGACATATCTCACACGAGTTGCAGCTATGACCTACATAACCATGTGCCGACTTTTGAAATGATGCATTGGCTCGCAGGTTCCTGAGACACGCAGAGGTTGCATGGACTGCTCTAGATCTGCACTTGATCCAAGACGCGGGATATCTTGACTTTTTAGCTCCAAAATGCTAATCTCAGCAGGCTTCTAAAGAAGCTAACTGAGGATGCTTTACCCGCTACGCGTAACCCCACACATTTCACTAAAAACGTCTCAGAGACGCTCTACGGGCGTCTAATGGCGTGTTCAGGGCTTATCTACTTTCACTCTGGCTCTAGCCAAAGACGCATTACGCACACCAAAGCGTTCCCAAGCTTCCAGCATGGCATCAACTGCCCACTTCTCGTGTTGCTGTGGGACGGCTATAGCGTCATGCACTGGCAGACAGACGATGTCCTTCTCAATTCCTTGCAGCATCACATGGCGCAGCATGGCGCCTTCTAAATTCTGCGCCTGTATGCCCCACGCGTCATAGAGTTTGAGCTTTGGAAACCTCCTCATCACCGCGAGTTCAATCTGTTCAAACAGACTTGCGCCTAACTTCTCTTTGTTCCAGCCACTGTTGGCAGCGGTTCTGTTGTCAGCGCCCAAAGCTCGTGTGACAAATGTTTTAATCAAAGAGCGGTCGCGCAACTGTGCAATCTCCATGATGTCTTCGTAGGGCGCGTCTCCGATGTCCTCATCGTGAAGCACCGACATCGCTAGCCTCAGATGATTAGCACTGAAGTCGACTTCACACAGTGGCTCACCATCAATGAGTGTGTTGATCCTGATCCTGACTCTTCTGTCAGGCAAGTCCTGATAGTCGGTGTAGAGACGACCAGAGCTGAACACATCGTGTTTGTACTTCAGTTGGACGGGTCCTTTGCAAGCCCACGTGTGGCATTTGAGGAAGTCATTGATCTGAGTCATCTCCAGACGGTCTGGATGATCAACGGGCAACTCAGCAATTACTTCTTTCCACTTGCCCTCTGGTTCATTGATGACGACGAATGGCGGCTCAATGTCAGTAACTGTCTGCAGATGGAAGCCAACAAGCGCACTGGCAAGCTCTGGGTTGGGATACAGACGAGTTCTAGCTGGGTTGTTCTTGTACTGCCTACCACGCTTCACAGTTGCGAAGCCATTACGCTCCAGGTAGTCAACAATTGCTTTGGTAGGTGCATATTTGAACCCGTACCGCTTTAGCAATAGGTCAGATGTATAGGCCCTGTCATCTAGTGACACCAAGAGCCAATTGCCACGCATGGCTGCATCAGCTAGCCCCAGAAAGACCCATTGCAGATGACTTCGGAGTGCCTCTGCAGCCTTGTTATTCCTACCTCCACGCAAGTTCTCAAAGTGTCCATCAAGGAACGCTGAGAACTCCTCCTGAGCCTCCTCAAGGAGCTTTCTGGGCTTCATGAAGAAGTGATGGTTGTAGTCATCTCGTGGGACTGGAGTGCCGCTAAAGAGCCTCTGAAGCTCCTCTAGCTCAGCAACCAATGAAGTAGTCATAGTAGTGGAAACCCTTATAAACAGTAGCTTTCAGACGTGTCACGTGTATATACCGGCGGAGCCGCCGTTGTATAACTATAGGCTTACTAGAGCAGCTACATAAGTCCTCACACTGGCCACTACAGCAGCACTGCTACGGCTTACCGCTACAGATCTACTACAAGTGAGCAGAGGTAGCCGACTACAGGGGTGACTCTGGTCTAACAACTACAACTTCTACTTCATTGGACTATAGGACGAGCAGGTATAGAGGCTTTTGCTGGTTAATATTGATAGTAACCACTAACTAACACCTTGATTTTACTAGGCAAGTGACATATTAATTATCATATTAATACAAATAATGCTGCTTAGCAGGTGAACACACTTCATTATCTGTGCGCACCTCATCTTGCACAGGTGAAGCAGTCGTGAATACAAGGTTGTCCATGGCGCTAGGGTGAAGACACGCTTCATGAGTCCTCTTCTTTTGCAGCCTTCTTAAACCTCAGCGTCACTTTGCCAGTCAGTAGATACTGTGCACCTAGTATCACCAGCGTGAAGACAATAACTTCGGCAAACGAGTCGCCGGTGGAGGTAGTGAGTTTCGGCTCGCAAAAGAGATCAGAGTATTTCCCATTAGATTTCTTCTCGCAGTGAGCCTTGGAAATAACATAGTCAACTGTATCTAGGTCATGATCCACATAACGAAGCAAAGCGGACGCTTCTCTTTTCTCATTTAAAGTCCAAGGTAGCTCCCCCAATGCCCAAAACGTGGGTATCCAAACGGCTGAAATGAACAGCTGCAGCGTGGCAATCAATAGGTTTGTGATGCGTCTCTTCATAGGACTCCCAACGGCTATCTCTTCAGGTGAACGAGGTTAGCTGCGGCTGGAGAAGGATCCTGAAGGTGCATCAAGTGCTGGTGGATCTGTAGCGATGCTAAAAATGTCGCCTTAATTACCTCTGAGGAATCTGCCAAACCTGCTTTGCCATACCTCAACATATGCTTATTGATCTTACCTTCAGACCAGCCTGAGATTGTCTGCAACGCCAGATGGCTAACATCATTGGCTGTGCCATTAAGTCTAATCGTGTGTCTAAGCCCGTGGCTTGTGTACCGACCATTGAACAACCGCTTGATGCGGTTTCTGGGTGTTGCAGAAGGATCTTTAACGTCCAGCCGCATGATTGCAGTCAGGATGTTTTTCTTAATTACTTCATGACCTAGGATGATGGGTACTATCCTTGGACGAGCGACTGTCTTCCCTCTGCGAATGACTATGTGGGGATAGTTGCCGCCCAAATGCAAGTCTTCAGGGTCCAGTGTTCTTATCTCCTGCGCCATCATCCCCCCCTGAAGCTCCAGAAGGTGGACCGCGGAAACCCAGTCATCGCTATTGCTAAGACAGTGCTTCACCAGCGTGATCTGATCTTCAACCGTTAGAGGCTCTCTATCTTTCTCCTCGTAGTAGGGAGTCTCAGGAACAATGAACTTAGGCCATCTTGGACGCTGCTTATTAGCCATCCTGTTCAACGCTGCCAGAACTTCTGACAACTCTCTTTTAATCGTGCTGACTGTTACTTGCTTCTCCCTGAGGCGTGTCTGTACCTGTTCCTCCAGTGCGTCATCAATAATCTGTTGAGAGTCAGGAGTTACAACGTGATCGCCTACAGAGAGTAAAAACCTGTCCCAGTAACGCTGGATCCTCTTGGTATTGCGATCCTCTGGATCAGTCAGTCCCCTGAAGACAAGATAGTCGTTCCACCACCAAGTTAACGTTTTGGGTTGCTTGCTTTGGATATTGGCTGCTGCTTCTGCTGCCCTAAATTGAGCTAGCTCTTGGATCGTAGGTGCTGGTTTGAGTGTGTCGCTAAATAGCCCATTACCTTTGAGGCCCAGTTGTTTTCTGAACTCCTGAAACTTCAAGATTTCTTCTTCGTTTCGGGCCACCACATTAGCGATGCTGGGGAAGAACAGTAGCTGCAGGTCTGCGGTATTGAGTTTTCTGCCTAGGCTTTCTTGTATGCCTTCCAGTCCATGACGTTTTATAAACTCAGGCCCGACCTTGTGCAGGGCAATGTCGCCTACATTCACCTTGGCTTTCTTGAGGAAGCTCGCCGCAAGCGACTCAAGTTCGTTTTCGGTAAAAGCATCTATGCTGGAGTTCTGCAGACTCTTGATATAGGCGTCGTACCTAGCTTTGGCCGGTTTGGCGGCTTCAAACGCTTCTTCAAAAGTCGCAGAGACTTCTACTGGAAGATACTCTTGGAAGTGTTTCTTGCCACTAGTTAATGCAAGTTCAGTCGGGATGCTTTTTCTAAAGCGGACACGTCCCATGTTGACGCCCACGTTCGTAGGCCACCTTCGGGACTTTGTGGAAGCTTTCTTGGTCATTTGCTTGCCTGTAAGACTGGTAAAAGGGTAGCTTTTGTCCAACTATTTGTCCAAATATGGGCAGTAAGTCGGCTAAAACCCTTATATTTACAGGCTTGAAGTCTTTTGTATGGTACCGAGGGCCGGAATCGAACCGGCACTCCCGTGAAGGAACCGGATTTTGAATCCGGCGCGTCTACCAGTTCCGCCACCCCGGCACAAGAGATCGGGGAGTATAACAGACGTTCCCACGATTGAAATCGCAAAGAATTAAAACAATCTAGAAGCGCGTCGAACGGCAGGACAGCGTCTCGACGTGGCTGATTGTTTTGCGGGTTTTGATTGTTCTCGTTGTGCTAGCGCTCTGAAATCCAGCGACGAAGACGACGAAGAAAAAATCAGTGTGCTTCATCGCTGCGTTTATAATGCGCACGGCCAGTGCGTTGTGTAGCCATTAACGTTTTAAAGCGACGCGGCACTGGAGGTAGAGTCGGCAGGTTAATCGCGGGCGTGGGGCTAGCGGGTCGAATGGAGACAAGCGTGAAAAAAAGCGATTTTGAATTTGACTTACCCGAGCGCCTCATCGCGCAATCGCCACCTGCCAATCGATCGGATGCCCGGTTGATGGTGATCGATCGTCAGCGACAAATGATCGAGCATCGACACTTTGTGGATTTACCCTCCTTGCTAACGCCCAACGACTTGCTCGTATTCAACGACACGCGCGTCATCCCGGCGAGGTTGTTCGGTCAAAAGGAATCAGGCGGCAAAGTCGAGGTATTGTTTGAGCGGGTGCTTTCATCTCGGAGAGTTCTCGCTCAGATACGCGCGAATCGATCGCCGTCGCTCGGCGCCCATCTTCTGCTTACTGAGAGACGCGTGCGCTGCGAAATCGTCGCCCGTGAGGACCGATTCTTTGAGCTGGAGTTTTTGGATGAAGACCCTGCAGAGATTGCAGAAGAATATGGGCGCATGCCGTTGCCACCCTATATCAAGCGGGCAGATGCCCCAGAGGATAGGGCAAGGTATCAAACGGTGTATGGAAAACGGCCGGGCGCCGTCGCCGCGCCCACTGCTGGATTACACTTTGACCACGCGCTATTGACAAAGTTAGAAAGCCAGGGCGTACGCTCATGTCATGTGACCTTGCATGTCGGTGCGGGTACCTTCCAGCCCGTGCAGGTTGAATCGATTGCAGACCACCAAATGCACAAGGAATGGTTTGAGGTCAGTGATGTGGCTGCTCTTGCAATTAACAAGAATAAGCATGTGGGCGGGAGGCTTGTTGCCGTCGGCACTACCTCGGTCCGGACGCTGGAAAGCGCGTGCATTGGTGGGGAGCTTACGGCTCAATCTGGTGACACGCAGATATTCATCTTCCCTGGATTTCAGTTTCAGTTGATTGATGCGTTAGTAACAAATTTTCATTTGCCTGGCTCGACATTGCTGATGTTGGTCAGCGCGCTTGCCGGAACGGAACTGATCCGAGAAGCGTATCAGCAGGCGGTTGCTGAGGAATATCGGTTTTTTAGTTACGGCGATGCAATGCTGATTATCTGAGTCATGTCCGAGCTTGGGTTCGAGGTGCACCCACCCTCTAAGCTGTTACTCGCTGGCTTTTGTTCGGAGTGACATGCTCGCTCTTTGTTTTTCTTGCGTCCGTTTTAATCGACGAATGAGTCTCGGCTATCAGTCTTTCCCCGGTCTTCATGTTGGCACGGGATCAGCGCATCAACCCTTGAGCCCGCGGGAGGCGATCAGATTCCCATCTTACGGTTTTCAAATCAGTGTTTTTTATTGCCCGACTGTAGTCAGGTGTAAACCGCTAGGATTAGGTCGCCAAGCAGCGGTTAGTGTTCAACCTTGGTGCACAAGGTTCGAATCCGTGCATCAGCCCTGCCGAAAACCGTTGTCAAAGCTGCAGCTAGGCCCCCCATTGGGTGGTTAAGCAATCACCGTAGGATGAAGTTTCTTTTAATAGGAAGGCTCGCTGAGCGAAAAGAAGATAAAAACCTATATAAAACAATTAGATAAAAAAATCGTTACACTGGACCCAATCGCAATCGTGGCGCATGCAAGGATTCTTGTGGAGTTGGCACACGGGTTGCTATACAGGTGGTGGATGCAAACGCGCTGCACAGCAGCCAGATTGCGGAGTCGTACGGATCCCCCCTTAAACCGTTCGATATCCTCCCCAGCGGGCTCATCCCTCCCCCCTCCCCAAAAGGCCCGCTGGGGGTCCCCTTAGGGCGTCTGCCCCCCAAAAAACCTCAAGAATGGTGAGGTCCCTTGGCGAATTAGCCTCTGGCACTGCACGGATCGGGGGCACGATGTTGCCCTGACATGCTGACGGTTAGCCTTATTGGTGGCGAATTGGTGTAAAATTTGAAAGGAATTGGGCGCATGCGAGCGTCCCGTTTGCCCCGTGTCACTACCTGTGTCACAAATTGCCACTAATCGAAACCATCGCATTTGCGGATCGGGCCAAAAGAGGGAGTTGCATTGAGTAGCGATCAGTCCAGTCAACTGCTACTGGCTCGTCAGCCCATATGCGACCGAAACACCAACGTCGTGGCCTATGAATTACTGTTTCGCGAGGTGAACCCCGAGCGCGCCGATGTGGTGGATGGCGATTTCGCAACCTCCGCTGTACTTGAAAATGCGTTTATGAATCTGTCCATTGATGACGTCATTGGTGATCACAAGGCGTTTATTAACTTCACTCCTAGGTTGCTCGAGATGGAAATTCCCATCGAACCGTCTCGTTGCGTGATCGAAGTGCTCGAGGATGTTGAGGTAACCGACACGCTTATCGAGAGCTTGATGCGTGCCAAACATAAAGGACACGTAATCGCGCTAGACGACTTCGAATACAACGAGACACTCCAACCACTCGTGGACCTCGCCGACATTATCAAGCTGGATGTATTGGCATTAACCGACACTGAACTTGTCGATGCCGTTGAGCGTCTCTCAGCCTCGGGTGTGATATTGCTCGCGGAGAAGATTGAAACCAATGAAATGCTAAGGCATTGCCTTGATTTGGGGTTTGAGATGTTCCAGGGGAACTTTTTATCTAAACCCGAGCCAATTACTGGCAGAAAGCTCGCCGCTAATAAAATTGTGGTCCTCGAACTGCTAACCAAATTGCAGGAGCCCTCGAGCAACTTTAGAGATCTCGAATTATTGATTTCTCAAGATCCTGCCTTGGGTTTAAAGACACTTCGACTGGTTAATTCCGCCTATTATGGGCCGAGGCATCAAATTGAGTCGCTCTCACACGCGATTGCTTATCTGGGAATGGATGCGCTCCGGAGTCTTGCGAGTCTGCTCGTGGTGTCGGGCCTGTCCGATAAGCCGGATGCATTGCGAGATTTTGCGTTGGAGCGCGCGAAGTTTTGCGAACTTCTCGGTAGAAAAGTCAAAGAGGCTGAGGCTTCCGTCTTCTACTCAGTGGGACTTCTGTCAACCATGGACGCCTATTTTGATCAACCGCTGGAGGAAATTCTCGGCAATATGTCGTTAAGACCGGATGTGAAAGCTGCGCTACTTGAAAGGGAAGGAGAGCTGGGTGCGGTGTTAGCATTGGTTGAGCGCGTGCAGCGAGGCGAGCTAGAAGCAATAGCGTGGGATCGGCTTGCTGATTTTGATCTATCTCCGCAAGTGGTCAATGAGTTGTACATGGAGGTGATTCAGTGGCAGCGCCAAGTGAGCGTCGAACTCGAGTTTTGATACCCCATGCAGTTTAGTCTAGAGGCACAAGATGGTGAGGCACGATTAGGACAGCTTACGCTGAGCCATGGCATGGTTCAGACGCCGATCTTTATGCCGTGCGGCACCTATGGTTCTGTGAAAGCGGTTACTCCAGAGCAGTTGAAAGACCTGGGTGTGGAAATTCTGCTCGGTAATACTTTTCATCTCATGCTCAGACCCGGCGCGGGGGTCATGGAGCAGTTTGGAGGGCTTCACGACTTCATGGGTTGGGACAGACCCATTCTCACTGATTCCGGTGGTTTTCAGGTCTTCAGCCTCAGCGATATTAATCGTATTGATGAACAGGGCGTGGTGTTTCGATCTCCTATCAACGGCGACAAAATCAATCTCACGCCAGAGCGCTCGATGGAGATGCAGATGGCGCTGAACTCGGATATTGCGATGTGCTTTGACGAATGCACGCCTTATCCAGTCTCAGAATCGACCGCGAGGGACTCAATGGAACTCAGTTTGCGTTGGGCAAAGCGTTCAAGGCAGGCGTTCGATTCGTCCAATGCACTCTTTGGAATTATCCAGGGTGGCGTATTTGGAGACCTGCGCCGGGCATCGCTAGATGGTTTAACGGAGATTGGGTTTGAGGGCTATGCCATTGGCGGTCTTTCGGTAGGCGAGCCAAAAGATGCCATGCTCGAAGTGATCACTGAGATCGCGCCGCTGATGCCAAAGGACAAGCCGAGATACTTGATGGGCGTAGGGACCCCGTCTGACCTGATTGAATCTGTAAGGCGAGGCGTTGACATGATGGATTGCGTCATGCCGACCCGAAATGCCCGGAATGGTCATTTTTTCACCAGCGCTGGGATCCTAAGAATTCGCAATGCTCAGCACAGACAAAGTTCTGGGCCAATCGATGCTGCCTGTGATTGCTATACATGTAGGAGGTATAGTCGTGCCTACTTACATCATCTTGACCGTTGCAAGGAGCCGCTGGCAGCAACACTTGGCTCGATTCACAACTTGCACTACTACCTGCATTTAATGATCGAAGCGCGAGTGGCCATTCGTTTGAAGCGGTTCAACGAATGGGCAACTTCTGTCTACGAGGGGTGGGGAGAGAGACCGCCCGTGGTGAAATAGTCCCCATCTAGCGAGGCGCTCGGGAACTGATTGCTTGAGATTGAGGCGAAATTTCGGCGAGATTGCGTTGAATAGTCAGAAGCCGGACAATAGCGCCCTCGTTAAAAGGCACACTGTTTCAAAGCATTAACTTTTCCAAGAGGTGCTCATGATTGATTGGTTAATACCACCAGCTTATGCAGCCGAGGCGGCAGGCCCCGGACCTGGATTCGACATTTTGATTCTTGTTGGCTTTGCGCTGATTTTCTACTTTATGCTTTGGCGCCCCCAGAGCAAGCGAGCCAAAGAACATAAAGCGCTAGTCGATGGTCTCGCGAAGGGAGACGAAATCGTCACCAGCGGAGGGATTCTTGGCAAGATCTCTAAGGTTGAGGAGCAGTTCATTCTCGTGGAGGTGAGTGAAGGCATGGAACTCCGTTTCCAAAAAGCGTCCGTCGCGGCCGCTCTCCCCAAAGGTACGCTTAAAAATAGTTGAGCGAGCTGAGTGACCGGCTGCGCTGAGGGTTTGTTGTGCTAAACCGTTATCCTCTTTGGAAAAATGTCCTGATTCTGTTGGTGCTTGCGCTGGGCGCAATCTACGCAGCGCCCAATCTCTTTCCGCCTGATTTTGCGGTTCAAGTGTCAAGAGAAGAGACAGGCACCGATGCTTCATCGGCAGCGTTGAATGCGGCGCGTGAGGCGCTTGTCGAGTCGAATCTTGCTGTCAAGTCGTCAGGTATTGAATCCGGCAAGCTTCTCTTCAGGTTTTTTGACGCCGATACTCAACTGAGCGCCAAATCAGTCGTTGAGCGCAGACTCCACGATCTCGGGCAAGATTATATTGTTGCTCTCAATTCGGCGCCGACGACACCAGAGTGGCTCGCCTCACTCGGTGCTGAACCGATGAAGTACGGTCTTGATCTGATGGGCGGCGTACATTTCTTAATGCAGGTAGACACTGACCGAGCGGTGCTCGATCGACTGGAGGGTCTCGAGCAAGAGATCAAGCGCACGCTCAGAACAGGAGATGAGCGGATTCGCTACAAGTCCAGTGAAATTCTTCCAGGACTGCAACTGCGCATTGGCTTCGCATCGGAGTCGCTGCGGAATCGTGCCAGAAGTCAGGTCGAAGAAAACTTTGGCCAATTCATCATCACGCAGAATGACGGCGATGAATATTATCTTCTACTCGCTATGACCGATGATAATGTCCGCCAAATCGAGGATTTCGCGGTACAGCAGAACCTTCAAACCATTCGCAACCGTGTAAATGAACTTGGCGTCTCAGAACCCCTGGTGCAGCGGCTGGGTCGGCAAAGAATCGTCGTCGATCTGCCCGGTGTCCAAGACACGGCAGAGGCGAAAAAGATTCTTGGCAAGGTCGCCACATTAGAGTTCAGAATGGAGGCCAAGCCAGATGCACCGCGGTCGTCAACGATCCCCTATGACTATGAGGGTCGTTCTGTTCGCCTAGAGCGCGATTTGATCCTGCGTGGGGAGCGGGTATTCGATGCTCAAGTAGGGTTCGATCCCGACTCCGGACTGCCCCAGGTCAACATTACGCTGGACAGTGAAGGCGGGGAGCTCATGCATCGAGCAACCCGCTATGACATCGGTCGGCGAATGGCTGTGGTGTTCATCGAGACCAAGACCAGAGATCGATACGAGATGAGAGATGGTGAGGAGGTCCGAATCTCGGAGCCCTATGTTGAGGAGAGGGTCATCTCGCTTGCCACCGTGCAAGCAGCACTGGGAGTCAGTTTCCGAATAACGGGATTAAACGCCGGAGAGGCGCGCGATCTTGCGCTACTGCTGCGCGCAGGTGCACTGGCTGCAGACATGTTTATTGCCGAAGAGAGAACGGTAGGCGCAAGCCTCGGTCAGCAGAATATTGAGCTCGGAGCGACCTCCGTGATGATCGGGTTAGCGTTAGTGGTGGTCTTTATGGTGGCCTTTTACCAATGGTTTGGCGTTGCAGCGAATCTCGCCCTAACGGCGAATATGGTGCTGATTATTGCCATGATGTCGGCGCTATCGGCCACGCTCACGCTACCTGGTATTGCTGGCATCGTATTGACGGTGGGGATGGCGGTGGACGCGAACGTGCTGATCTTCTCGAGAATCAAGGAGGAATTAAAAAAGGGTGCGCCGCCGCAGGCCGCTATAAATGCTGGGTTTGATCGCGCCTTTGTCACTATCCTCGACGCCAATATCACAACGCTACTCGTAGCGATTATTTTGTATACGATCGGAACAGGGCCTGTGAAAGGATTCGCAATTACCCTGTCCATTGGAATCATGACATCCATGTTCACCGCGATCATGGGCACACGAGCTATCATCAATTTGGTTGTGGGTGGCCGCTCTGTTCAAAAGCTTTACATAGGCTGGCAGCGATCATGACTCCAATTCCCTTTATGAAGTACCGAAAGGTAGCGGCGCTGATATCGATTTTGCTCGTTGCTCTTTCTTGTATCAGCTTGGCGCTCAAGCAACTGAATTGGGGGCTAGACTTCACGGGTGGCACGTTGGTTGAGGTTGCATATCCCGGCGCTGCTGTGCCTGAAGAGATTCGCCAAGCCCTTGATGAGAAAGGTTGGAATGGCCATCTCGTCCAGTTCTTTGGTTCTGATCGGGATATATTGGTTCGAATGCCCCCTCAGAAAGATCGATCTGAGCGAGAGAATGCGCGTTTGGGCGATGCGCTTTTCGCGGATCTATCAGAGATTGCTGGAACCGAGCTGGACTTGCGTCGGGCAGAATTTGTGGGACCTGCTGTGGGTGAAGAGCTCACGAACCAGGGTGGGGTCGGGTTGCTCGTAGCCCTGGGCATGATCCTCATTTATATCTCTTTTCGATTTCAGATGAAGTTCGCGTTTGGAGCGGTTACTGCACTGTTTCATGACGTGCTCATAACGCTAGGCATCTTTTCAGTGATGAACTGGGAGTTTGATCTCACGGTGCTGGCAGCGTTGCTCGCAGTGATTGGTTACTCGCTCAACGACACGATTGTGGTCTCTGACCGGATCAGGGAGAACTTTAGAGCCGTAAGGCGCGGTGCGACGAGCGATTTGATCGATACGTCTCTCAACCAAACCCTGGGGAGAACATTGATGACGTCAACCACAACACTACTGGTGTTGTTGGCGCTGTTCTTCCTCGGCGGAGAACTTATCCGCGGTTTCTCCCTTGCGCTTACGATCGGCGTGGTAGTCGGGACCTACTCATCGATTTATGTCGCCTCGAACATGCTCGTGGCATTGCACTTATCGAGAGAGGACTTGCTTGTGCCGGTTAAAGAAGGCGCTGAGCAGGACGTACCTTAAGTTAGCCTCCGCCTATCTAAAGCTAGTGTTGAAAGACAGAAAAGTCGGGTCAATCGACTGCGTGCGGCCCAATATGCTCCCGTACTAGTCCTCCTAACACTTTGAACAATTTTGGGTTGGCAGCCACAATATCGCCCGTTTTGAAGTGCTGGACGCCGCCCACAAAGTCACCCGCCAGGCCGCCTGCCTCCTGAACGAGGAGTGCCCCTGCTGCGAAATCCCAAAGATTGACGCGTCTGATCCACACGCCATCGATACGGCCTGCCGCTAGATTGGCGAGTTCAAGCGCAGCACTCCCAGGTTCCCTGAAGTTGCCGTCACCTTCGTCAATGGCCTCACAAATTTTTGCGTGTCCGTCTCGAACTGGCCCCTTGGGGAAGCGGCCTGCACAGGCAAAGACGCTGCCAGCGATTTGCTCTCTCTGGCTAACACGAATTTTGCGGCCATTGAGTTGGGCGCCTTTGCCTCTTGAGGCGACGTACTCATCATTAGTAACGGGGTGGATGATGACGGCGTGCTCGATTTTTCCTTTGATCGAGCACGCAAGAGAGACGCAAAAGTGAGGAATTTGCCTCGAGAAGTTGGTGGTTCCATCGATAGGATCGATGATCCACAAAGGCTGCTCGGATCCTTGATGAAAATTCCCATGGGTTTCTGCGTCCTCTTCTCCTAGAAACTGATGTTCTGGATAAGAGCGGGTAATGGCCTCTGTTATAATTTGTTGAGCCTCGCGATCGACGTTCGTCACGAAGTCATTCGTCGCTTTTTGATCGACACGAATAAGGTCAGGTCGGTCGTAAGCTTTGATGATGTGCGCAGCTGCAAGTCTAGCGGCGCGAAGAGCAATATTAGCGAGCGCTTCCACGGGAAACCCCAGGTTGATTGGCGAGGCGCATCATACCACCTTAGTTGAATGGCAGACGATGCTATATCAGCACAAGTGAGCCCCAATGGATATCGAACAAATAAATGCCAACGTATCAGTAGTGCTGGTCGAGACCTCGCACCCTGGAAATATCGGTGCTGCCGCTCGCGCCATGAAAAACATGGGACTTTCGAAACTGAAGTTGGTCAGGCCAGAGGAGTTTCCTCACGAGAAAGCGATTTTTCGGGCGGCCAGTGCGGCCGATGTGGTCGAAAGTGCCGAGACTTATGATCGATTAGAAGATGCCATCGGTGAAGCGGCCCTGGTGATAGGAACATCGGCCAGAGGGCGGCGTATCCCGTGGCCCGTGGTTGATCCAAAGCAGGCGGCGCAGGAAGTGCTGAACGTGGTTGCGAAACCGCAACCGGTGGCGATTTTGTTTGGGAGAGAATCAAAAGGCTTGACCAACGAGGAGCTTCAGCAGTGTCACCTACACCTTCATATTCCCACGAGTGAAGTTTATAGCTCGCTGAACCTTGCCATGGCAGTTCAGGTGGTTGCCTACGAGCTTCGGTTGTTGTCGCACGAGGCGGTAGCGCCAACTGCAGATTGGGACCAGCCAATCGCGACCCAATCGGAACTTGATCACCTCTTTACACATCTTGAGCAGACGTTAACCGATGTTGGGTTTCATGACCCTGCCAACCCTAGGCAGTTGCTGACGCGTCTGCGCCGGTTATTTTTGAGAGCAAGGCCAGATCAGATGGAAGTCAATATTCTTCGTGGGTTTTTGAAAGCGGTTAATCAGTCCGCTCGCAACGAGGGTGATTAATTCCAACGGCTGAAAATTGTGATCTGTAAGAAGCAGCAGCGCTGCGAGTCAAGTCATGGACTTGAGACCATCGTTATGGTGACTTGTCACGCCTGGATACTGATTCCATTCGGCTTTCCTCTGCCTCCCGTTGGGTTTAGGTCGAGACATGACAAAAAGGTCGCCGATAAGGTCGAGTGGCATCAATGGGTCTTCAGCGCGCAGCGCTCACTGCGCTAAAGAATTGGTCTGGGCTGCGAGAAGGCAGCAAGGTCTAGAGCAAGTACTGCGGTTTGCCAATGCCTTGAGAAAGCTGGGCTAACGAAACAGGCAACCACGGCTTCCTGCTTATGATCGATAAATAAGTGCTAAGAAGACAACAGTCGCTATTCATTGCCCTGATTGAAGCAATCATCAAGACTAATAACCAACCAAACTGATTGGTTATTCTTTGTGGGTCCGTTAGAATGCGAAGCCTTCGGAAACGACTCCCAAAGAGTGGCATATGAAGTTAACCGCCAAAGGCCGGTACGCGGTAACAGCAATGGTTGATCTTGCGGTCCACCAGGCTGAGGGCCCTATCAATCTTGCGGACGTGTCGCAGCGCCAAGGCATCAGCCAGCCGTATCTCGAACAGTTGTTTGCGAAGCTAAAAAGAAGCGAACTAGTGACCAGTGTCCGAGGGCCAGGGGGCGGTTATCGGCTCAGCCGAGACAGTGAGCAAATCAGTGTGGCTGAAATAGTCGGATCCGTTGATGAAACGGTAGATGCGACACGATGCGCGGGCAAGGCAGACTGCCAAGGCGGGTCAATGTGCTTGACTCATGAGTTGTGGGCCGATTTGAACGAGCAAATTCACTCTTTTCTGGCTCGCATTAACCTTGCGAGTCTAGCCGAGAAGAACACGGTGCAAGTGATTGCAGCGAGGCAAGAAGAGAGCATGGCGCTGATTGGTAGAGGGCACTAGGTCAAGTCGGCTGATAACCAAGCCAAGGGAAGGTTAACTCGCTGATCTCAACACTTAGAAAGCGAGACTGGTAATAAACTTATAAATGAATGGTTGTTAAAAGAACGGTTTTTAAAAGAGTAGTTGTTAAAGAGTTGTTAAAAGAAGGATGGAATTGAGATCTCAGACTCAATTTCCACAGTAGAAAGGCAGGTTGAAGCGTAAATAGTGCTTGATGCACATCTCAACATGAGGTCGCTAGGATCTCGAAGAGGAGTCAACGGTTCACCGACAGGGCTAGTAAATCGTTTTACAAATACAAGCCAAGAAACAACCAGTTAGCAAATAGTTAGAAAACAGTTAGCAAATAAGAGCTAACGCAAAGAAGCAATCACACACTCAATACCGAGTGGGCGATTGGTGGAGTTAAAGGCGAAGTTGGAGACAGTATGAGAGCGCCGGTTTATTTTGATTATGCGGCCACTACCCCGGTGGACCCGCGAGTCGCGCAAAAGATGAGTGAGTGCCTGATGGCGGAGGGAAACTTTGGAAACCCTGCCAGCCGTTCGCACAAATTTGGTTGGGAAGCTGAAGAGGCCGTGGAACTTGCGCGGCAGCAGGTTGCTGATCTGTTGCATTGTGATCCGCGTGAAATCGTCTGGACTTCAGGCGCTACAGAGTCTGACAACCTTGCTATTAAGGGGGTTGCGCAGTTCTACAAAACCCGTGGAAAGCACATTGTGACTTCGAAAATCGAGCACAAAGCCGTGCTTGATCCCTGCCGTCATCTCGAAAAAGAGGGATTCGAAGTCACCTATTTGGAGCCCGGTGAGGATGGTTTGATTACCCCTCAACAAGTTGCCGATGCGATTCGAGAGGACACGACGCTGGTCTCCATTATGCACGTGAATAATGAGATCGGGGTGGTCAACGATATCGCCGGTATTGGAGAAATTTGCCGCGAGGCGAAAGTGTTCTTTCACGTTGATGCAGCTCAAAGCGCGGGCAAAATGCCCATCGATCTTAGTCAGCTCAAAGTTGATCTGATGTCTCTGTCAGCGCACAAAATGTACGGTCCTAAAGGTGTCGGTGTGCTTTTTGTCAGTCGTAAGCCTCGTGTTCGGCTAGAAGCCCAGATGCATGGTGGTGGCCATGAACGAGGTATGCGATCAGGAACGCTCGCTACCCATCAGTTAGTCGGTATGGGTGAGGCGTGTAGGATTGCGGGCGCTGAAATGCAAGAAGAGGGCACGCGAATCTTGAAACTTCGTGAGCGACTCTGGGATGGACTCCGTGAAATGGAGGAGGTCTACGCGAACGGTGATTTGAATGCCCACATACCTGGCATCATCAATATGAGCTTCAACTTCGTTGAAGGTGAGTCACTAATCATGTCGCTTCCCGAGCTCGCGGTTTCTAGTGGATCCGCCTGTACGTCTGCGAGCCTAGAGCCCTCTTACGTACTGAGAGCACTAGGTATGAATGATGAGCTGGCCCACAGTTCGCTCAGATTTTCAATCGGCCGGTTCACCACAGAAGCCGATGTTGACCAAGCGATTGACCAAGTTCGGCAGGCAGTCGAAAAGCTGAGAGACCTATCGCCACTCTGGGATATGTATAAAGATGGCGTAGACTTAGACAAAATTGAGTGGGCAGCACACTAGCGGCTCACAAAATCATTGGAGAACGATCATGGCGTATAGCGACCAAGTAATGGATCACTACCAAAATCCCCGAAACGTCGGGAAATTTGATGATGAAGACCAAAATGTGGGCACGGGAATGGTGGGAGCACCGGCCTGTGGCGACGTGATGCGTTTGCAAATCAAAGTCAACGATGAGGGTGTCATCGAGGACGCCAAGTTTAAGACTTATGGTTGTGGTTCGGCGATTGCCTCCAGTTCGCTGCTCACCGAGTGGGTGAAAGGGCGAACGCTGGATGATGCGGCCCAAATTAAGAATACTGAAATCGCCGAGGAATTGGCGCTGCCACCTGTTAAGATCCACTGCTCTGTGCTCGCCGAGGATGCCATCAAGGCAGCCATTAACGATTTCAAAGCGAAAAATGACGCAGAGTGAGCCTGCAAGGCATCCCAGCAGCTACTAGATAACAACCATCAGGCAAAAAAGGGACAACGATGGGTATTAGTCTCACAGACACGGCCGCCACACATATCCAAGATTATTTGACTGACCGGGGTCGAGGCGTCGGTATCCGTCTCGCCGTGAAGACCACCGGCTGCTCTGGTTTGATGTACGTGATAGAGCCGGTGGATCAGCCTGAATCCCAAGATGTCTCATTTGAAACCAAAGGGGTCAACGTCTACATCGACCCGAAAAGCCTCGTCTATGTTGACGGTACTGAGATGGATTACGTCAAAAAAGGCCTGAACGAAGGGTTCGAGTTTAAGAATCCGAACGTCGCAGGCGAGTGCGGTTGCGGAGAGAGCTTCACCGTCTAGTGAGATGACTTTCGACCTCTCACAGAGTTTTTTTGCATTATTCGGCCTTGATGAGCGCTTTGATGTCGATGAGAAGGCATTAGAAGAAGCCTTCGTTTTACTGCAAAAGCAATTTCACCCGGACCGGTATGCGTCGCTGCCAGATCATGAGCGACGTGCAGCGACTCAGTGGTCAATGCGCATTAATGAGGGATATCAGACGCTGAAAGACCAGCTGTCTCGAGCGATTTACCTGCTATCCATTCGTGGCGTTGAACTTGAGGAAAACCCCTCGCTTCCCTCGGACTTTTTGATGACCCAGATGATGTTGAGAGAAGCCCTTGAGGAGATCGAGCAGTCGAGAGCATTCACCGAACTCGATCGATTCAAAGACAAACTTAAGCAGAGCGTTACTGAGCAGTGCGATTCACTTAGCTTGCACTTTGACAAAGATTCGGCTGCCGGTGTCAAAAGCGCGATTTACGCACTGCAGTTTCTGAAAAAGCTCGAGAGAGACATGCTCCGATTAGAAGACCGATTGTTGGACAACTAGATGGCGCTGATACAAATTACAGAACCGGGACAAGCCATAGACCCACATCAGCGGAAGCGGGCAGCCGGCATTGATCTTGGAACCACCCATTCGCTGATTGCTTCTGTTCGGGCAGGGCACGTCCAAACGTTACCCGACGAGTCTGGATCGCACTTGCTGCCAAGTGTTGTTCGCTATGAGGAAGATAATAGGATTAGCGTTGGAGCCGGTGCGGTCCAGGCTGGCGTAATGGATCCGGCTAACACCATTGCCTCAATCAAGCGACTGATGGGGCGAGGCAAAGATGACCTTGAGTCCAGAGGCCAGCTGATGGACTATCGCCTCGCTGATCAAGCCGATGGCATGGTTCGCCTGGAAACCAGGCAAGGGGAGAAAACGCCCGTAGAGATATCTGCCGAGATCTTACGCGTCTTGAGTGAGCGTGCTGAGGAGACCTTGGGCGGCTCGCTCGATGGGGTCGTGATTACTGTTCCTGCTTACTTTGATGATGGGCAAAGGCAGGCAACGAAGGATGCCGCCGAACTTGTTGGGCTCAAAGTGATGCGACTTGTGAGCGAACCAACGGCAGCCGCACTTGCTTATGGATTAGATTCCGGTGCTGAAGGTGTAGTGGTGGTGTATGACCTGGGCGGCGGAACCTTTGACGTATCGGTACTGCGGATGCGAATGGGGGTTTTCGAGGTGCTCGCAACCGGTGGCAATACGAGTCTCGGGGGCGACGATGTAGACATCGCCATCGCGAGGGAACTCATCAAGCGCAGTCAGCAAAATGAGGGTATTACTCCAGAGGCCAGGCGTGCGCTCATCATGAAGGCAAGAGCGATCAAAGAGGCGCTGTCTGACCAGGCAAGCGTTGCCGTGGATCTCACCTCAGAGGGTATCGATTGGTCTGGAGCGTTTGATCGGCAAGCCTTGTCTGAAGTTGCAGCAAGTTTGGTAGAGGAAACGGTTCGCATTACTCGAAGGACGATTCGCGATGCGCAGGTAGATCTCGATGATATTGCTAATGTGGTCCTGGTAGGTGGCTCAACAAGAATGCCTATGGTGCGCGATGCGATCGGGGATTACTTTGGCCGCGCACCGCTAACGGACCTTGATCCTGATCGAGTCGTCGCTCTCGGCGCTGGGTTACAAGCCGATCTATTGGTTGGGAACAAGCCAGAAGATGAAATGCTTCTTCTCGATGTATTGCCTCTCTCTCTAGGCCTTGAAACCATGGGCGGGCTAGTGGAGAAAGTGATCAGCCGCAATACACCCATTCCAGTCCAGCGGGCGCAAGATTTCACAACCTATAAAGATGGCCAAACGGCGATGCTTATTCATGTGCTTCAGGGAGAACGGGAACTGGTTGATGATTGCCGATCCCTGGCGCAGTGTGTACTTCGAGGCATCCCGCCGATGGTTGCGGGCGCAGCTAAAATTCGAGTTGATTTTAGGGTGGACGCCGATGGACTACTCTCGGTGTCTGCCGAGGAAACCAGCACCGGAACCAAAGCGCAAATCGAGGTCAAACCCGCTTACGGTTTATCGGACGACGATATGGCGAACATGCTCCGATCCTCTATGGAGCACGCTGCTGATGACGCCGGGGCCCGAATGTTAGCGGAAGCGCGAGTCGATGCTGAGAGGCTCGTTGATGCGCTGACGATGGCGCTCGAAGCCGATGGCTCACTGTTAACGGAAGATGAGCGAGACAGACTCGAAAGCGCTATGGACAAGATGCGCACTGTGGTTGCGGGCGGTCAGACCGAAGCAATCAGGCTTGAAACGAAGGCGTTGAGTGAAGCCAGTGATGAATTCGCCGCTAGACGAATGAATCGTGAAATTCGTCGAGCACTTCAAGGACAATCGGTTGATGCACTTAGTGAAGAATAGCCGCTTCATGCGTTGAGGGAGACAAGCGTTGCCAAAACTCATTTTTCTGCCACACGGCGAGCGGTGCCCAGAGGGCGCTGTTCTGGATGCCAATCCAGGTGATCGGCTGATTGATATCGCGCTCGATCATGGAATTAAGATTGAGCACGCTTGTGAAATGGCTTGCGCCTGTACGACTTGCCATGTCGTATTGAGGGAAGGTTTTGACTCTCTCGAGCCTGCCGAAGACCTAGAAGACGACCTGTTAGATAAGGCTTGGGGCCTCGAACCCGATTCGAGATTGGCGTGCCAGGTGATTGTGGAAGACGAAGACCTGGTGATCGAGATACCGAAATACACGATTAACCAAGTATCGGAAAATCACTGAGGCAAGAATATGAAGTGGACCGACACGCTGGATATTGTGCTTGCACTGATTGATGAACACCCTGATGTTGACCCGCTTACTGTTCGCTTTACTGAACTTAAAGCCTGGGTTGAAGCGCTGCCCGAATTTGACGATGAGCCGGAACGGTGCGGGGAGCGCATTCTCGAAGCGATCCAAATGACCTGGCTCGATGAAATGGACTAGGCTTGCTGATCGCAAGGCCGAATAGTCCCGCCCCAAGCAACGCCGCATAAGTATCTGATTCTCTGTATCAATCTACGATCAACGCGTATAATGTCGCGCTTTAAATTTTGTAGAGTCTGGGGATTTTTATGGCCGTTGAACGTACTTTATCGATTATCAAGCCCGATGCCGTTGCCAAGAATGTGATTGGCGAGATTGTGGCTCGATTTGAGGCTGCAGGACTAAAAGTGGTGGCATCAAGAATGGAGCACCTGAGCGATGAGAAGGCAAAGGGGTTCTACGCCGAGCACGATGGCAAAGGATTTTTTGCCGATCTGGTTGCATTTATGACCTCTGGTCCTGTGGTTGTACAAGTATTAGAGGGTGAAGACGCCATTGCCCTTAACCGCAAATTGATGGGTGCAACTAATCCTCAAGAGGCAGATGCTGGAACCATTCGTGCGGACTTTGCAAGCACGATCGATGCGAACGCAGTCCACGGCTCCGATTCACCGACTTCAGCGGCGAGAGAAGTAGCCTATTTTTTCGCTGATGATCAAATCTGCCCACGTTAAAGAGAACCACTAGGATCTCATCCAGGGCAAGGAACCTGCAGTGACCACTCCCACCGTCAAACATGATGTATTGGGGCTCAGTCGGACACAGTGGCAATCACTGTTGACCGAGCTGGGTGAGAAGCCTTTTCGGGCGACCCAAATCATGAAGTGGTTGCACCATCGTTCCGTAGATGACTTTGAGGCAATGACGGACATCAGTAAGAGTCTGCGTGCTTACTTGGCCGAGCATGCAAAGATTGCAGAGCCTCCTGTCATCAGCGAGAAAGTATCCAAAGACGGCACGATCAAGTGGTTGCTTGAAGCCCGATCGGGGAGCGCTATCGAGACCGTATTTATCCCAGAAGGAAGCCGGGGCACCTTGTGCGTCTCGTCCCAAGTCGGATGCGTGCTTGACTGCACGTTCTGCTCCACAGGAAAGCAGGGGTTTAACTCAAACCTCGTTGCCGGTGAGATTGTGGGCCAAGTTCGAATGGCCGAACGTCGTCTCGCGGGGCGAATTCCAGGCAGGGATCGTGCGGTAACTAATGTGGTGTTGATGGGCATGGGTGAGCCACTTCTCAATATGGAAGCGGTCCTGCCTGCCATCTCGATCATGATGGACGATTTGGGATACGGGATTTCAAAGCGAAAGGTAACGGTTTCGACTGCTGGCGTGGTGCCCGGCATTGAGCGGCTAATGACCGAAACGGATGTGTCGCTGGCTATTTCACTGCACGCCCCTGTCGATGACTTACGGAACCAACTTGTTCCATTGAACCGCCGATACAACATTGCGACCCTGCTAGATGCTTGCAAGCGATATGCGGAGACGTTGGGTGAGAAGCGCACGGTGACGATCGAGTACACATTGATCGATGGGATGAACGATCATGCGGATCACGCCGAGGCGCTCGCGAAGCTGTTGCGAGACTTGCCCTGCAAAATCAATTTGATTCCGTTTAATCCCTTCCCAGGGTCTCGTTTTCGCAGACCCAAGTCGGCAAAGCTGCGATTTTTCCAAAACCGGCTGATCGAAGCGGGGTACACCGTGATGGTTAGAACGACGCGCGGCGAAGACATTGATGCGGCTTGTGGTCAGCTCGCAGGGGCGGTTGAAGATCGAACCAAGCGTAACGCGCGCTATCAGCGAATATGGGCTGCCGAGGGGTTAATTGAACCTAAGGACGATAGTGCTGTGGAGGATACCGCGTGCTCCGCGTAGCGCTCGCCCTTGTTTGCTTGCTCGGTGCAGGCTGCACTGTCACCGGATCAAGATCGGCGACCGATAATCAGGAGGTCGTTGCTCGCGCAGTGGAACTAGGGATCGCCTATTTCAGACAGGGGGATACGCTGCGCGCTAAAGAGAACATGCTGAAAGCATTAGATGTTGACCCTAGGTCGCCAGAGGCCCACGCAAGCCTGGCGTTGGTGTTCCAGCAGGAGCAAGAGTGGACGCTAGCTGAATCTCATTTCGAAAAAGCAATAGCACTCGATCCCAAAAACAGTGCGGCAAGAAACAATTTTGGCGCATTTCTTTTCGCGCAAGGTCGCGCCGAGGAGGCAATTGCTCAGCTCCAAGTTGCGGTCTCCGATCAATTCTATGCGAGGCGAGGTCAAGCGTTTGAGAATCTAGGATTCGCGCATAAATCGTTAGCTGATATCGATGAAGCGAAGGTTGCCTTCGACCGAGCCCTTAGTTTGAATCCTAAGCTCGCCCGCTCGATGACTGAACTCGCGCTTCTCCATTTCGATGAGCAGGCGTTTGAGCAGGCCAGAGTGCTGGATGCGCGGCTCGATCAGTTTGGAAGCATGTCGTCTCGCAGATTGTTGCTTTGCGGCCTCGTTGCCCAACATTTTAGTGACGAAGCAAGAGCACAAGATTGTTACTCTGCGATGAAAAAGCGGTATCCCAGGAGTGACGATGCCAAGCGTTTAGGCGATCTCGTCGAGGAGCGAACATGAGCGATTCCATCGATCAGCAAGGGGAGATCAGTGTTGGACTCCGCCTTCAAAAGGCTCGGATGGAGCGAAAGCTTTCTCAGGTACAGGTCGCCGAAAAACTCTTCTTAACCACGCAAATCATTGAGTGTCTTGATGATGGAGCTTTTGAGCGAATTCCTAAGAAAGCGTTTATTCGCGGATACATTCGGGCGTACGCGCGGGTTGTTGGGTTAGAAGGTAGTGAGCTCGTGGCCGCGTATGATGCTGAAGTGGGGCGCGACGAGGGGCAAGGCGATGAAGCGACTATTTTGATGAACGTTGAGGATCCCTCACTTGCGAAAAACCCGATATTCAGGGCTGGCGCAATGGGGATCGCTGTTTTGGTGATCGTTGTGCTGTTCGTTTGGATAGTGATGTCTGGCGGGCAAGGGGATCGCTCGGGCCCGCCGCCTTCCTCAGTGAAGGCGACTAGCTCGAGTGCCGAGGGTCAGATCAGGGCTGAAGCCTCATCGGCGACGACCCGCGGCCCTTCTGTGAGTGATGAAAATTCACGATCAACCACTGACTGGGATGTCGTCCCTAATCCAGGGGATGCGCGAGAGGAGGATAGCGCTGAGATTGGAGAAGAGGCCTACGACGAGGCTGGGCTCGATGGGGAGCCCGC
>Ga0255757_10000540_pt1 | contig 37060 bp, 22 predicted proteins | sample 071ome_27_FD_179957 | JGI IMG/M metagenome (GOLD analysis project Ga0255757, IMG submission 179957) | Coastal salt marsh microbial communities from the Groves Creek Marsh, Skidaway Island, Georgia - 071409AT metaG (version 2) | ecosystem: Environmental > Aquatic > Marine > Intertidal zone >...
AATCATTGACGAAGCTACCTTCAAAGGAACCGAAGCCTTCGATCAACGGTTTATAATTGTAGGCGTTGAGGAAGATTTCGGCGTACGCGCCAACCATGGCCGCGGCGGCGCTGACCAAGCCTTTCAAGCGTTCCTTTCTCACTTTTGCAACCTCCAAAACAACCGGTTCTTCCCTTCGCAAGAGGTCGCGGTACTCGGTGCCGTCGTCCCCACCCAAAGCGTCGACGACGGAGATATCGAAGGGTTAAGATCGGCGACATCCGCGGCAGATGGGCTAATCAGTACCATCGTTGAACGGATAATAAGTGGTGGCGCTGTCCCAATTATCGTAGGCGGCGGACACAACAACAGCTATGGATGTTTGAAGGGCGCTGCCAAAGCCGGGGGAGCTGCTGTGAACTGCTTGAACATCGATGCGCATACGGATTTGCGCAACCTCGAAGGCCGCCACAGCGGCAATGGATTTTCCTATGCCAAGAGCGAAGGTGCCCTTGGGGCCTATTTCATGTGGGGCTTGCAGGAAAATTACACGCCGGAATACATCTGGCAATTCATGGAAGATCACGACGAAATAGAATACCTCAGTTATGAAGATGGCCTAGCCGGTGAAGAATCCATGGAAGAAACCTTGGTTAGAATTGAGGAATTATTAGGGTCCAATTATGCCATCGAACTCGATGTCGACGTCATCGCAGAATTCCCCTCCAGCGCCCAAAGCATCAGCGGCTTTAGCCTAGAGCAGGTGCGCAAAATGATCTACAGCCTTGATACCAACCCTACCTACTTCCATTTGTGCGAAGGACGCATCGCCTCTGCTGATGATGCCGCCCGTGCAGGAAGAGGTTTAGCATTATTAGTGGCCGATTTCATTAAGGCCTTCATATTCCAAGAATGACCGGCAACTACCGCATAGAGTGCATCCCGAACATCAGTACGGCGGACCCCGAAATTCTCGAGCGTATTGCCGAGGGCATCTCCTCTATTGCCGAAGTCAAACTCCATTTTGTCGATCCAGGAGGGAGCGCCAATAGGACGGTGTTCACCTACACTGGCCCGGCCCACGCGGTTTTTCAGGCGAGTGAGCGGATGATAGAATTGGCCCTTGAAACCATCGATATGACCACTCATCAAGGCGTACATCCAAGAATGGGCGCCGTTGATGTTTGTCCATTTGTCCTGCTCGACGATGAAAAATACGCGCACGACCTCATTAAAGCCGTGGATCATTTCGCTGCGCATATGGGCAGCAAAGGCTTGCCTATTTATTGCTACGAACACAGTGCTCGCCAGCCCGAGCGCAAGAATTTGGCGCTGGTACGCAAGGGGCAATACGAAGGATTGGCGGCGAGGATTGCCGGGGGTGACCTGCCCGATTTCGGGCCTCAAAGTTTTACTCCCACAGTAGCTAAATACGGTGCAACGGCCATGGGTGTCCGCCCTCTCATGGTTGCGTTCAACGTGAATCTGGCCGGCGATACAAAAGAGGTTCTTTTGGGTAAGGCGAAGAAAATTGCGGGCCTCATCCGAGAACGGGACGGCGGTTTGCCTGGGGTAAAATCCATTGGTTGGTACATTCCAGACCTTGATGTGGTGCAAGTAAGCTGCAACCTGACCAAACCAACCGAAGCGGGCGTTTGCGAAGTATTTAAACGCGTACAAGAATTGGCTAAGGAAATGGGATGTGAAGCGCCTGATAGCGAACTCATTGGCTGTATTCCCGGCTCTCAATTCAACTTCTGTTCTGCACAAGACTTGGGCTTGGGGCGATTCAAAATCTTCTCCAAAGAACGAATCTTAGACATTTAAACCTTTGGGTGGAATTTTGGTCTAATTATTGGATAATCCAAGACCTCAATTCACCATTATGAAGCGATTTCTACTGCTTTTCTTTTTTGTCTCTACCTCACTTTTGGGGCAAAATCAATACACCATCAGCGGGTATATTTCCGACCAAGCCACCGGCGAAGCCTTGATAGGAGCGAATATCTGGGCACCCACCCAGCGTGTGGGCACCTCGTCCAACGTCTATGGGTTCTATTCCCTGACCTTACCTGAAGGTACACATGTTGTTCGCCTGCAATACCTCGGTTATGCTACCCTGAATTTCGAGGTCAATCTCACCCAAAACATGGATCAAAACTTCGAAATGGAGGCAGCAGAAAATCTATTGAATGAGGTTGAGATTATCGCAAGCGAAGGAGTAAAGATTGAAGAGCAAGTGCAAATGTCGCGCATGGAAGTGCCTATCAAGCAGCTCAAATCCCTACCTGCCATCATGGGAGAAGTCGATATTATGAAAACCCTTCAACTCCTTCCTGGGGTTCAGAGCGGTGGCGAAGGAACCTCTGGATTGTATGTCCGTGGCGGTTCACCGGACCAAAACCTTATTCTTTTGGACGGCGTTCCCCTATATAATGTCAACCACTTGTTTGGATTCTTCTCGGTATTCAATGCCGATGCTATCTCGAATGTCAGCCTAACAAAAGGCGGATTTCCAGCACGTTATGGCGGCCGCCTTTCTTCAGTTCTTGAAATCAACATGAAAGAGGGAAACATGAAGGAATTCCATGGCGATGCTACGGTGAGTTTGATCTCTTCGAAAATGACCGTGGAAGGACCACTGATCAAGGACAAGGCAAGTTTTATGCTTTCCGCTCGACGCACCTACCTTGATGTATTGGCCACACCTTTCATCAACAATTTAAATCAACAGGAGCCCGATTTCAACATCAACCCTACCTATTACTTCTACGACATGAACGGGAAGGTGAACTACAAATTGGGCCAATACGACCGATTATACCTCAGCCACTTCCAGGGCAAGGACGACTTCGGCCTTAAATCCGAGGACACCTGGACGGACGGATCGTACCGTGAGGAAAACGCGATCAACTTCGGCCTAGATTGGCAGAACAGCATCACCGCAGCCCGTTGGAACCACCAATGGTCTCCAAAGTTGTTCTCTAACGTCACCGCCACTCGAAGCCTGTACAACTTCAATACACGCGCCATCAGCGAAAACCTGACCTACCCTTCTTACCCGGATACCACGGGCATGGAGGACGAGCGCTTCGCCGGTTTATATTTCTCAGGCATTGAAGATTACGGCGCACGCATCGATTTTGACTACGCCATGAATGCGCGTCACTATGTAAGATTTGGGGCCAATTATACCCACCACACCTTCTCCCCAGGTGCCACCAACCTGCAATTCTCCTCAGGCGGCTTCAACCTAGATACCACGTTGGGTGGGACGGATGTGAATTCAGACGAGGTATATGCATTCCTAGAAGATGAATGGAAGGTCAACGAGAACCTTAAGGTGAATGGCGGTTTACACTTCGCGAACCTCTTCGTGGAAGGCGAAAGCTACCACAGTCTTCAGCCACGCTTTGGCATGAATTACAGCCTACCCGGCGGCCTCGCCTTTAAAGCGTCTTATGCTGATATGATGCAATTCGTGAACCTGCTGACGAACGAGGGAATAGGCCTACCTACCGACCTATGGGTGCCTTCTACGGCTCGTATCAAACCGCAAACCTCAAAGCAGGTTGCGACTGGATTGGCCAAAAACATAGGACCCTATGAATTCAGTGTGGAAGGGTATTACAAAAAGATGAACAACCTCGTGAGTTATAAAGAAGGTGCTTCATTCTTATTCTCCGTGGACAATGACAGCTGGGAGGACAAGATCTCTCAAGGATCGGGCGAAAGCTACGGCATGGAGTTCTTTGCACAACGCAAGACTGGGCAGACTACAGGCTGGATCGGCTACACGCTGAGCTGGAGTTTCCGCCAATTTGATGATATCAACGGCGGCGAACGGTACTTCTTCACCTACGACCGCCGACACGATATTTCGGTCGTAGCCAGCCATGACTTTACAGATAATATCAGCTTTAGCGGCGCATGGGTTTATGGCACAGGCCGAGCGGTTACGTTGCCGGAATACGCCTACTTGACCAACCTACCTGACGGGTTAAGTTGGTGGGATGGCATGCAAGAATTGGTCGAGCGCCCTTCCGATAAAAATGCATACCGCATGAGCCCCTACCACCGATTGGATTTGAGCATCAGTTTCAAAAAAGAGAAACGCCACTTTGACCGTTGGTGGGTCTTCAGTACCTATAACACCTACAACAACCTGAACCCATTCTTCATCGAAACTGCAACGGACGACCAAGGAAACCCTGGACTGCGCGAATACGGCCTCTTCCCGCTTATTCCATCTGTTGCTTACCGCATAAAATTTTAAGCCATGAGAACATTCATCGCTCTTTCTATTGCCCTATTCACTTTCACCAGTTGTGATAACCTGGTAAATGGCGTCGTTCGTGATATCGAAATGCCACCCCATGAAAGCCAACTCGCAGGTAGTCTATTTTTAGACTCCCGCGACAGCAGCCTCAGTGCGTTGGTGAGTTCCTCTGCGGGCGTGTACGATACAACCAAAAGCCGTGCAGTAAAGAACGCTCAATGTCGAATCTTGCAAGATGGGACTCCTATATACACTTGGACTACTCAAGACTTTCAAGGCAACTACGTCGAGCTATTGCAGGACCGACTAGGTGCACTTAGCGGGACCATTACTTTCGAAGCTTCTCATCCAGATTTCGAAACGGTAAGTGCCACGCAAGTATTCCCTGCTGCGCCGCAAGTAGAATTGGACCTTACTTATGCAGGAACGCAACTTTATGGTGATGTTTCAGATGAAATGGAAATCACTTTGAAAGACCTTCCAGGAGTAAATCAACACTACATTATCAGCATGGACGTTCACTTCAGAACAGCACTCAGTGGGCAGGATACTTCCATTTATTACGACCTGTATTGGGAAACGGAAAGCCCTAATACGACGCAACTTTGGGGCAAGGACAACGCCGTTCTCGTTTCCGAAAACGGTGTCGATCGTGATATCGTAATTACCGTGGCTACTGGGGTTAACCCCATCACCTTTGGCATGTTGCATGAATACCGCGTTAAGGTGCAAGCATTAAGCCCGGAGATGTACGAATTCTACCGCAGTTACAATTCATTCACCAACGCACAAAACAATCCATTCGCCGAGCCGGTGATACTGTACAGCAACATGAGCAACAACATGGGTTGTTTTGGGGTCAGTACCTCGAAGGTCTTCTTCAAATAGACTAGTAGGTCAATAGCACGCTACCCCAAGTAAATCCAGCACCAAAGGCAGCCAAACAAACGGTATCTCCACGCTTCACGGCACCTTCATCCACGGCCTCGGATAAGGCGATGGCGATGGACGCTCCAGTAGTGTTGCCGTATTTCTGAATGTTATTGAATACTTGGTCGTCGCGAAGGCCCATGCGTTTTTGAATGAATTGGGCAATGCGGAGGTTCGCTTGGTGTGGAATCAAACAATCAATCTGATCGGGCCTTAGGCCGTTTTTCGCTAATGCCTCCCCGATCACTTCTCCGAAACGAACTACGGCATTTTTGAAAACAAAGTTTCCGTTCATCTGAGGGTAATGAATATCCGGATCTACCCCGTTCTCAAGTAGCTCGCCGATCCAGTGCTGGGTTCCGAAGCCCTTCATCGTGAGTTCTTCTTTATTCTTGCCCTCGCTATGCATGTGGCAACTCTTAATGCCGCTCTCGCCTTCCGAAGCTCTTGAGAGTACTACCGCACCGGCACCATCTCCGAAGATGACACTTACCCCTCGGCCGCGTGTGGTTTTATCTAGGAATGGGCTTTGAAGCTCTGAAGCCACGACCAACACATGCTCGTACATGCCGGTTTGAACAAAGGCATTACCTACACTTAGGGCATAAATGAAACCTGAACAGGCATTGCGTACATCTGTCGCACCTGCCGTATGGATGCCGAGGGCCTCTTGAACTTGGACCCCACAACCAGGGAAATAATAATCCGGTGAAATGGTCGCGAAGACGATATGGCCGATGTCTGTGGGTTCAAGACCTGCCGCCTCAATGGCCTTGCGAGCAGCTTTAATACCCATGGTCGCTGCCGTATTGCCATCGCCTTCCTCTACCCAACGGCGCTCTTTAATACCCGTCCGCTCGGTAATCCAGGCATCGTTTGTATCCATCAAGGTGCTTAGGTAATCATTGGTAATGACGCGTTCGGGAACGTAATGTCCAGTTCCAGAAATCTTGGCTGTATACATATGCTGAAGTGATTAGGTTGAATGTATAAGATAACGCAAAATTGGCACCCTAAGTTGACACCTTGTCACATTATTTCGTCCGATTCAATGATGGCACAAGAGTTGAACCATGCGGTGAAACCAAAACTACATACACAATGTCTAAAGGATCCATTAATGTAACCGCTCAGAACATCTTCCCTATCATCAAGAAGTTCTTGTACAGCGACCACGAAATCTTCCTAAGAGAGCTCGTTTCAAATGCTGTAGATGCGACGCAGAAGCTTAAAACCTTGACCAACCTCGGTGAGGCCAAAGGCGAATTGGGCGATTTGACCATTCATATCAAACTCGACAAAAAGGCCAAGACCTTGAGCATCATCGACCGAGGCATCGGGATGACGGCTGAAGAGATTGACAAATACATCAACCAGGTGGCCTTTTCTGGTGCCGAGGAATTCGTCAAAGAATACGAAGGTAAAATGGACGGTGCCGACCTTATCGGACATTTCGGTCTTGGATTCTACTCTGCCTTCATGGTCGCGAAGAAGGTTGAAATCTTGACCAAATCTCACAAAGATGCCGCCGCAGTTCAGTGGATTTGTGAGGGAAATCCTGAGTTTGAATTAAATACCATCGATAAAGCGGACCGCGGGACTGAAATTAAACTTCACATTGCTGAGGACAGCGAAGACTTCCTAGAAGAAAGCAAGATCAACGAACTGCTCAGCAAATACGCGAAGTTCATGCCTGTTAGCATCCAATTCGGAGAAAAAGACGAGAGCTACAACGCTGCTGCAGAAGGTGAAGATGCGAAATGGGAAACCCGAAAAGTACCAAACGTAATCAACAACCCGAACCCAGCGTGGGTGCGCAAACCGGCTGACCTCACCGAAGAAGACTACAAAGCCTTCTACAAGGAACTCTACCCAATGAGCTTTGAAGAGCCCCTCTTCAACATTCACCTGAACGTAGATTACCCATTCAATTTGACCGGCGTCCTTTACTTCCCTAAAATCAAGCCGAACGTAGAGCCGCAGCGCAACAAGATCCAATTGTTCCAAAAGCAAGTCTTCGTAACGGACAGTGTGGAAGGAATTGTGCCCGATTTCTTGACGCTCCTCCACGGAGTCATCGACTCACCGGACATTCCTTTGAACGTAAGCCGTTCTTACCTCCAAGCCGACGGTAACGTGAAGAAAATCTCTTCTCACATTACCAAGAAGGTTGCTGATAAGCTCGATGAAATGTTCCGCAAAGACCGCGAAGACTTCGAGGCCAAGTGGAACGATATGAAAATCATCATCGAATACGGAATGCTCACCGAAGAGAAATTCTTCGATAAAGCGAAGAAATTCGCCATGTACGAAGATACCGACGGCAAGCTCCACACCTTTGAGGCCTACCTAGAATCCATCAAGGAAAACCAAACAGACAAAGACAAGAAAACCGTAGTGCTTTACGCCTCACACAAAGATGGCCAGCACAGCTACATCCAGAAAGCCAAAGCCAAAGGCTACAGCGTATTGCTCTTAGATTCACCATTGACCAGCCACTTGCTTCAAAAACTTGAGCAAGAGCACGAAAACACCACTTTCGCCCGTGTGGACAGCGATTTGATCGACAACCTCATCAAAAAGGACGAAACGCGTGTTGCGAAGCTGAGCGACAAGCAAAAAGAGGAACTAAAAACACGTTTGGAATCTATCGTACCAAAAGAGAAATTCACCTTGAAACTCGAAGACATGGATTCAACTGAAGCGCCTTTAATGATTACCGTTCCTGAATTTATGCGCCGCATGAAGGAAATGCAAATGACCGGCGGTGGTGGATTCATGGGTATGGGTGATTTCCCGGACATGTACGACCTCATCGTCAATGCGAACCACCCACTGGCTTCAAAAATCCTCGACACCGACGACGAAGAAGCACGTGGAATTGCTGTGAATCAAGCGCTTGACCTTGCTAAGCTCCAGCAAAACTTGCTTCACGGCGAAGAATTAACAGCCTTCATTGCACGCTCTTACGAGATGCTCGGCGACGAATAAGTCTGTGAAATAAATAATGCATTGTCATATCAATGTCTAGGGGGCTCCGGCCCCCTTTTTGTATTTTTGGGGTTCACTCAAACCCATTAGCTACATGAGCACAGATGTTCTTGCCATCGCAACGAAAAATGCCACCCTGTGGACTTCTGAACTTTTTGATACTGAAACGCGCGCTGCGGCACAAGCCATGCTGGATGCTGGCGGTGATGCATTGATCGAACCTTTCTACAAGGACCTGGACTTTGGAACAGGTGGCATGCGCGGCATCATGGGCGTGGGCACGAATAGAATCAACCCCTACACCCTCGGTTTGGCCACGCAAGGATTGGCGGCCTACGCAAAAGGTCATTTCGAAGGCAAGTCCTTGAAAGCTGCCATTGCTTACGATAGCCGTAATAATTCGAACGCCTTTGCCCGCAAAGTGGCAGAAGTTCTAAGCGCCAATGGCGTACATACCTACCTTTTTGAAGATTTGCGTCCAACCCCCGAGCTCAGCTTCAGCGTTCGCGAGCTTGGCTGTGATTTCGGTATTGTCTTAACCGCCTCACACAACCCAAAGGAATACAACGGGTACAAAGTTTATTGGAACGACGGGGGCCAATTGGTCCCACCCCACGACAAAGCCGTCATTGAGAAAGTACGTGCGACTAGTTTTGAAGACATCCGCTGGGATGCGAACGAAGCACTTATTGAGACTGTAGGCAGCGAACTCGATGAAAAATACACGGACATGATTGCAGGGTTGTCGTTAAGCAACGCCGGCAAAAACGACTTAAACATCGTTTTTACCGCATTGCACGGAACCTCTATCGTCAGTGTCCCTCCTGCTCTTGCTAAGGCTGGATTCAAGAATGTACAGCTGGTCGAAGCGCAAAGCACGCCGGACGGAAACTTCCCAACGGTTGCGAGCCCTAACCCAGAAGAAAGCGCTGCGCTCGCCATGGCCGTTGCTCAAGCAGAAACCACCGGAGCAGATCTAGTCATCGGTTGTGATCCAGATACGGACCGCGTTGGTATTGCCGCTAACGACGGTACCGGCAAAATGCAACTGCTCAACGGAAACGATACTGCGGCACTCCTGGTCCACTATATCCTCGATGCATATAAGGAAAACGGCACCCTACCATCAAACGGCTTCACTGCTGCAACGGTAGTTACCACCGACCTTATCGCAGATATTTCGGCCGCCTATGGCGTGCCTTGTTACCGCTGCTTGACCGGATTCAAATGGATCGCAGACATCATCAACCACAAACCCTCGGAGCAGTTCCTCGTGGGCGGTGAAGAAAGCTATGGCTACCTCATCGGAGATGCTGTACGAGATAAAGATGCAGTGGCTTCTGCCGTTATGATTGCAGAAATGGCCGCCAATGCCAAAGCGAAAGGCCGTACGGTTTTGCAACAGCTAGAAGCCGTTCACCGTGAGTTTGGTCAATACCAAGAGCGTCTCATTTCCATTACCAAAAAAGGCCGCTCAGGTGCTCAAGAGATTGCGGACATGATGACTGCACTGCGCAATGACCCACCTAAATCATTGGCAGGTTCACCGGTCATTATCGCTATCGACCACAGCAACTCTACGCAAACCGATCTGCGCACAGGAGCGACTTCCAGCACGGAACTTCCCGCTTCGAACGTATTGCAGTTCATCACGGAAGCTGGAGATAAGGTGAGCGCGCGTCCTTCAGGCACAGAGCCTAAAATCAAGTTCTACTTCAGTGTACGCACCACTACGGGCGAAAGCCATGCTGCGACCAAGGCAGAACTTGAAAGAAAGATTGATACCTTTATTGAGGAATTAAACCTCTAATTCATACATGAAGAATTTCATCATCATAGGGGCCATTTCGATGGCCCTTTTTTCTTGCGGCAACTCGGAAGAAGTAGCATCGTATCACGTTGATAGGTACCAAGGTGCGTTGCGCTTGAACGATTCCACCACCGTTGAATTCAGTGCTGCATATATCCCGGCTAAAGGAACACTAACCATTCAAAATGGCGTACACGAATCCTTTGACGTAACCTTACATGGAGAAGATACCCTCCGCGGCACCTTCCCGGTCTTTGCTTCGGACTTGTGGCTGGTCAAAACTGAAAACGGCTATCAAGGAATGTACTTCCGTACGGATGCTGAGAACTATGAAATTCCGTTAACACTGGAGCCACTCGATGCCATAGCCGTAACTACACCTGGTGCCGCTATCGATGCCCCGCCAGCAAACCAGTACTACATCATTCGAGATTATGGCAACGGCACGACCCGTCCAGCCTTGCTGCAACTAGGCATCAAGGAAAATAAAATTGTTGGGACTATCGCCACTTCCACTGGCGACTTGAGATTCCTGACTGGAGAAAAAGTAGTCGATGAAGGCGGTTACCAACTCACGGGGTTTGATGGCAGATTTATCAACAACGTAGAATTTGTAACCATCGGGGATTCCGTTTTCGGAAATGTATGGTCCGGAAAAACTGGCTACTACCGATTCAAAGGGGTCGCGGATGAAAATGCCACGTTGGAAAATCCAGAAGAAATGTCAAAGCTGCGCGATGATTATACGCACATAGAATGGCATTTACCGGGCCTCGATGGCGATACCGTTCACTTCGACAGCCGCACCGTTAATAAGCCTACCATCTTGGCCATTCAAGGTTCTTGGTGTCCAAACTGTATGGACGAAGGCCGAGTATTGGACATGTATTACCGTGAATTCGATGGTACCATTGATGTCTATGGCTTGAGCTATGAATACAGTGGGACGTTAGAAAAAGCTACCGCCGCAGTGCAGAAAATGGAGCGTGATCTAGGGACCTCCTTCCCCATGGTCATTGCAACCTTCGATCCTAAGCAAGACCGCAATGCGGTGTTACCGCTAGAGCGCATTCGTAGCTACCCAACGTCTATTATGTTGGATCATGAAGGCAACGTGGTGAAGATTCATACTGGTTTTTACGGCCCCTCTACCAAAGAATACGAGGCTTACGTAAAAGAGACCCGAGAAGAATTGGAAGCATTGGTGGCTAAGGCGAATGGCTAACTACCTCGAACGCATATGGCCCGATTTTAAAGAGCTGGCCCGCTCCAAGCGCAAGGAGAATAAAAAATTCTTCGCCCGCCTAAACGGGCAAGATCCGAAGCGCTTGAACGAGCAATTTCATGCGATGCATGAGGAGGTTTTTGCTGAAACGGATTGCCTGAAATGTGCCCGCTGTTGTCGCGCCACAGGCCCACTGTTGACCAAACAAGACATTGGGCGTATTTCGAAAAAGCAAGGCATGAAGCCGGCAGATTTTGAAAAGCAATACCTCCGCGTGGATGAAGATGGGGATTGGGTGATGAAGAGCTTGCCTTGTCCCTTTTTGGAATTGGACACCAACAAATGCACCATCTACGAATATGCGCCAAAGGCGTGCCGTCAATATCCGCATACGGACCACCCCAATATGAAATCTATTCTGGGCTTGACGGAAACCAATGTGCGCCATTGTCCAGCGGTCTTTGAAATGGTCGAGCGTATGAAGCAACGCGCTCAATTCTAGCCGTATACTACGTCTTTTCTAAACCAAAAATGGAATGCTAATGCCATGGCTACGACGGTCACGGATCCGATGACATTGTACCATAAATAGCCGAGTGAAATGACCTCGACGGTATTGAGGTAATGGCAGAAGAACACGACCAATTGGCCCACAATTCCAGCCATCAGAATGGCCTTCCCACCGATGGGTTTAATGAAAAGTGCGACGAGGAAGATTCCTAGTATGGTGCCATAAAATAGGCTCCCAAGCACATTGACTAACTGAATGAGATTCTCGTACAACGGTGCGGCGAGGGCCACTCCAATAGCCGCAATGCCCCACAAGAAGGTCAACCAGCGAATGATCACCTTGGAGTTGTGTGCATCGCCTTTGAAGACGGTGTAGTAATCCACATAGGTCGTGGTGGCGAGGGCACTGACTTCACCGGCAGTACTGGACATGGCAGCAGAAATAATCACGGCCAACAGCAAGCCGACGAGGCCTTTGGGGAGGAAGTTGAGCACAAAGGTGATGAACACATAGTCCGTGTCTTTACGCTGAAAATTGGGCACATTTTCCTCGAGCAAGTCCATGTATTGTTCACGTACGAGCGCCAAGGTTTCTTTGTGTGCGTTGACCGCTGCCCAATCCCCTATGAGGAGTGCCTCGCGTTTGGCAGCAAAGGAATTCTCATGAAAGCGCTGAAGCTCCGCCAACTCCGCCTGTACCTCCACCGGTGCCCGTTTCACCTCACTTTCATTGAAGAAGATAGGCGGTTGGGTGAATTGGTAAAAGACGAACAATAAGACACCAATGATCAGGATACTGAACTGCATGGGCACCTTAAAGACGCCGTTAAAAAGCAGCCCAAAACGGCTAGTGGAGAGGTTTTCCGCACCTAAGTATCGTTGAACCTGACTTTGGTCGGTTCCGAGGTAGCTCAATGATAGGAACAACCCTCCCGCTAAACCGGACCACAAGGTGTAACGGGTTCCCGGGTCCAAGCTGGTATTGATGATGTGCAGCTTGCCCATTCTTCCAGCGATATCGTAGGCTTCTGGCATGCTCACGGGGATCTTATCCACCAAAAGGTAGGCAGCGATTCCCATCCCACCGAGGATGGTTAACATCTGCCATTTCTGGGTAACAGCCACTGCAGCAGATCCTCCACTCACGGTGTAGAAGACTACGATGAGGCCTATGATGATGATCATGAGGTTGAGCGACAGGCCCAGTGCTGCGCTCAAGACGATGGCCGGCGCGAAGATCGTGATTCCCGCTGCCAAGCCGCGCGACATTAAAAACAGGGCGGCAGTGAATAATCGGGTTTTACGGTCAAAGCGTTGTTCGAGGAATTGGTAGGCTGTTACGGCGCTCATCTTGCGGTAGGCCGGGACAAAGAAGGCGCTGACAAGAATGACAGCGAGCGGTAGTCCAAAGTAGAACTGGATGAACCCCATGTCCTCCGCGTACGCTTGACCGGGCGTGGACAAGAAGGTAATGGCTGATGCCTGTGTGGCCATGATACCAAGTCCAATGGTCCAAAGGCTTACATCTTTTGAGCCACTGAGTAATTCGCCAGCGGCTTTACGACGTGTTTTGTAGACCCCATAACCGACGATCGCGGCCAGGGTTCCCAGCAATACCAACCAATCTAAAGCGTGCATTTACACGTATTGACGCGTGATGAAATAGAACGCTACAATTTCCGCCACCAATAGCGCGACGACGCCGATGTAGTATTTTTTCCAGTTGACGATTGAGCTGTTCTTAATGGTCATAGTGTAGTAAGTTTTGTAATAGTCGTAAAGCTCCTGGAACTCCTTTGGGCAATTCTCTAAAGAGCGACAATCCCGTGTAAATTACGGAACCTTTGCCATAGTCTGCAACCACGGTCGAGTTTTCATACGACGTTCCCGTAGATTCGGTAATGGTTAAAACGCTGCGGTAGCCTTCGTATTCGCTCGGAAAATATAAACCACGCTCCTGCACCCATTGTTCAAAATCTCTTGGGTCCAATTCATTTGGCGATTCCAATACCTCATCTGCTTTCAACGCCACCGGCGCCTCTTCCTCGGTCACACGATCACGCCCCACGGTCAAAGGCACGGGCAATGGCAATGCCATCCCGCTTCGGCCCGCCGTAGTATAGGTCACCACAAAATTTCCGCCATTGGCCACAAAACTTTTAATGCGCTCCTCACTCTCCATCAACCATGCTTCGGTATTAAAGGCACGAATGCCAACCAAAACGGCATCCACTTCACCCCAAAGCTCTGGCGTCTCTTCTGTAATTCTTACGACATCATAACCTACGCTCTCCAACGTCTCATCCATCAAATCTCCTGCTCCTTCAATGTAGCCCACTTTGATGCGCTTTTTATTGAGGTCAAGGACGGTCAACGTCGCCTGTGCCGGACTATACATGTAATGTGTACCTATGTGTGGGTAGCTGATGGTTTGTTTCTCATCAATAGACTTTGGAATGGCCATTTTTGGTGTTTCAATAGTTGACGACAGGAAAACAAAATACTTCCCATCTTCCATTTTAGCCGGTATTTCCTCAGTGAAATGATTCCATCCGGCATTCAATGTTTCACTTCTGTTTATGGAAGAAGACAAAAAATCATGCATTTCCAACTGAACAAAGTGATCATCCTCCGTCACTGGTCTCCATCCTTCATTTATAAAATCTAGAGACCAACTCAACACACCCCCATCCTTGGAGTAAATACTGTATCCAATGGTTCCTTTCTTGCCCGTATTCCAGTAGACGGTTTGGTCGAATTTTGCGTGAATGGCCGGCTCCACCGCAATGGCCTCGCGGTATTCACCTATTGCGCGGTCACTGAGTTTCGCGACAGGCTTGAGGTAAAGCATGATGATGGCGGATTCGTGATCTAATCGGACCCTGATGTACTTTGTGAGCTTTCCCTCATCATACAAATCCACTTCGAGCTCTTGCCCTTCGCTAGTCAATACCTGTGCGGGATTCAAACCCATATGTTTATTCGGTGCCTTGACCGAAGCCAGTTTCACCTCCACGTCAAAATTCAGGGCTTGAAGCGCCAAAGTTGCGGGATACGATGGGCCTTCCGGCATGGGGTTAGTAGCAGTGAAGACCTCAGCATACACGCCCAAGAGATGCAGCATGACCTGTTGCCAGCGCTGGTACTTATCAGATTCCGGGGTGGTTTGTTCCAACAACACCTTACCCAGCTCTGCCCATTTCGTGATGGCTTGCTTTTGATCGCCTATTTCAAGGGCAAAAGCTGCGTCCTGAGCCAGTAAACTTTGCGCATCCGCGCCACGATCTGGCATGAGATAAGACGATAAATCGCCCCCGCCCCAAAGCTTTTTGAAGTATTCTTCACGGGGACCACGATTGATAGGCACACCAAATCCTTGGCACTTGTGCATGGAACGCGCAGCATCGCCGATGGCGCCGTAGGTATCCCCCAGCAACGGGTCAAATCCACTCATATCTAGGTACACCGCTTCCGGATCGTCTTTCAAGGTAGGATCCCACCATACGGAGGTGTTCCACCAAACGCCTTGAACCGACCAAGCGGTGGTTTCGGTATCGTATTTCTCATCCGCCGCCAACTCGACACATTCGATGGCCAGTTCGGCTGAGGCGGTATGGTGACCATGACCTGCGCGCTCGTCCGGAGGGAATCTTGTGATGATAAAATCCGGCTTCAGCTCTCGTATGGTGCGCACGGCTTGCAATTGGAGGTCATCATGATCCCATTTCGTCCAAACTTCTTCTACACTTTTAGAATATCCAAAGTCGAGGGCATCGGTGAAACGTTGGTTCCCACCGTCCACACTGCGTGCAGCACGAAGCTCATGTTCACGGATAATACCAAGCTCTGCGCCTAGTTCGTCGCCAATCAAATTTTGCCCACCCGATCCACGTGTGAGCGATAAATAAGTGGTTTCCGCATCCAGCGCATTCGACAACCAAGCAATCAAACGGGTATTTTCATCGTCGGGATGGGCCGCCATGTACAACACGCGCTTGCCGGAGCCAAAGCGCTCCATCTCTGCCATGGCTTGGCTTTGGGTCATCGGTTTGTATTGGGCTTGGACATGGTTTATGTGGAAAACAAAAAGGAAGAGCCCCAACCATTTTAAATGGCGGCGGTTAGATAGTATATTCACGTTCAAATTTTTCATTGTCTATGACTCGATTTTTACTCCTCCTACTCACGATTGTTGGTTTTCAAGCGCAGGCCCAATTGGCCCTAAAACTCAAATCCGGAACCTATCGTATTGAAGAAGAGACTTTTATAGGTATCAAAACACAGCGTACTACCTATGGCGTGGCGCTATGGGATGGTCCAGTGCTTGCCGAAGATAAAAAAGCCTTGGAGGATTTGGGCGTCGTGGTCATGCAATATTTGCCGGAAAATGCGTTCGAAGTTGCGTTGCCCGCAGGAATAAACGCAGGTACGTTGAAGAATGCAGGCGTTAGTGCTTTCTTGCCTTTTAGTGCCGCCATGAAACTAGACGGTCCTTTGGCAACCTTGAACATACCAGAATGGGCTTGGGTTGGCGATGAAGTGGCCATTCAATTCGAGGTTCGTCAATCTCTTCCCACTGCTATGGCGTTCTTTAGAGCGAAGGCGTTGGGAAATAATTGGTATACCCTAGTCGTTGATCCTAACGACCTGTTGAACCTCGCTGCATACGAGCAGATCAGATTCATCCAAGCCATCGAAGAGCCGGGATCGCCAGAAAACTTTAATGCACGTGCTGCTGCACGCGCTTCCTGGGCACAAGCAAAATACCCCTACGACGGAACGGGCGTAGTTGTGGGTCATGGCGATGATGGAGATATAGGCCCACACGCAGATTACACCGGACGTTTGACCTCATTGGCAGGAACAAGCTTGGGAGACCACGGTGATCACGTAGCTGGAACCATTCTCGGTGCCGGTAATATCGATCCCGACAGCGAAGGTGTGGCACCAGGAGCGTACAATGTATACTACAGCTACCCGGGCAACCTATCAAATATTGATGCCCATTATTCGAGTTACGGAATTCGCGTGACCAATTCTTCTTATTCCAACGGCTGTAACGCAGGCTACACCAGTTTTGCGGCCCAAGTAGATAAAGACATCATTCAAAACCCAGCCCTGCTGCACGTCTTCAGTGCTGGGAACAGCAATGGATCAAACTGTGGCTACGGAGCAGGCTCCCAATGGGGAAACATTACCGGTGGACACAAACAAGGAAAGAACGTCGTGGCTACGGCGAACATCACTTACCTGGATGCCATTGCCCCATCCTCCTCCCGCGGACCTGCAGACGATGGACGTATTAAACCGGACATCGCCTCCGTAGGAACGAACGTTTATAGCACCATTGACCCACATACCTACGGCTACAAGACTGGAACCTCAATGGCCGCTCCAGGTGCAGCGGGCTTCTTCGCGGTCTTGCACAACGCCTACGATGTGATTCAGAACGACACGGCCGATGGCGGATTGTTGAAAGCCATTGGGATGAACACGGCGGATGATTTAGGTAATGTAGGGCCCGATTTTATTTTCGGCTACGGCCGCATCAACGCACGCCGCGCGTTGCGTACCATTACCGATACCAATTTCTTCGTCGGCACCGCTTCCACAAACGACACCCTCTCCTACAGCATCAACCTGCCAGCAGGTGCAAAAGACTTCCGTGCTATGTTGTACTGGACGGATACAGAAGGATCGACATTTGCTTCAAAAGCACTAGTAAACAATCTTGATTTTGAGGTAGTTGACGAGAGCCAAAGCAGCACATTCAAACCGTGGGTATTGAACCCAGCGCCAAACGGGACGACTCTGAATAACCTTGCGGTTCGCAGCACAGACACCCTGAACAATGCTGAACAGGTGACTTTGGCCGCCCCATCTACCGGAGACTTCACCCTTAAAGTTTACGGAACGAACATTCCTTCGGGTCCACAAAAGTTCTACGTAGTCTACGATTACGAGATGAGCACAATAAGCTTGGACTACCCGCATGCCGGTGCTGTCCTTGAGCCGGGTGCCACTACTGTACGTTGGAACGGCCCGACTACCGGGCTGAGCTGGGCCTACAGCACTGATTCTATGGCGACGTGGACTTCCATCAACCTCAATGCGATTAGTGGAAATCGAGTGGCGAATTGGACCGCACCATTCGTAGCTACAAACGATGCCTTCTTGCGCGTAATTAACGGTTCAGATACTTCCATTGCGGGTCCGTTCATAATCCTTGGTCAGCCAAATAACATCACCATTGATTGGGCATGTCCAGACAGCATTAAAATTACCTCTGGTACCGTGAGCGGAGCAAATGGCTACACTGCGTACATCCTTGGATCGAAATACATGGACAGCGTCATGACTTCGTCGTCAAATTCCATGGTCATCCCCTACCAACCCACAGCAGCAACCTGGATCAGTGCAAGTGCAGATCTTGATGGGGTTCATGGAAAGCGAGCGTACGCTATTCAACTGCCTGCAGGAACAAATGCTTGTCCGCTACCAAGAGATGCGGCTATTTCAGCCCTATTGAATCCAACCTTAGTGACCAGTTGCCACAGTGCATCTGTTCCTGTTACCATTGAAATTTTAAATCCTTCCACAAGTACACTGGATACCGTAGCAGTAGCCTATGATTTTGGCGGTACTGTGGTTAGAGATACCTTGTTCGCGAGTATCCCTCCGTACGCCGACACTACGTTCACCTTCAGCACACCGCTAGCATGGTCCGGAACGAGCAACCAAAGCATTAGTGTTTGGGCCGAACTTAGCGGCGATCAAAATGGATTGAATGATACCGTGCAGACCGGCATCACCTACTTTAACTCCACCCTCTATACCTTGCCTTTTGGACAAGATTTCGATGGCTTCAATAATTGTAGCAATGCGACAAATTGCGGCGGTACGGCGTGTAGTTTAGGAGGAAATTGGGTAAACCTAGCCAACGGAAGTGAGGACGACATCGATTGGAGAACTTGGAGCGGCGGTACGCAGAGTCCCGGTACGGGTCCAAGTGCTGATATTAGCGGAAACGGCAAATACCTCTACCTCGAATCTTCAGGGAGCTGTGATTACCAAGATGCGGTATTGTTGAGCCCGTGTATTGATTTGAGCACAGCCATCGCACCTGAATTGAGCTTCTCCTATCACATGAATGGAGCCAACACCGGAAGCCTAAAAGTGGAACTCTTCGACGGCAACCAATGGCACTTACTCACTAGTGTGAGCGGGAGCCAGGGCAACAGCTGGGTCAATGTGACCGAAGATTTAGTGGCCTATGCCGGCGACACCATCATCTTGCGCTTTACCGGAACCACCGGAGACGGTTACCAGAGCGATATTGCCATTGATGAAGTAGGCGTGATTGATAACATCGGGGTGCCGGATGCGGACTTCAGTGCGAGCACTACCACCCCTTGTTTGAATACGGCTATTGTATTGACAGACGACAGTAATAAGACGCCGACCTCGTGGAATTGGTCCATTACCCCCTCTACCCACAGCTTTGTGAACGGAACCAGTGCGAACAGCCAAAACCCTGAAATCAGTTTCAGCGCTTATGGCAGCTACAGCATCACCTTAATTGCAACGAACAACTACGGTTCCGACACCCTCGTTCAAACGAACTACATCACGGTCAGTCCGCTGCCTGGATTGCCTATTGTCGAAACGTGGACCTTCGCCTCAAACTCAGATTTCACGGTCATCAATCCGGACGGAGGAACGACTTGGGCCGTGGCAGAGGTGGTTGGACCTACGGGGGCCAAATCTGCGGCGATGTACATGGGCTATTATAACTACGGCAGCACAGGCGCTGTGGATTATTTGGAAAGCCCGAAATTTGATGTTAGTGGCTACAGCAACCCAACCTTGATGTTTGATATTAGCTATGCCCCTTATTCGAGTACGTATGCCGATACCTTGGCCATACTCGTGAGTACGGATTGTGGATCGACCTTCGATACCCTCTACCTTAAGGGCAACGCAGATCTTGCCACGTTAAGTCCTAGCAACTCCACCTACGTGCCTTCAGGCAAGGCAGATTGGCGTACAGACACGGTGGCGCTCGGCAACCTCGCCTCGGACTTCATACAGTTCCAATTCATGGGTATTTGTGGCTATGGGAACAACCTGTATTTGGACAACATCCGCGTCATTGATTTGGGCGGTACTCCTTCTATGGCGACCCTACAATTGCCATCGACCATCTGTGAAGATGTGCCGTTCAGCTTCGAACTTACCTCGACCGACACCACGTTGGCCGGTGATTTCACCTTGAATCGTCAGGGCTCATCGCTCACCTCGACCTTCGCAGGCCTCGGTGCGCACAACACCACCCTGAACATCGCCACAGATTACGACCTAGAATATACCTACTACAATGCCTATACCTTCGTCGCGGATAGTGCTGTTTTGGTTCCAGGTCCTAAGCTAGATGCGAAGTTTGGCCTCGCCCTAACCTCGGGAACGACCTACCAGTTCACCGATCAAAGTACCCCAGCCCCAACGGCGTGGTTGTGGGAATTTGGCGACGGCACGACCGATACCACACAAAACCCTGTGCATACCTACGCTACGGGAGGAGCGTCGTACACCATCACCTTGACGGTCACGACAGATTGTGGGACGGATCAAACGACCACGACCTACAACAACATTGGATTGGGCGATATGGAGAAAACGATTTGGACCATATATCCGAACCCGTCGAATGGTTTGATTCAGATCAATATGGGTGAAGTTGAAGGTGCGGTACAAGTCCAATTATTTGACCTCAGCGGCGCTGCTCTATCTCGCAGCACCTACCCAACAGTAACTGGTGATCTCATCCTAGATTACCAACAAATGCCGGCCGGTACATATCTGCTCGAAGTGAGTAACAATGGGCTGCGCAGTACTCAAAGAATTTCTATCATTCACTAACTACGTGAGGGTGCTTGGCTGATCAGCCAGGCCCCCACGTACGTGATCGCTCCGTTGTAGAGCAATAATTCGAACCCAATGGTATAGCCCAACGTGGGCGCCCACAAGCTCAGTCCATAGGACAGCAATGGCGCCGCGATGGCAATGGCCAAAACGCCCCAATGTGAGATTGTGCGGTTGGTCGTTAATGCTAGGGCAAACAATCCTAATAATGGACCATAGGTATAGCCTGCCGCAGAGAACAGGGTGGAGATGATGGTTTCCTCTTGCAGCTGGTAAATCCCGAACATGACGGCAAGGATCACGGCCATGAAGGCCACATAGACTTGGTTGCGGGTCGTGGTTGAGCCCTCGCCTTCGAGTCCTAAAAAGTCCACGCAGAACGCAGTGGTAAGCGAGGCCAGGGCACTATCTGCGCTGGAGAAGGCGGCTGCGAGAAGGCCGAGGAAGAAGACAGCCCCAAGGACCGGCGGCATGGCCGAGCTTGTCGCCACCGCGGCGAACATCTTATCTCCCGTTTCCGCAATACCTGCCATGGCGGCATAATCAGATAAGATCACACCCAAACTCAAAAACAGGGCGTTGACGAAAATCAAAGTGATACCCAGTAAGATCATGTTTTTCTGAGCACCGCGCAGGGTGCGCACCGTAAGGTTTTTCTGCATCATATCTTGGTCGAGGCCGGTCATGGCCACGGCAATGGAGGCGCCTCCCAAGACTTGCTTCCACCAGGCACGAGCGGTGCCTTCTTCGACAAAATAGAATTGGTCACTAGAAGAAATGTAAGACCATATTCCCTGGCCTTCGCTCAGGACCTCGCGTCCCACGAAGTACAGCGCCATCCCTGTGGCGGCAAGCATCAATGTGGTTTGCAGCGTATCGGTGATGAGAATGGTCGCAATGCCCCCGCTGGCACTATAGACTGCAATGAGCGCAAGGACAATCATTGCGGTCACTAAGAATGGAATATTGAACGCATCGCAGATGGTGATTTGTACAATCATCGTTACGATGTACAGGCGCGCGGAAGCACCAATAATACGTGAGAGCAGAAAGAATACGGATCCGGTTTGGTAACTCTCTTTGCCCAATTTGTGTCCCAAATATGAGTAAATGCTAATCACTTTATAGCGGTAATAGACGGGTAGCAGTACGAACGCGATGATGGCATAACCAATGAGGTAGCCCAGTACCATGAGCATGTAGGTCCAGCCAGAATTCACGGTCCAGCCTGGAACACTGATGAAGGTGACCCCCGATAAGGAAGCGCCGATCATGCCGAAGCTCACCAAGAGCCAATTCGCATTTCGGTTCGCCGTAAAGAAGGTTTGGTTCGAGCCGGAGCCAGCAGTGAATCGGCCCACAAGGACCAAAACACCGACATATACCAACAAAAGGGTTAAAAAGAGCGTGTAGTTCATGTTCACAAATATGCGCAATCCCTTACTTTTGAAAGCACATGAATTTCTCGTCTCGAAAAATAGAAGCTGCCGTAGAGGAAATCAGCCGTCTTCCGGGCATCGGTAAGAAGACTGCCCTTCGTCTGGCCCTGCACCTGTTGCGCCGACCGGCCGATCAAACTCACCGATTGGCCCAGCGATTGCTCGATCTTCGAGACAATACCACCTTCTGCTCCACCTGTCACACCATTTCTGATACTGAGGAATGTAGCATTTGCGCCTCCCCAAAAAGAGACGAAACGACCGTTTGTGTCGTTGAAGATGTACGCGATGTGATGGCCATTGAAAATACAGGCGGCTATCAGGGCAAATACCACGTGCTCGGTGGATTGATCTCCCCAATGGACGGCATAGGCCCTGGCGACCTGTCCATAGATTCCCTGCTCGAACGATTGAAATCTGGGGAAGTAAAAGAGCTCATCTTCGCGCTGAACACAACCATGGAAGGCGATACGACAAATTTCTATCTCTACCGAAAGGTCAAAGACCTGGACGTTCGACTCACCACCATTGCCCGAGGCATTGCTGTCGGAGACGAATTAGAATTTGCAGATGAAGTGACCCTCGGGCGCAGCATACAGCACCGCATTCCCTACGAACAAAGCCTTCCGAAGTAGTGGACCTCAGTATTGTCATTATCAATTACAACGTCAAGGCCTTCTTGACCCAATGTTTGGACAGCATCTACCGCAGCCAAACCCAGTACAGTTATGAGGTCATCGTTATCGATAATGCCAGCGCGGATTCCGGTAAGGACATGATCCTCCAGCTGTTCCCCAAAGTTCGTTGGACAGACAATGCACAAAATGTGGGGTTCGGCAAGGCCAATAACCAAGGATTTGAACAAGCCAAAGGCACCTATACCCTCATCCTCAACCCGGATACGGTCCTTCGCGAGGATACACTAGAGGTGTCGCTCAATTATTTGAAGGCGCATCCCGAAGTTGGCGGTTTGGGTATTAAAGGTATTGATGGTTCGGGCCAATTCCTTCCTGAAAGCAAGCGCGGCCTTCCAACCCCTATGACGGCCTTCTTCAAAATCTCTGGCCTCTCCCGACTCTTCCCTCGATCGCCCCTATTCTCTCGCTACCACTTGGGCCACCTCGATCCAGATTCGAATCATCAGGTCGACATATTGGTCGGCTGTTACATGATGGTACCTACGGATCTTTTGCGCCAAGTGGGCGGGTTTGATCCCCAATACTTCATGTATGGAGAAGATATTGACCTCAGCTACGAGCTCCTAAAAACCGGGCGGCAGAACCATTACCTCGCCGAGAGCCAAATCATTCATTACAAAGGCGAGAGCACCAAACGCGGCAGCCTCAACTACGTGCGCATGTTCTACCAAGCCATGGTGCTGTTCGCACGCAAACAGTTCAGTGGCGGCTCTGCCCTCGCATACACCTTGTTGATCTACACCGGCATCTACCTCCGCGCCGGCCTCGCCATCCTCGCCAGATTAGGACGAAGCGCAGCGGCTCCCTTGATCGATGCAGCCGTACTCGCCATTGTCCTCGAACAATTGAAAAGTTATTGGGAGTCCAACCACAGGTTCATCAACGGCGGCTCCTATCCGGATACCTATACCTACTACGTCCAAGGAAGCTATGTGCTCATTTGGATTCTAGGCTTGTGGTTCAGCGGCACCTATAGCAAGCATGCACGCCCCGCCGGGGTCGTACGCAGCATGATTGCCGCCACTCTATTGTTGGGATTTGGCTACGGATTGTTGCCCGAAGACCTGCGTTTTTCTCGGGCGCTGTTAGTCTTAGGCGCAACCGGGGGAACAGCAGCTGTACTGGCATGGCGCACCCTATTGGAATGGCTGACCAAGCGTGAATTCTTCGCCAAACCCTTGCGTCGACCTCGCTTACTGTTTGTGGGTGGGGCGCAAAGAAAATTGGACCTAGAACAACTCTTGGCAGAGCGAAATATCTCGCCTGCAATTTTCATTCATCACGAGAATCCATCCACCGCATCGGAACACATCAAAAATCTCGTAGATCTTCACCAAATCAACGAATGCGTTGTAGACAGTTCCGTGCTGAGCAATGCCGAACTTATGCAAATTATGGAAGAAATTGGCCACGAATGCGCCATCAAAACCTTCCTAGCGCAAGGCAATTTCCTCGTCGGCTCGAACAGCAGCCTAACACAAGGTGAAGCCTACGGCGGTTCCGTATTCCAAACGGCAAATCCAGTCTACGTGCGCCAGAAACGCAGCCTAGACATCCTCCTCCCCTTACTGATGTTGGCCACCTTACCACTGAGCTCTTTACTCCTTTTCGGGGCAGGCAGAGGCAAATTATGGATGAAGGTTTTGGGCCAATTCCTCCCGCTCCTCACCGGTCGACATACGTTAGTGGGATACAGTCCCGCTGATGCACAAGAATTAAACGTCCCGACGATGCCGGCACCGATTTTTGACATCCGCACTGGAATTCCTAAAAATTTAGATGTTCCACAAAGCGCAAAAGCTTTAGTTATCAACTATGCAAGAGAAGCTACTGTTGGTGAGGATTGGAAGCAGTTGTGGAAGCTGAGCAAAAAATAATTGGTCGCTGTTTTCGGAAGATTTTGCCGTAAATTCGGGCATTAGAAAAACCCAAATTCAATGGCTCAGTTTGAATTGATCCTTCCCAAAATGGGAGAAAGTGTTGCCGAAGCCACCATTACCAACTGGCTGAAGAACGAAGGAGATACCATCGACGCAGAAGAAAGTGTCGTAGAAGTTGCCACCGACAAGGTGGACAGCGAAGTCCCTTCCCCTGTGAGCGGCACCATTGTAAAAATCCTTGCCCAAGTAAATGATGTAGCCGCCGTCGGCGCACCTATCGCCATCATTGAAACCGAGGCTACAGGAGATGCTCCAGTACCACCTGTAGAGACCGCTGCACCTGCACCACAGGCTGCTGCACAAGAAATCGAAACTTCTATCGCCGCAGCTGCGGCCACCGTGGCACCAGCCGCAAGCAATGCCCCTATCGCCAAAAACTCTAACGGGAGATTCTATTCTCCTTTAGTACGTTCAATGGCCAAAGAAGAAGGCATTTCTCAAGCTGAGCTTGATGCCATTGCCGGCTCAGGTAAGGATGGCCGAGTGACTAAAACTGATTTGCTCGCCTACATTGAAGGAGGCCGTGCCCAAAGCGCCCCAGCTACTGCGGCTGCCCCGGCAACCGCCGCACCAGCGCCGGCTGCCCCTACACCTGCTGCACCAGCCGCTTCTTCAGCTCCAAGCATTACTCCTACGCCAGGCGCTGAAATTATTGAGATGGACCGCATGCGCAAGCTTATTGCGGACCACATGGTAAATTCAGTACATACCTCTCCACACGTGACCAGCTTCGTGGAAGCAGATATGACCCGAGTGGTGCAATGGAGAAATAAAGTGAAGAATGCCTTCCAGCAAAAGCACGGTGAGAAAATCACCTTCACACCGATCATCATGGAGGCCATCGTCAAGGCCATCCAAGACTTCCCGATGATCAACGTGAGCGTGGACGGCACGAAAATCATCAAGCATGCGCACATCAACGTCGGTATGGCCGCAGCCCTTCCATCGGGTAACTTGATTGTGCCTGTGGTGAAGAATGCAAACCAACTTTCACTATTAGGCTTGACCAAATCCGTGAATGATTTGGCCAATAGAGCACGCAACAATGCGCTGAAGCCGGACGAAATCTCTGGTGGCACCTATACATTAACAAACGTAGGGACCTTTGGCAACGTTCTCGGCACACCTATTATCAATCAGCCACAAGTAGCCATTATGGCCGCCGGTGCGATTGTGAAAAAACCAGCCGTGATTGAAACGCCTGAAGGTGATTTGATTGGTATTCGTCATAAAATGTTCTTAAGTCATAGTTATGACCACCGCGTAGTAGATGGCGCACTGGGCGGCATGTTCGTAAAACGAGTAGCGGAATACCTCGAAGCTTGGGATTTAAACCGCGAGATCTAGAACGATTTTCTGATATTTGAATTATCTTTAAGAGCCGCCCAATTAGGGTGGCTTTTTAATTACACAACACCCAAACCATGGATTTACAACTGACCCGTCCCATTTGCTTTTTCGACCTAGAAACTACCGGCATAAATGTCACGAACGACCGCATCGTCGAAATTTGCGTGCACAAGGTGCATCCGGACGGCAAAGAAGAAACCCACACCTGGCGTGTAAATCCTACCATTCCCATTCCCGCAGGGGCTTCCGCTGTCCATGGCATCTATGATGCCGACGTAGCCGATAAGCCTAGCTTCGCAGATCTTGCTGCTGATGTGAACGGACTGATCCAAGACAGCGATCTCGCGGGATACAACAGCAATAAATTTGACATTCCCCTTCTAGCAGAGGAATTCCTGAGAGCCGGAATAGAGTTCGACATGAGCAAACGCCGCGCAGTCGATATCCAGAACATCTTCCACCGCATGGAGCAGCGCACCCTTACGGCCGCGTATAAATTTTATTGTGGCAAATCACTCGAGGATGCCCACAGTGCAGAGGCAGATGTGCTGGCCACCTACGAAGTCTTGAAATCGCAGTTAGACCGGTATGAAGAGTTGGAAAACGACATGAGTTTCTTGGCCGAATTCTCCAACCGTCAAAAAGTGGCGGATTTTGCGGGCTTCATCGCCTACAATGGACAAGGCCAAGAAATCTTCACCTTCGGCAAATACCGCGGACAAACCGTTGAAAGTGTCCTCCAGGATAATCCGGGCTATTACAGCTGGATTCAAAATGCGGATTTTCCGCTGTACACCAAGCAAGTATTGACCAAAATCAGATTAAAATCATTCAATAAAGGCGCCTAACAATTATGAAAATCATTTGCATCGGACGCAACTACGCGAAACACGCGGAGGAATTGAATAACCCTATTCCTGAAGAGCTAGTAGTATTTCTCAAACCAGAAACGGCCTTGCTCTTGAAGAAGCATCCGTTCTTCATTCCTGAGCACAGCAATGAGGTGCACCACGAAGTGGAATTGGTCATTAAAATCAACCGCCTTGGCAAACATATTGAGCCAAGATTTGCTCATAAGTACTACACAGAAGTAGGGCTTGGTATTGATTTTACCGCACGTGATGTTCAGGCAAAGTGTAAAGAGAAGGGATTGCCATGGGAAAAGGCCAAAGCCTTTGATGGCTCTGCGGCGGTATCTAAATTTTTCTCTTTGGAATCCTTGGGCAAGGACATTCAAAACATCGACTTCCACCTAAATATCAATGGCAATACTGTCCAACAAGGCAATACAGGCATGATGTTATTCCCTGTAAACGAGATTATTAGCCATGTTTCGAAGTATTTTACACTGAAGACTGGGGATCTCATTTTCACAGGTACACCAGCCGGTGTTGGCCCTGTAAAACGCAACGATTTATTGGAACTTTATTTAGAAAGAAAACGGGTCTTTTATTTCAACGTGAAATAGTTCACTCCTTTAACCCTTCCGTTGACACATTTTAATTGCACTTTTCTCCCATCTCAGGTCGGGCGCATCGCCATTTTTATATATTTGTAACTACCCATGTTGTACGTTAACACAAACGCATAAAGAATGAAGAAAAGCTTACTAGCTGTACTTTTTGTAGCCCTCGCTTCCCCATTGGCATATGGACAGTTCGCACCACCAATTGACACGGTTTTTACCGAAAACTTTGATGGCGCCCTCGGGGCAGACTCTATTGCCGCGAATTACAATACAGATTCAACTAATGCCACGAGATCATGGAATGACACATCCTTCCTCAAAACCACAGGAGGAATGTCCTTTCATACACAAATTTATTCTAGTGATTCCATCATTTTCGAAACTGATGCTTTCTCAACCATAACTTACACAAACGTTCGATTCACGTTTGATCAAATTTGTAAGATTCGATATAATCAGAAAGCTTATATCCAGATGTCCAAGGATAATGGACAGACCTGGGTAAACCTAACCGGTACACATTACCAAGGTGAAAGTCCACAATTTGCCAATCAGGGGTGGTTTAATGAGCTTTCCTATCCAGCCCCAACGCTTACACCTTACTGGGGAGGAGTGACTCAAGTTAATTCTAGCACCGGCCCAACGCCAACCTCTAACTGGTGGGCGCGAGAAACTTTTGCCCTAGGTAGCTATCTAGGAACTTATGATAACACTAATTCGCAATATGGCTATGCAGATTGTAAGATTCGATTTATTATGTCGAACAAGAATGGTACCCCTGCACCAGCAGCGCTAGCGGGTTGGTTTGTCGATAACCTTATGGTTGAAGGTGCACCTTGTGAATTACAACCTCCTACCCTAGATTGGATTAATGTAAGTGTACAAGCAAAACCAAATGGTGCACGATACATGCCCACTCAAGATGTTCGTGTCAAAGGTGAAGACAATGTGGGTGTTTTAAATGTTCGTATTTACTCAAGAAGATTTAATTATACTCAGGGACAATGGAGTAATTGGACTGATTCAATAATGACAAAGTCTGTGGCGGCAAGCTGCCCAACTTCGGCTGAATTTTCATACACATTCAATAATATTAACATCAATGATTCTATTGAGTGGTATGTAAGGATTTTCGACTGTGCCTGTCCTAATGCGGTCCGAGATCCAATTTTATCTGCTCAATACACAACATATAAGTTTTGGCGTGATCCAGGACTCCCCCCAATCTGTGGTGTTACTACAGGTACAACATTTCCTTATTCATCACTGGTTCCTTACTTTGAAGATTTTGAAAGTGCGACTTATTGGATTGCAGGTAGCGGCAGCGGTACTACTGGTGTAACGCATAGAGGACAATTCCCTTGGCAAAATCCACCAACCGGTAAAAATTGGGATTTGAACCCTGATCAAAACACAGCTGGCTATGGTTGGTCTATTCGTTCAGGTGCTACGCCTTCTAATTTTACTGGCCCTGTTGGAGATGCCTCATCCTCAGGTAACGGGAAATACCTGTATACTGAAGCGGATCAAGGCGCCCCAAATAATGAAGCTGAAATTGTAACACCTTGTATTGATCTAAGGAATAAAACTTGTGCTGTTCTTGAATTCGATTATCATATGTATGGGGCTAACATTCAAAAGTTAGACATTCTAGTCGATACAGGATTTAATTCTTCATCCATCGTTAACCTAGCAAGCATTAGTAATCAACAGCAAGCAAAATCTTCTGATCCGTATAAAAAGTATTCCGTTTCACTTAATGATATCACAGGCAATTATGCTCGTATCATATTTACTGGAGTCAGAGGTAACGGAAGTTTGGGAGATATTGCTATTGACAATATCAATATTTATGAACCAGATCCTGTAGACATAGCGATTAGAGATGTTCATAATCCAAAAAATGGATACTGTGCATACAACTCTAATGAAACATTAGATCTGTGGGTACAAAATAATGGTTGTAATAGTTTGGATAGTATACCCGTAACCTGGTATTATGAGTATACAAACACAGCAGGAGTTATTACTAATGTCAATCACACAGAATATATCACAAATAAGGCCTTAGAAACTGGTGATTCAACATATTTCACCTTCCTGACTGGACCGGATCTTAGTGGTTTTGGATTTTATGATATTTGGGTGTATACAGAACAGCCTGGCGATTCAATTAACAACAATGATACAATCGGGCCCATACGCATCGTTCATGAAGAGCCCTACAGTACTTTTCCTTACGTATTAAATTTTGATGGTGCTGGAGTTACGGCCGGGTCAAATACTGTAGCCAATCCTGGTACATTCCCGACCGATGTGTTTACACCATTACCAGCGAGTAACTCAGGTAACTTTGCATTTATGGTCGGAAATAAATTTACACCAACAGTTGGGTCAGGACCTATTTCTGATTTTAGTGGTACAGGAAATTATTTGGTCGCAGAAGGTGATTATGGTGTTAGTCCAACTTCTGCTACTTTAGTTTCTAGGTGTTTGGACTTGACTGGAATGACTATGCCTGTTCTTCAATTCCGTTATCATATGTATGGTGCAGATATCGGTGCATTAACCGTTCAATGGAAAAAAGACGGAGAAAACTTCTGGTCTAATCCGATAACCCCAATACTATCAACATTAAGCGATGAAAAAGATCCTTGGTCCTATTTTGAACTTGATTTAACTTCAGCAGGCAATATCGTAAAGTTGAGGATCATTGGTCAAAAAACTGGGTTCGGTGTGGCCGCAGATATAGCTATTGATGATATTGTTATCACGGACAAAGCCGCTGTCGATGTTGGAGTGGTAGATATTGATAATCCTCGTGTCCGAATTGATTTAAATAGCGGAGTCAATCAGAAAAAAGTTAAGTTGGAAATCATGAATTATGGCACAACCGTGCAAAATAATGTTCAATTGAACTATTCTGTAACTCCCCTTTGTGGCACAAATGCGGGAATAAGTTCTATATATTCTTTCAATCACACATCATCAATAGCACCCGGTAGCACTGCATTGGCTATTGATAATTCTAATACTGTAGCATGGCCTACTGGTACGTTTGAAGTACAAGCCTGGTCTAGTCAAAACGGGGATAACAGCACATGGAATGATAGTCTGTATCGAAAATCAGCGGGTTGGCCCGAACTATACATTCAGCAAGGATTTGTAGAAGACTTCGAATCATGCGGTAGTGGTGATTCTTCTGGATTTTTTGGAGCAGGACATTTGAATTTATGGGAAGTTGACAATCTCAATGCTCTAAACGGTCAGAACGGATATGCTTCTCGACCAAACCAGAATGTTCCTGGAAATGTAGAAGAGTTTTTGTTTTTCCCACGATTCATTGGTTTCGATACCATAGCAGGTGCTGAGCTAAGATTGACTCATGATATCGATCTTGGTACCGGCGACCAAGCCGTTATCGAATGGCAAGGCGGTGGCACATGGAACACCTTAGGTTTTTGGGACCCACAAAATGTTGTAAGTACAAACTGGTACAATACAGGTACTGCTGGTTTAGGCGATGCTTGGATTGGAAATTTAGGGACTCAATATTCCGTTTGGCCTTTGTCAAGTTGGAATTTCTCTCAAGCACCATTGATTCTCAGAGCACGTTTAAAGACGACTTCAGGAAATAAGGACGGCTGGAACATAGATAAAGTAGAAGTCTATATACCTCCACAAAACAGTGCAGCTCCTATCGAAGTCACCACTGTTGAATATCTTCCGGTTCCTGACCAAAACAATCACTTAAAAGTTTTAATCAAGAATACCGGTGCTAAGATACTAGATAGCTGTTTGGTTCAGTTCTCCACTGATGGTGGTACTACCTGGTCAAATAATGAGAAAGTGGTATTCTCACCACCATTAATCCCGCGGAAGGCTGATTGGTATGAATTTGATCAAGCTTGGATTAATCCAAGTAGTGGTGTTCATAACGTTTGTGTCAGAACTTCTCTTCCAGATAACAAGCCTGATGCAGAGCCAACAGACGATCAAATCTGTATGGACATTACAGTACTAGATAAAATTGTTATGTCAGTAGACAGTAGTTACTGTAATGACTTTGATGATCCTTCCCTCGCTCCGTGGTTAACTCTCAATCCATTCGTTAAGGACGGTTTAACGTCTTGGGAAGAAGGCACACCGGCTATTGCGCCTTTAGTAGGTGCTTTTTCCGGAAGCAACGCTTGGATGACTGATTTAGATGCTGATTACAAGAAGAGGGACTCCTCTGCCCTATATACGCCGGTTTTCGCTTTAGATTCTGGGCAAACCTATACCTATGAGTTTATGCACGCCTTCTCAACTGAAACATACCATGATGGTGGTACTGTGGATGTAACCTTTGATGGTGGTGTTTCATGGCATACAATAGGTACTAATTTGTTTGGGGCGACTTGGTTCAACACTAGCTTCGTTACCGCATTGGACATCTACAAACCAGGATGGACAGGTTTGAGTAACGGTTGGCAGCAAGCAAAGATTAATGTGCAAGTAGATACTGCACGCAACGCCATCTTTAGATTCAGATTCGCTTCAGATGAAACCATTAATAAAGCAGGATGGGCCATTGACGACTTCTGTTTCTTCAAAACCAACGAAACAGATAAGATTTACGTCGTAGGTCAAGAAGAACTAGAATCTCACATCGGAGTAGGAAACATCCATCCTAACCCAACGACAGGCTACGCGCAGTTGCCAGTAAGCTTCCAGAGCCCTGCGGACATCACTATTACCGTTCGCAATACGCAAGGACAGCTTATTGAAACGCGTACCGTACACGGCAATGAAGGCATTCAAACCTTCACCCTGGATACGCAAAGCTGGGCAAGCGGTATGTACCTCGTAGAGACAGTCACTCCTCTAGGTACAGATACTCAACGATTGATCGTCGAGTAAGGCATCAATAGATAGATTTTTTTTCACCCTCGCAGTGTTTACGGACCTGCGGGGGTGTTTTTTTTCAGACCAATTCCAGCAGTAACATTGGCAGAAAAACATTGTCGAATGCGTCAAAATTTCCGCTAAGACTCTGGTTATCAGCCAAGGTGTCCCCTTTTCTTATGTCCAATTTTCATTGGCACATCCTTTGACCGAAAATCCACGGAACCCAAACCCTATTGTTATGAACATAGAAAAATTCACAACCAAGAGTCAAAGCATTATTGCCAAAGCGCAATTCTTAGCTACTGACAAACGTCATACTCAGGTGGAGTCCCTTCACCTTTTATTGTCCTTACTCAAGGAAGACCAAAGCGTGCTGCCTTTCGTAGCACAGCAGGGCGAGATACAATTGGACAGATTACGTACTGCGCTCGAAGCCGCCTATGAAGGCCTTCCTACCTCTTCTAGCGGCGGAGAAATCTATATGGGTAGAGATGCTGCCTTCGTACTTCAAAAGGCCGTTCAAAAGGCCGAGGGCATGAAGGATGACTTTGTCGCCACTGAACACCTATTGCTCGCCTTACTCGAAGATAAAGGCGCCGCCGGTAAAATGTTGAATGACGTCGGATTCACCACCAAACTCGTTGAAGGCGCCATCGACAGCTTGCGAAAAGGACGCCATGCCAACAGCTCAGGGGCCGAAAACACCTACAATAGCTTGGATAAATACGCCAAGAACCTCAACAAGATGGCCGAGGAAGGAAAACTCGATCCCGTCATAGGTCGCGGCGATGAGATTCGTCGTGTACTCCAAATCCTTTCTCGACGCACCAAGAACAACCCCATCCTTGTGGGAGAACCCGGTGTAGGAAAGACTGCCATCGCCGAAGGATTGGCACAACGCATTCTAAGTGGCGATGCCCCTGAAAACCTCAAAGACAAAACCGTGTACAGCCTGGATATGGGTGCCCTTATTGCTGGGGCGAAGTACAAAGGGGAATTTGAGGAGCGCCTGAAAGCCGTCGTCAAAGAAGTGACCAGCAGCGATGGCAATATCTTATTGTTCATCGACGAAATACACACCTTGGTCGGCGCGGGTAAGAGCGAAGGCGCCATGGATGCCGCCAATATCCTCAAGCCGGCATTGGCCCGTGGGGAGCTTAGAGCCATTGGTGCCACTACCCTAGACGAATTCCAAAAGTATTTTGAAAAGGATAAAGCCTTGGAGCGTCGTTTCCAAAAGGTCATGGTGGAAGAGCCGGATCAGGAGAGCAGCATCAGTATCTTGCGCGGGATCAAAGAGAAATACGAAACCCACCACAAAGTCCGTATTAAGGATGAGGCAGTCATTAGCGCGGTGGAATTGAGTTCTCGTTATATCAGCGATAGATTCCTACCGGATAAGGCCATTGACTTGATGGACGAAGCGGCGTCTAAGATTCGGATGGAGATCAACTCCAAGCCGGAGGAATTGGACATTCTAGACCGTAAAATCCTTCAACTTGAAATCGAGCAGGAAGGCATCAAGCGCGAAGACGATACAAAGAAATTGGCCGTCATTAAATCTGAGCTTAGCGAACTCTATGAAGAACGAGATGCCCTCAGTGCTGTTTGGGAACGTGAGAAAAACAGTGCAGAGCGCATCCAGGAGATCAAAGAACGCTTGGAACAGTTTAAGCTTGAAGCCGAGCGTGAGGAGCGCGCCGGCAACTATGGGCGAGTCGCTGAAATCCGCTATGGTTTGATGCAAGAGGAAGAGAAAGAACTGAATAAGGCGGAAGCAGATCTTGAAAACAGCGAACGCACGATGATCAAAGAAGAGGTCACAGCGGAAGATATTGCGGAGGTTGTGAGCCGCTGGACCGGCATCCCCGTTCAAAAGATGTTGGAAAGCGAGCGTATGAAGCTGCTGCGAATGGAAGAAGAACTCCACAAACGCGTCGTTGGGCAGGAAGCTGCCATTGGCGCCGTGAGCGACGCCATACGCCGTTCTAGAGCCGGTTTGGGCGATCCTAATAAGCCTATTGGGAGCTTCCTATTCCTTGGGACTACCGGGGTGGGAAAAACCGAGTTGGCGAAGGCCCTCGCGGACTACCTCTTCAATGACGAGCAGGCGATGACGCGCATCGACATGAGTGAATACCAAGAGAAGCATAGCGTGAGCAGATTGGTGGGCGCGCCTCCGGGATATGTTGGATACGATGAAGGGGGCCAATTAACCGAGGCCGTTCGTCGCATGCCCTACAGCGTTGTGCTTCTAGACGAGATTGAAAAAGCACACCCAGATACCTTCAATATCCTCTTGCAGGTGCTCGATGATGGCCGACTGACGGATAATAAGGGCCGTACGGTGAACTTTAAGAACACCTTAGTGATCATGACAAGCAACATTGGCGCTCACCTGATCAACGAAGCCATCGATCAATACGACGGTGCGGAATACAGCACTCTGATGAATAGGTTGAAGCCTGAGCTTATCGGACTCTTACAAAAGGTCGTACGCCCAGAATTCATCAACCGTATCGATGAGATCAGCGTATTCAGCCCGCTCGACCGAAGCGAGATGACTAAGATTGTGGGCTTGCAGTTAAATGTGGTGAAGCGACGCCTGAACGAGCAGAACATCACCTTGGAGGCCAGTCCAGAAGCCATTGCACACCTCAGCGAAGCCGGCTGGGATCCTCAATATGGCGCGCGACCAGTGAAACGCGCCATTCAAAACGAAGTGCTCAATGCACTGAGTAAGGAGATCATTGCAGGCAAAGTACATGCCGACGACGTGATTCTATTGGATGCCTTTGAAGGGGAGCTGGTCTTTAGAAACGTGGACCTGCCCATCTCATAGAAGCGGGCGACCCCAAATCAAAAACCGCGGCCTCCGGCCGCGGTTTTTTGTTACCGGTAAATTTTTTGCGAATCCAGCCATTGGGTCCAGCGGCGCTGATTGACCAAGTGACCCGCATAGTTGCGCGCAAATGCATGATAACCGGGGTTATCTGGATTCGCACACATAAAGAGATAATCGTGTTTTGGAGCTTCCAATACCGCGAGCAAAGCCGCCTTTTCCGGCACACATATAGGTCCCGGCGGCAATCCTTTGATCACATACGTATTGTAGGGATGCTCCAACTTCAGATCCCGCGTCAATACCCGGCGCACGGGCTGCTCAGGATTTAAATCATTCAAGGCAAAAATGACCGTAGGATCGGCCTGAAGTCTCATCCCCTTCTGTAACCTGTTCAAATACAATCGCGCCACAAGGGGACGGTCGGTCGCCTTAGAACTCTCCTTCATGACAATGCTGGCTAAGGTACTGATCTCCCCGGGCGTCATTTTCATTGCTTCGGCTTGCTTTATGCGCGCCGGCGTCCAGAAGGCGATGGTGTTTTGATAGAGCTTGTTTGCGATGGATTTAGGCGAAGCATTCCAATACATCTCATAGGTATCCGGTAAAAAGGCACCCAAGGCCAAGGGCCCCTCCCATCCGTCCATGGGCGCTTTCAATGCCTTGTGCAAATCCGCGCTATCTGCGAGCAACTGCTTGCCCAATTTCCCCGCGAGGTCCGCCAAATTATCCGCACCGGTGAAGGTGATGCGAATAGGCTCCTGCAGCCCTGCCTTCAAGGCATTGATCAAGGTATTGTTGCTCATGCCTTGATCGATCACGTAGTGGCCAGATTTCACCTTGGCCAATCCCTTGTTTTTTGCGAGCATTAAAAACCCTTGTGGATTGAGCAATACCTCATCTTCCAACAATTTCGCGTACAGCTGCTCGGCAGTCATACCTTCTTTGACATACAGAGAATACGGTAGTTTTTCCTCATTCACATTGGGCTCAAAAACCACATTGTAACCCGTTACGGCGATATATATCATCGCAGCCAGCACCAAGATTCCGAACAGCAGTACTAGGGCCTTTCTCATATGATGATCTTTTGGAAGATTTTAGCATCGACGTACTCGCCTTCCCACCAAATCCAATGCATAAGCACTCCTACTTCACGGAATCCGCGCGATTCGAACAACCGCAGACTTGGCTCATTGATCATGGGCACATGCGCATATAAATTCTCCACGTGCAAAGTATTGTAGGCATAATGTTCCATGGTTTCTAGGGCCAATTTCGACCAGCCCTTCCCCCGATGTTTTTCCTCAATCATAATGCCCACGCCCGCTCGTTTGGTAAAGGGGTCGTAATCGAACAAATCGACCGCACCCACAGGATCGCCGTCTACGTCGAGAATCAAACGCAATTGGCCATGTGCTACCAAATTTTCATGACGCGTCAAGTACTGTCTTAGATTCAGCATAGAGTACGGTTCCTTGGTGGCGCTGACGTACCAAATAGAGGAATCATTCTCAATATGCATGAGCCACTTCAAATCTGACTCTTCCGGAGCGCGTAACACGCCTAAATCTTTGACAGGTATCATATGGTTTATAGTTCTATGGTTCCTACAAACACCTTACTAGCGGGGCCTTTCAATACCACATCGGTAAAGGGGCCCGTACCCTTGAAATCCACCTCAAGTACTCCGCCCTGGGCATAGAGTTTCACGGGTGCGGCGGATACCCATTGCTTCGCCACGGCGACCATCGCCGCACCGGTCGCCCCAGTGCCACATGCGAGGG